>Ga0224507_10000528_pt1 | contig 15020 bp, 15 predicted proteins | sample SF_Jan12_sed_USG_3_FD_170159 | JGI IMG/M metagenome (GOLD analysis project Ga0224507, IMG submission 170159) | Sediment microbial communities from San Francisco Bay, California, United States - SF_Jan12_sed_USGS_13 | ecosystem: Environmental > Aquatic > Marine > Sediment | place: USA... | reverse complement strand
TGTAGTTATTATTAATACAATGTTGTTTAGCAAGAGTAGTGTTTTATTGTGGATTAGGTTTTTTATTTATTCTGTTGTATATTATTTTGGGTTTATTGTACTTATTGGATGGGTTGTTCTAAAAGAATACATTAAAGAGCGAAGTAAGGTTCGTAAGGAGATTGAGCTTGTTATTTTTATTGCAGTTTTGTTAATGACTATTCCAATGTTGGTTTTGGCGATCGTCTTCCCTGCATTTGGGATTAAGTTTCCTTCAGCATTATGCGAGTTCGCAATTCTTGTTGCATTATGTGCATTTGTTGTTGCATATTTGGAAACAAAGTTAAGGAAGAAGTTTTTGTAGGATTTTGTTGCTTTATCTGAGATAATTTTTCTCAGTGACATTTTTTGGTTTAAATATATAAGCCTGCGGCCGGGGTCAAACCGACGACCTTTTGATTACGAATCAAATGCTCTATCAACTGAGCTACGCAGGCATTATTCAGAAAGCTTCTCTTTCAAATTTTTCCCGTGTTCTTTTTGACAGGCAGAGCAGATATAGTGTTTTTTTGAAGTCTCGCCTTCGCCTGTTTTAATTATCGTTCCGTTTAGTTTATCTAGGAATGTTGTTTTGATTTCTTCTTTGCATAGTTCGCATTTTTCTGTCATATATTTTGTAGTGAAGTTAATTTTATAAAAGCTTCTGAATACTATTAAGAATGGAAGGATTTGATTTAACAAAGTATCAGCAAGAAGGTGAGGACCAAGATAAGATTCGTAAGATTATGGGGAAGGTTTTGTCTGGGCGTAGTGATTATGAGGCGATTATTGAAAAAAAGAAAGAGACTAAGAGATGCTCTGAGTGTAATTGGGCACTAGAAGGTGGTGAGAAGTTTTGCCCTGAATGTGGAAATAAGTGTTAACTCATTTCTCCGATTCTTTCTGCATAGTCACATTTTGTACATTTTAACAAATAAATCCAGTCTTCATCTCCGTACATTATTCCTAGGTCAATCACTTTGCATTTGTCGTTTCCGCATTCTTGACATTTGAATTCGTAGTCAGATAGGCCTTTGTTTTCGGCTGTTCCAATTCTTTCTTTCATGAAGTTTTCAGTTGTTGATATTTTATCATTTTCATTAAATTTTCTTTTTAATCTACATTTTAGACAGACGAGGTGTCTATTATCTGTAGGATGCCCTTGCATTTGTTACAGAATTTCATTATCATAATGTTGTAGTGTTTGAATATATGTAAGGTTTTTTGGTTTTAGTTAGATTTAAAATCCGGTTTTTTCTTGGGATATTATGAAATTAGCAGTTATTCATAAGGAGAAATGTAAACCAACGATTTGTGGAAATGAGTGTAAGAAATATTGCCCGGTTGAGAAGAAGGAAGCAGATAGTTGTGTGACTATTGATTCTAAGTCACATATAGATGAGAATACCTGTGTTGGCTGTGCTATTTGCGTTAAGAGATGTCCTTTTGGAGCCATTGATATTATTAATTTACCATCAGTTAGGGAAGAGGACATGGTCCATAGATATGGAGCTAATGGGTTTGCGCTTTATGGTTTGCCTACTCCAAAGGAAGGGTCTGTTCTTGGTTTGTTGGGTCGAAATGGTATTGGTAAGTCTACTGCCGTAAAAATTTTGGCTGGAACTGAGAAATTGAACTTGGGAAAAAATGAGGTGAGTGATGAAGATATTAAGGAATTTTTTAAAGGGAATGAGATTTTGAGATATTTTGAAAATCTTGATAAGAAAAAGATTTCTTATAAGCCACAGAATTTGTCGCAGTTGGCAATTGATATTGGGGTCATGGAATTACTTAAAAAACGGGGAGATGAAGAAGAGGTTAAGAAATTGGCTGAACAGCTTGGTGTTTCGCATGTATTAGGCAATAAAATGAACAAGTTGTCCGGTGGAGAGTTACAGAAGATTGCTATTTTGGCTGCGAGCTTGGGAGATGCTGACATATATTTTTTTGATGAGCCTTTAGCATTTTTGGATATTGGAGAGAGGTTGCGAGTTTCTGATTATTTGAAAGAAATTTCTAAAGACCGTACCCTTGTTGTTGTTGAGCATGATTTATTGATTTTGGATTATTTGACAGATTATTTGAATATATTTTTCGGTGGACAGGGATCATTTGGGACTGTGTCTGGAGTGAAGAGTTCTAAGGTTGGCGTTAATGCGTATCTTAATGGTTTTTTGAAGGAAGAAAACTTAAGAATTCGAGACAAGGCTTTGAGTTTTAATTTTACTAAAAATCCGGCAATGTCTGGAAATAAGATTGCAGAATGGCCTGCATTTGATTTGAAATTTGAATCTGGTTTTGAATTAAAAGTTGGTGCGGGAGAGATTCGTGAGAATCACGTGATTGGTATACTTGGTAAAAATGGGACTGGTAAGACAACTTTTGTGAAGGCGCTTGCTGGAGAAATCGATGTTGATGTGGGCGCCGCATACGGCATACCCTCTAAGGAGGGAACTAAAGTTCCATTTTCATCGGGTAAACTTGATTTGAATTTAGATATTTCATACAAGCCACAGTATTTATTTACAGAGTCTGAAGATATTGTTCGAGATATTATGTTTAAAGAGAAGATAAGTAAAAAATTGGCGAGTGTTTTCAATCTTGGAGTTTTGGCTGGGAAAAAGTTGAAGGAATTATCTGGTGGTGAGTTGCAGAGATTTAGTGTTGCTAGATGTTTGGCAAGGGATGCGGATGTTTATTTGATTGACGAGCCTTCGGCTTATCTGGATGTTGAAGAGAGAATTTCAGTTGCGAAGGCTATTAAAGATATTATGGTTGAGAGGGAGAAAACGGCCTTCGTTGTGGATCATGACTTATTGCTTGTAAGTTATTTGGCAGATTCGGTTATCAATTTTTCTGGGGTCCCTGGTAGGAGCGGTGAGGCTAGTGAGATTAAGAGTTTTGAGGATGGGATTAGTGAGTTGTTAAGATCTTTGGATGTCACATTAAGAAAGGAGAAAGATTCAGGGCGTCCGAGGATCAACAAGAAGGGTTCTGTTTTAGATAGAGAACAGAAGGAAAAGGGCAAGTGGGTCATGTTGTAAGATTATTTTTGTTAGCAACATTGACTCGCAAATTATTATAAATAATATTGATTTTATTGCTTTATGGAAAGAGGTTATTGGTGGGGCATAATTGTTTTTGTTGTGGTATTGGCATTCGGAGTGATTTATTATTCTCCACCTGTCGGGCAGACAATAATAGAGGTTGGTGAATCTGTGATTGTGTCTGGCTATATGGATATTTCATCTATTGATGCGCAGGAATTAATTGCTAATAATCCAGATTTAATTATTATTGACGTTTCGCCGAATTATGAGCAGGGACATTTGCCTAATGCTGTAAATTATTATATTGGTGACGGATCTCTTGATGCAGCTATTTCTAATTTGGATCCGAAAGTAAAATATTTAGTCTATTGTCATTTTGCTAGTGCTTCTCGGGCGGGTGCGCAGAAACTTGTCGATGCGGGATTTACAAACGTTTATAGACTTGAGGATAATTATGGTGGATGGGTAATGCGTGGATATCCAATAGAATATTAGTTTTTAGTTGAAAAAAATAAGTGTCCCTCCCATTGACTTTTTAGTCAAGGACACGGAATTATAAATAAGAACTCAAATGAGTTAAAAAATTAGTCTTGCGTTGCGTAATATATCATCCACAGAGCTGAGATGCCTACAAGTCCATAAATGGTTCTTGATACCATAGACATATCTCCGAAGATTGCTGCAACCAGGTCCCAGTTAAAGAATCCAACGAGACCCCAGTTTAGACCTCCGATGATTACGAGGACTAAAGCAATCCAATCAATTGTACTTTTCATTTTTTACCTCTCATTTATTTATTTTTTATATGAAAAATTGTATTTAAGGATTTGCGGGTCAATATTGATTATCGACGCTGTCTATGATGTCGTTAGCGATGGATTAATAAAGCGAGATTCTTTATGTCGTTAATGGAAAAGAATAATTTGAATTATTGGATTGATGTGGGGCTTTTGATTTCTTTTATCTTCGTGGCTGTGACGGGTCTTGTTTTGTATTTTGCATTTATATCTAATGCCCCTGGTGCTGGCCGAAATGTAACTTTTTTGGGAACATATAAGGTGGCATGGCTTCCTTGGCATAGTTTTTTTGGTATAGTAATGGTTATGTTTGCTTTCGTACATTTGGTTTTACATTTTGGCTGGATGGTTGGAATGACTAAGAAAATGTTTAAGGGAAAAAATGAGACGGCTGTGGATAGTGGGATTGTTCCACGTGCTATCAGGAAGAAGTAGATTCCAAAGTTTAATAAATTAGATTTTCTGTTTTATTTTATGAAAAATATCGTTGTTAAATTAATTGTTAAAGAGACTAGATTTGATGTTAAAGAAGTTGAAAACCTAATTGAAATTCCGCCTAGAGATGATATGGGGGATTTCGCGTTTCCGTGTTTTGGTTTAGCTAAGAGCTTGAAAAAGAATCCTATGGCTATTGCTGAAGATTTGGTTAAGAAGTTTAGGAAAGAGTTACCTAAAGAATTGTCTAATGTTGATTTTAAGGGGGCTTATGTGAACTTTTTTATTAATAAGGGTATTTTGGCTGATGGTGTTTTGGCTAAGGTTAAGAAGAAGGATTTTGGTGAGAATGATTTGGGGGAAGGGAAGACTCGGTTGGTGGAATATTCTCAGCCAAATACACATAAGGCTTTTCATGTCGGGCATATAAGGGGGACTTCGTTAGGAGAAAGTTTGGCTCGAATTTTTAGGGCGTGTGGAGAGAAAGTTACTCAGATGAATTATAGCGGAGATACAGGAATGCATATAGCTAAATGGATTTGGTGTTATAAAAAATATCATTCAAAGGAAAAGTTGAGGGATGACGAATCTTGGATTGCGGGGATTTATGTTGACGCCGTTAAGAGGCTTGGTGATGATGAGAAATTACAGGAAGAAGTTAATGAGATTAATTTGAGGATGGAGGAGGGTAATGACGAGGAGATTAATGATTTATGGAAGAAGACTCGAGCGATGTCTATTAAATCTTGGGATAAAATTTATGAAGAATTGGGTGCGCATTTTGATGTTAGTTTTTTTGAGAGTGAGTTTGAGGAAAAGGCAAAAAAGGAGGTTTTAAAGATGTTGGAGGATGGAGTTGCGAAGAAAGATGATGCCGTGTTTATGGACTTGAAGGATTATAGTCTTGGAGTTTGGGTTTTGCTGAGGAAAGACGGGACTGTTTTATATTCTGCTAAGGATATCGCTCTTGCATTGAAAAAGTTTAAGGATTTTAAAAGTGATAATTATTTAGTTACTGTTGGAAATGAACAGAAGTTGCATTTTGAGCAGCTGGTTAAAACTTTGGAGCTTATGGGATTAAAGAAAGAGGCGGAGCGGTATGGTTTTTTACCATATGGGATGGTTCGGTTTCCTGAGGGTAAAATGAGTTCTAGGAGTGGGGCGAATGTTTTGTATTCAGATTTTTCGAAAGAAATTGTGGGAGTGGCAAAGAAGGGACTAAAGCAGAGAGGATATGAGGGGAAGGATATTGATGAAAGGGCTTTAAAGATTGCAATTGCTTCTATGAAATATTCTATGTTAAAACAGGATCCAAAGAAAACAATGATTTTTGATCCTAAAAAAGATGTTTCCTTTGAAGGAGATACTGGACCTTATCTATTATATTCATATGCTAGGGCTTCTTCAATTATTAGAAAAGTTAAAAGTAAGAAGGCTGTTAAAATTTTAGACTTGAAAGATTCTGAGATTCGGTTGTTAAAAAAGATTGATGGGTTAGGTGAGGTTGTTGAAAAAGCGTATGAGAATTTAGCTCCTAATTTGATTGCTAATTATGCTTTTGAATTATCGCAAATGTTTAATGAGTTTTATCATTCATGTCCTGTTTTGGGAAGTGATGAAGAAGGGTTTAGATTGAAGTTGGTCGATGCTTTTAGGGTTGCTTTGAAGAAGGCATTGAATCTTTTGGGGATTGAAACTATTGAAGAAATGTAGCTCAGGGGCATATGCCCCTCGGCTGTGTACCCTCTTAGTTGGGTGAACTAGCGTTCACGATTTAATGCAAAATAAAATTTCTTAACGGCCTGGACCAATGGGCACCCCAGCCTAAAATTTTATTTTGCGGAATTGTTCGGCCGAGGAGGGTTGTTGAAAATTAAAAAGTTTCTAAATCAATATTATCAAAGTCATAGAATTTAGATTGTTGATTTTAAATAGGTTTTTTCGTTGTGAGTTTAATATTCAAAACAACTCTTTCAATTCATATTCCTTATCTGGATTTTCTTTTATGTGTCTTTCTAAGGACTTCTTTGCTTCTGCTCTAATCATTGGAATTGCAAATTCTGCTTGTGTTCGGAATAGGGTTATTTTATTTTCGTTTTCGTAGAGTTCAATTTTGTATTCGACGCGTCCAGTTTTGGCCTTGTTGTCTCTTGTGGTTTCGGAGCCAGGGAGACCTCCTGTTATGGGATTGTTTCATATATTGTTCGACATGGTTGTTTTCCATTTTGAAGTTAAATTATTTTTTAGAAATGAGAATTACTTGGTAGCTTTAAAGTTCTTCCATGCGATTTCGAAAAGACCCTCTAGTGCTTGAGCGAAGAATTCTGTGTTTAACCATACGCCGATATCGTATGTTGGGTGAACTTCGTCATCATTTAGAAGCATAAACATTAATTGTTCGCCATCGATTAGCATGAATCTTGCTCTAAGATCTCCGGAGTCTTTTATTTCTGCTACTTTTGCGAAATCTTTCGCGACTTGCTTATTCTCCGCAGTTATTGGTGCAGCTATTCTAATTGTTACTCCTCGCTTTTTTGCCTTTTCTAGGGAAGGAAGAAGAACTTCTAATTTTCGGCTTAATCCATCTGCCGTGGTTACAAGTGTGATTGTACTTTGTGCTTCTCTGACTATCATGTCTAAGTGATTATAGATGTTTTGTCGGCCTTTTAATGCGCCAGATAAGTCTGTTGGCTCAACATATTTTATTCCTTCAGAAAACAATCCTGTTAATTCGTCAAGGACTTCATCGCCTTTTAATTTTTCTAATCTTTTTGATTTGTCTTTTGCCGTTATCAAAAGATTTTTTTTAACTCTCTCAATTACTTCTTCTGGTTTTAGCGCGACAAATTGAATCGGTTTTCCCAGTTTCATTACAATAAATCCCTTCTTTTCTAAGGATTCTAAAATGTCATATGTTCGAGAACGTGGCACGTCAGAAATTGAAGAAAGTTCTCCTGCTGTAGATGTTCCACGAGATAATAGTGCGGTCCATACTTTTACCTCATAAAGGTTCAGATCAAATATTTTTCTGAGTCTACTTAAAAACTCCTCTTTAACTATCATAGTTGTTTTAATCTTGAATAGTATTTAAATGTTTCTTTGGATTGTTTCGGTATTGAGGAGTAAAAATACATTTTATCGAGGAGGGTTATAATTTATTGAATTGTATAAAGAAAGATTTGTTTTTTATTTTTCCTTCTTCGGAGTGATTAAATTCTTTTTTTGATTTTTCTAAAGAGATTTTTTTTGCCCCAACTCTTTCTTTGATGAAGTCAAGTTGTGATTTTAATTTGTTATCAAATTCTGAAGAAATTTCTAATTCAATAGATTCTGATTTTACTAATTCTGCTTTTTTTCTTGCCGCTTGAATCTTTCTTGAGAGTTCTCTTGCAAAACCTTCAGCTTCTAGCTCTGGAGTTATATCGGTATCTAAGGTTATTTTAAATTCTTCAGATTTTTTATAAATAATTTTTTTAATATTAAGTTCTTCTTTGATGACTTCATTTAATTCTTTGTTTGGTTCTATTGGCGATTCTATTGTTGCTTTAGCAAGAGGCCATTTAATTCCAATGTGAGCTCTATCCCTTTCCCTCAGTGCGGTAGAAACAATATTTCTTGTTGTTTCCATTTCTTCTTTAAGCTTTTTATTGATTAGTTTTTCATTTGCTTTTGGGTAATCTTCTAAATGAACAGATTTTTCTTTGCCATTCATATCTTGATAAATTTTTTCTGTAACAAATGGAATTAGAGGTGCTAATATTTTTGTTGTTTTTTCAAGGACATATCTTAGTGTTTTTCTTGCATTTTCATCATTATCGTTGAATCTATCTCTTGAGTTTCGAACATACCATGTTGATAAATCATCAATATATTTTTTTATAAAAGCACAGGCTTTTATGGTGTTGTATTCTTTGAGATATTCTTCAACTATCGAGTTCAATTCTTCTGTTCGTGAAATTATCCACTTGTCCATTATGTTATCTGATTTTTTGTAATCTTCGTCACCTTTTTGTTGGTAATCTTGGTAGAAGTTTGAAATGTTATATAGTATAATTGTAACTTTTTTGTATGTCTCTTCTAGTCCCTTTTCTGAGAAGTTAAAATTGTCTGCGCTTACTACTGGAGATGCGAGCATATAGAATCGTAATGTATCTGCTCCATACTTTTCAACTACGTTAAGTGGGTCTGGGTAGTTGTTTAGAGATTTGGACATCTTTACTCCATCTTCTGCTAGGATTGTTCCTGTTGTTAATACGTTTTCAAATGGGATTTTGTCGAATAGTATCGCGGATAGGGCCATCATATAATAAAACCATGCCCGTGTCTGTCCAATATATTCCACAACAAATTGAGCTGGGAAGTTTTTGTCAAAGTATTCTTTGTTTTCAAATGGATAATGGAACTGGGCGAAGGTCATGGCTCCCGATTCAAACCAGCAATCTAAAACCTCTGGTATTCTTGTATATTTTTCTCCGTCTATTTCTAGCTTGATTGAATCTAAGAAATCTTTATGTAAGTCTACTTTTTCTTTTGGTAGATTTTTGGCGAGTTTCTTTAGCTCTTCAATTGAGCCCAATACTTTAATTTTCCCTGACTCGGATTTCCAGATAGGGATTGCTGTTGCCCAATATCGGTTTCTTGTTATATTCCAATCTGGTGCGCTTGATATATTATGTTGCATTCGGCCCTCTTTTAGATATTCTGGGATCCAATTTATTTTCATGTTTAATTTTAGAAGTTTGTCTTTTATTTTTTGAATATTAACAAACCACGCAGGCATTGCTCGGTAGATTAATTTCGTGTTGCATCGGTAACAGAATGGATATTCATGTTCCATTTTTCTTGACATAATTGCTTTGCCTGATTTTTTTAATTCTATTACAATTTGTTCATTTGTATCATGAATAAATTGCCCCTTGTATTCTGTTATTTCGTCAGTGAATTTCCCATTTTCGTCTACTGGTTGAACCATTGGAATTTTATATTTTCTTGCTACTATATTATCATCTTCTCCGAATGCTGGTGCGATATGAACAATTCCTGTTCCGTTTTCGGCTGTTACAAAATCTCCAAGTATTATTTGGAATGAATTCGGATTATCTTTAAAATAAGGAAATAATGGTTCGTATTTCTTACCTTCAAGTTCTTTTCCTTCTATTTCTTTTGTGATTGTATATTCATCTTCCGATTTGTAGAAGCTTGAAATTAAATCTTTTGCCAATATGTAAGTGTTTCCGTCAGAATTATCTTTTACAAATGAATATTTTATTTCTGGATTTACCGCTAAGGCTAGGTTTGAAGGAAGTGTCCACGGAGTTGTTGTCCATGCAAGTATATGGGCGTCTTCATCTTGTAATTTGAATTTTACTGTTACTGTTAAATCTTTTACCATCTTGTAAGAATTATCCATTGCGATTTCTGATTTTGCCAGAGGTGTCGAACATCTTGGACAATACATTAGGATTTTTTCACCCTCGTATAAATATTCTTTTTCATAAAGTTGTTTGAATGCCCACCATACAGATTCAATATAGTCTGTGTCCATTGTTTTGTATCCATGTTCAAAATCCACCCATCTTCCGATTTTGTCAATATAGGTTTTCCAATCATCGGCATAAGTTAGAACCTTGTTTCGGCAGAAATTATTGAACTTTTTAACGCCCATTTTTTCAATTTCGTCTTTTGAATTTATCTTGAGTTCTTTTTCCGCGATGTTTTCAATTGGTAAACCATGACAGTCCCAACCCCATTTTCTTTCTACATATCTTCCTTGCATTGTGAAAAATCTTGGGAAAACATCTTTTAGAGTGGATGCTAGAAGGTGTCCGTAGTGAGGTAGCCCCGTTGCAAATGGCGGCCCGTCATAGAAAATGTATGGTTTACCTTTTTCTGTTTTCTTTAGTGATTTTCTAAATGTGTTGTCTTTTTTCCAAAAGTCCAGTATTTCTTTTTCAATTTCTTTAATTTCTGCCATATTATTTTTGAGTTAATCGTGTATTTAAGATTATTGAATTTGATGTTCTCGAGTTTTTTATTAAACGGATCTACCTTAAATTTTTGATTGCTCGCCTTTACGACTAGATATTGGCGCAGTGTTAGAAATTTTGTTATGTGCCAATGTGTTTCGATATCCTCATCTTCGAATAGTCCTGTTTCTTTAAGCAGATTTAATATTAGTAGGTTTTGTTGGTGGTATGCCAAGAAGTCGTTTCTGTTTTTTAAAATTTTTTCAATATCATGGTTAAAGAGCTTGTAATAAAGTATTAATTTGAATTTTTCTTCTTCCCCTTTGTAATTAATTACAATGAAGTTGAAAGCATTCTTCAGGGTTTTCACTCCTCCCTTCGCCTTTATTTGATTCGCAATTTCTTGGATGTAGGGTGAGGTTTGTTGTTCTGGTTTTCTTAACCAGGAGTTTGGGAATGCTAGGAATGGGATAATTACTGTAAGCATTATCCAGGTGGAGACTATGGAGATAATTATTGTGGTTATCATAAAAGATTAAGTTTTGGGAATTATTTAAGGCTTTTGAGATTATTCTTTCGCAAATCCAAACTCATCAAGGATTTTTAATAATTCAGAAGGTCTCTTATTTTGAGGTTGCCATTTTAAAACAACTTTGTCCCAACATTTATAGACGTTAGCTTCTTCTGTATCGTGGCAATATACAAGTGGTCTAAATTCTATTTGTCCAGAGGTATTTTCGTCTCTGAAGAGGTAAGTGTTTGGGCTATTAGTTTGCATGCTAATTCCGGGTAAGTTTTGCTGGAATTTTTGGTGTAAATCATTTGGATTTAGAGCATCTACGCTTGTGTTTTTATTGTAAAAGGGACCAGTTTGATTTGTTTTTCCTAAATATGGTTTTTTTGAGATGTAGTGTTCTTCTTTTATTCTCATGGGACTACTTTCAATAATTTCCCAAACTTGCTTTTTCATAGCAGTAATAGATATTTTCTTTTTTTAAGTATTATTGCACTGTAAGCATTATCCAGGTGGAGACTATGGAGATAATTATTGTGGTTATCATTCTTTTAATTCATCCAGTGCTTCTTCTTCTAGGAAGTGAAGTTCTGTTGGTATTATTAGGCAGAATGGCATTGGGATTTTTTGATTTTGAATTTCTTCGGGGCTATCATAAAATATTTTTTGTTCCTGTGTTCCTGCATTTGATATTGCAATTATTTTTTCTGGTAGCTTGACATCTTCTTTTTCGGAGGATTCTTTTAGCTGTGTGATTGCTGGTGAAATTTCTAGTCCGATGTCGGTTAAAATTAATGTGTGTGCCTGGATTGATTGATTATCTTTAATGTAATTCATAAATGAAGTTGGTTTATTTGTGTGTTCAGACCAGTTCGGCATACTTGCTGTTTTTCCGAATTTGTAAAGTGAAAGTCCTGTTTCTGCTACTGTAATCATAATGGAGGCGTTATGGAAAATCTGATAGGGAATTTTTTGTTTTTTGCATTCTAGTATTAGTTGCATGTGTGTTGTTGCAGAGAGAGAATCCCCATATACTAAAAGTGCGATTTTGGAATTTTTTGCTTCTTCAAGAATTGATTCATCTTCAACTTTTGAACGATCAAGTTCCTCTATTTTCACTTCAAATGTTTTTTCCAACTCTTCAATTGGGTATGGGAAATTTACCGTGTAGTTCTCTAAGTAAATTTTATCACATGATTTTAGTGTTTTTAGCGCGTCTGCTGATATTGAGTTTTTATTCATTCCCGTTCCTATTAGATATAGTGTCATAGTCTTTGGAGTGAAATAAAGGTTTTAAAGTTTGGTATAATTTTTTTATTATGGAAAATGGAATAAGTGGTTCTGCGAAGTGTTTTGTCATTAGTGCGCCCTCTGGTGCGGGTAAAACCACTCTTGTGAATAGGCTAATTGAAGATAAGCAAGGTGTTTTTTTTGATTCTGTCTCGGATACCACAAGAGGGAGGCGTTTAGGGGAGATTGATGAGATTGATTATAATTTTATTTCGGTTCCAGAATTTCAGTCTAGACTTGAGAATGAAGAGTATTTGGAATGGGCAAGAGTTCATGAAAACTTTTATGGGACTCCAAGGAGTCCATTGTTGGATGCTATGAAAGATGGATTAAATCCATTAATGGTGTTGGATGTTCAGGGATATTTTCAAGTGAGAGATAATATTCCTTATGATAAATTATGCGGTATTTTTATTTTGCCACCAAATGAGGATGAACTTATTCAGAGGATTAGTGGTAGGGGAGGCATGGATGCAAAAATTTTAGAAATTAGACTTGAGAATGCGAAAAAGGAGTGTGCTTTTTCTCAAGAATATAAGTATTCTCTGACAAATGATAATTTAGACATGGCTTATGCGGTTCTTAGATTTATTGTAGAAAAAGAAATGGAAACCATATAGTATTCTAAGCTCTATTCCAAGTGAATGTCATGATAAAAATAAAGGTTAGGGTCAAGGCTATTTGTTTATCTAGTGTGTAGAATATTGATGCTGCGAATGCTAGTATCCATAGGAGGATTGGGAAATAGGGGGCTTTCGAATAGATTTCTTTTTCGTCTTTTGTAACGCTTGCGAGTGCGAGTCCTAGTGGGATTGCGAGGACTAGCGTGAGATATTCTATCATAGGGTTTTTAATTGAAAGATGTTATTAAATGTTATGAAATTAATTGATGTTCATGCGCATTTGGAAAGTTCTAGGTTTAAGAAGGATTTAGACGAGGTTGTTAATAGATTTAAGGATAAGGGTGGAAAGTTGATAATTACTTCTGGGGTGAATCCTGTGACTAATCGACAGGCTTTGGAAATTTCTAAGAAATATGATTTGGTTGAGTGTAGTTTTGGCTTATATCCTATTGATGCCGTTGCTACAAAGTTTGATAATTTGGCAGATGACTATCTGAGGAAGATTCCGGTGTTTGATGTTGATGAGGAATTGAATTGGATTCGTGAGCATGCGGATGAATGTGTCGCAATTGGAGAGATTGGTTTGGATTTTAAGGTTGTTAAGGATTTGAATAATATTGATGACATAAAAAAAGAGCAGGAGAAGGTTTTTCGGAAAGTTTTGGAATTGGCTAAGGAATTGGGAAAGACGGTTGTTATTCATTCCAGGGGAGCTGAGGAGAGGTGTATTGAGATATTAGAAGAAGTGGGATTTTCTTCAGCACCCAAGGGTACACCTCCTGCCCAGATGGCATCTGCTGACGCAGACAAGGTCGGCGTTATTATGCATTGTTTTAATGGAAAGAAGGCTTTAATTCGTCGTTGTATTGATAATGGTTGGAGTTTTTCTGTGCCACCAGTAATTGCTAGATTGAATCATTTTAAGATGTTGGTTGAGATGGTTCCATTGGAGCAGTTGTTGACTGAAACTGATGCGCCTTATTTGTCTCCTGTTGCTGGAGAGAGAAATGAATCTTCGAATGTTGAAGTGACTTTGGAAATTATTGCTGATATTAAAAATTTAGTTAAAAACGACGTTGCGGGGCAAATATTTATTAACGCTGAAAAGTTGTTTAATTTATGAGGAAGAGTGATGGTAAGGCGTTGGCGCCAGATTTTAAGCGACATGTTAATGAGGTTATAGAAAATTTAAGAACTTCTCTCTATGAGTTGCATGATGCTGCCACAAGAGATGAAAAGACAGGAGTGTATAATCACCAATTTTTCAAGACCGTTTTCGGTATGGAGACAGAGAAGGCAAAAGAGGGTAAGGAAAAATTGTGTCTTGCTATGATTGATATAGATTTTTTTAAGAAATTTAATGATACTTATGGACATCTTGTGGGGGATGAGATATTGATTGAGTTGACTAAGAATTTAGCAATGCATCTTCGTAAATATGATATTTTGGCACGTTTTGGTGGAGAGGAATTTCTTGTTCTTTTGCCTGAGACCACTGCTCATCGGGCGAGGCAGATTGCAGAGCGATTGAGAAAGGGATTATGGAAGAATGATAAGTTGAAAAAATATAAAGTTACAATTTCAATTGGAGTCACTGAATATAAGGCAAGAGATAATATGGAAAGAATGATTAAGCGAGCAGATAAGGCTCTTTATATTTCTAAGGAGAATGGTAGAAACAGAGTAACTATTTTGTAGGTAGAATATTACTTATCTTGCCAGCCAACTTTTTTATTAAGAAGTTTTTTTAATTGTGGCCATTTTTCTTCAAGCGATCTTTCTTTTGATTGATATATTATTCCTAGTGGAATTTTTCCTGTTTTTGAATTATAATCAAATTCATCTGCTAATTTTTCAGCTGTTTTTTTATCTGTATTTGTTTTTACTTTATACATTCTTTTATCTTTTCCATTTGCTTCTTTGTTAAAAATAAGACAATCTTGGATTACTTCTACGAATGAGAATCCTTTGTGTGCGATTGCTTTTTTGAATGTTTCAATCATGTGAGGCATGTCTCGTGCATTTGTTCTTGCTACAAATGTTGCATTTGCTGCTAATGCTAATTTGACTGGATTCATCGGTTTATCGAAAACTCCTAGTGGTTCAGATTTTGAGATATATCCCTGTTGAGATGTTGGGGTTGGTTGTCCTGTTGTTAAGGAGAAAGATTGATTGTCATGAAGGACTAATGTCATGTCTGTATTGTATTTGAATGCGTGAACAAAATGAGAGATTCCTTCTGCATATGTAGCACCATCTCCTGCGAAAGCCAAAACTTTTAGATTTGGATTACCAAGTTTCATTCCAACTGCTGTTGGGATTGATCT
>Ga0224507_10000526_pt1 | contig 15072 bp, 9 predicted proteins | sample SF_Jan12_sed_USG_3_FD_170159 | JGI IMG/M metagenome (GOLD analysis project Ga0224507, IMG submission 170159) | Sediment microbial communities from San Francisco Bay, California, United States - SF_Jan12_sed_USGS_13 | ecosystem: Environmental > Aquatic > Marine > Sediment | place: USA: California... | reverse complement strand
TTTTGGGGAAATCTTCTTTCCAAGAGAATGGCAACGATCGCATGTTTCTGTGTTTTTAAGGGCGAATTCATTTACACATGATAAAAATGCTTTTTTACCATTGTGACAGGTTCCGCAATAGTAGCCGGACATATTGTCAACCGCCCTGATATCTGTTGTCCCTGCTTTCATGGCAAAGCCGATGTCTACATGGCATACCCGGCAGGTAAAATTCGCCCGGTGCAGCCAATGATTAAAAACAACAGGGGAAAGGTGGGCGGCTTCTGAATAATTGTTTATGATAACCCTGCCGAATTCAAAGGGCAGTAGCCTTCTTTTTTTGACACCTGTCTCGGCAAGAGCAATAAAGGTGAAGACGAAAACCAATAATCCTGCTAGAAAAAGTGTCTTCTTCATATTGCCCCCTTTTTTTGAAGTGAAAGATTATCGGTAAGAATATGCGCGGCTGTTCAAAAATTTATCTTATAATTTTGTGTTTCTTAGGATACTCGACTAACCGGACCAGAGCCCACTGCTGTTCATTTTCCCCTGCTTCCGGGGTAACGAAGGCGCGCTATTTTTCCCTTTCAGTTTCACCCACCGGACCCTCGTCTATGAGGGAGTGATATGCTATCTGCCGACAGTCTTCAGTCTGTTCACCTGGATTCCAAATACTCATTTATATCATAAAGCACATCTCGATGAATAAACAAATTTGCATAAAATCAGCAGTATTTATTCTTCTTCAGCTGCAAATATCTGGATGCGGCTGTTACTGCGATCAGCGACAAAAAAATACCCTCCTTCACTGATGCAGAGCTGGGCGGGATAATAAAACTGGCTCTCTTTCCAGCCATATCCAAACCTGTGTCCCAGGAAAGAACCATCCCGGCCAATAAGGGCGAGGCTTCCGCCATGTTTATCCACCAGGTATATACTCCCGCGACTGTCGAGGGCTATATTTGTCGGGAAGTTCACATATTCCTCCAGTCCTTTGGTCAGCAGCGTAAACTTGTCTGCATCCTGCGCTGCTGAATAAACTCCAGGTTCAGTACTGTCCACCAAAAAAACAGTTCCCTGCTTGTCGACCGCCAGATCGGAAAAAAATCCGGATTGTTCGGGGAGCGGGATATGCCTGAGGTAGTTGCCGGCAGAATCCAGAATAAGGACCACCTCATCTGAAATATCGAGTATATAGACTTTATCATTCTTGTCTATCTTGAAACTTCTTGGCACCATCTTCCTGGAAACAGGATTCCCCTTGGGGGAGAGATATTCCTGCTCTGTTCCATCGGCCTTCAATTTCAGGATACGCCTGTCTCTCCCATCAAGGCCATATATCACTCCTTTGGAGTTAACCTGAACAACAATAGGGGTATTAATCGGCAGATCGACTTCACCTGCCTTTACAACCTTATCCGCAAATGTATATTGCACAAGCCTGTTGTTATCAGTATCGGCAACAACAAAATAATCATCAGTACATGCGACTCCTTCAGGATGGCTCAGACCGGTCTGCGTCGGCCTCTCATCATCATATACCGTTTGGAGATATTTTATCTTGAGAAGATTTTCAGCAAATGAAGGTATTGCAAAAAAACAATTTAATAACATTATGATGGTCAGGATGGACAGTTTACCCATTAGATTACCTCCGAAAACCGACATGACATTGGACGCATAACTCGTTAGCTGTTGAAAAATAGATAAACATCTTGTTCTCGTTTCCATGTGTCCTGTGACAACTCATACATTGCACAGTGACATTTTTATTTCTTGGATCCGTATAATCGGGCCCAATAGGATGAGTGGAATGTGTCTGCCACTCATGGCAATCCGCACAAATATCGATAACCGAATCCTCTTTTAAAATGAATTGATTATCCGAGCCATGCGGTAAATGGCACGCCCCGCAATCTCCCTCGGCAATAGGAGGATGTTTGGTCGTTGCTCTTTCCTGCCTTGCTAACGTATCGGCATGGCAGGTAGCGCACAGGCCAAGCATCGGCTTCTGCAAAAGTTTTTTCTCCGGTGAAGCATGCGGTGTGTGACAGTTAACGCAGCCTTTCTTATCGACAATCGGCCAATGGATATGATTTTGATTCAAAACATCGGTGATCATCTCATAATGACAAGCTAAGCAGGTCTCTGAACCAGGTGCTTTCAGGGCAAAAGGTTGCGAAGAGGCAGGGTCGGCATGACACCTCTCACAGTTGCGTTTGGCGACCGGCTCATGGACATTATTATACAGCATTGCCGCTTCGCTCGAGCCATGCGTATCATGACAGGAAGTACAGTCGGCTTGTTCTACGGGATAATCCCGGTGCAGCTTTTTAAAGGTCGCCTTGTCTGTCTCATGACATTCCAGGCAAAGACCGGGCACAGAATCTTTCAGTAGATGGGTATTAGAGTTGGAGGCATGAGCTTCATGACATCCCAGGCAGTCTTCCCTGACCGGAGGATGTCCGTATTTGCTTTCTTTTATCTGGTCGGCAAGCTGTTGATGGCATTCATAGCACAGTTCACTGCCTTTTTTCAGTAAATTGAACTTATTATCCGATGCATGCGGATCGTGGCATAAAATGCATTCACCTTCGGCAACCACCTTGTGGACACTTTTCGCCTCAGCCGGCACGACACTGTCATGGCATGTATAGCATATGCTTTCCTTCGGAGAGGCCATCAGCATCTCATAGTTCGAGGTATGGGGATTATGGCATCCCGTGCAGTCACCTTCGGCTAGAGGTGAGTGGACGAAAGGTTTCTTCATTTTCTCCTGAAGCCCTTCGTGGCACTGCAGGCATAAATTTCCCGTCGCTCCTTCCTTCAGTTTAAATTCCTTCTGTGCCCAACCCAGAGAGAATGTAAGGAATACTGAAACAGCAACAAGCAGCAGAACATATTTGGTATTTCGCAATTTCATCTTTCTCTCCCTTACTTCTTGTCAACAATGTGACAGGGATCACACGTTTTTACAGCAAAAGGCCCATGAACCTTCGGCTTGAAAAATTTTGCATCCTTGGAAGCGTGTGGTGTATGACAGCTGACGCAGTTCATTACCGCGGCATCTATGTCAAGGTGCGCCTCCTTAAAGGAATCACGGTCAGCTTCATGGCATTCCGTGCAAAGGGTCTGAAGCGGTTGATTCATTAACTTGACCTCATCTGAAAAATGGGGTTTATGACATCGCTGACAATCCCTGGCTGCCGGAGGATGAACCCTTTCATTATCCATTTTCTCTTTTATATCCTTGTGGCAGACAAGGCACAGGTCGGGAGACGGTCCCAGAAGGAGCTTCTCCATCGTTGATTTATGGGGATTATGGCACGCCGTACACTGTCCGGAAACCACTGCCCCGTGTTTGCTTTTCGCTGTTTTCAGGCCATCTCCAAGGTCTTCGTGGCAGGTGAAACACAGGGTACTCTGCTCATCGACTATCATTCCCTTGATATTGCTTGCATGGGGCGTATGACAGGTAAGGCATTCATCATCCTTGAAAGGTGGATGCTCGTTTTCATTGAGTTCCTTTTTCATGAACGGAGCATGGCATTCCTCACAAAGCTTATTTCCCTTCGCCTTGAGAAATTTATTGTTTGTGGCAGCATGGCCGCTATGGCAGGCCGTACAATTGCCGTTCCGCACCGGATCATGAATAATGGTTTTCTGATATTCACCCTCCTGCCCCGCATGGCAGGAATAGCAGAGTGCATCCGCCCGGCTGACAAGAATATTTTGCATGTTCGAACCGTGAGGATTGTGACAGGATATGCAATCTTCCTCCTCATAGGGAGCGTGTTTGTTTTTGAACCTTCTTCCATCGGCCTGTGTCTTGCTGTGACAACTGAAACACAACGCACCGGTTTCCTGTGTCAACAGGGCCTTGAAAGATCCGGCATGTACCGCATGGCAGGACAGGCAACCATTCTCACCTTCCACCGGCTGGTGCGGGACAAGAACTTTACGCTGCGTGTCCCGGTGACAGGTGAAACATAAATTATTTCCGGCAGCCAGGAGCAGCTTCTCGTTTGTTGAGGTATGGGGATTATGGCATGAGAGGCATTCGCCGCTTTTAACAGGTTCGTGCTCTATGGCACCGCCACCCATTAGTGTATCTTTATCATGACACGTAAAACAGAGTTCACCGCCCTTTTCCGTGGTGGCAAAAGGTTTTGCGGAAGATGGATCACCATGGCATGAACTGCAATCAGCCGATGCTACAGGATCATGAACGCTCACTTTCAGGAGTTTTTCCTTTATTGAGGTGTGAGGAGCGTGACAGACCGTACAGGATTTCTTCTCCACAGGATACCCTCCATGGAGCTTCTTAAAGCCGCTGTCGCCGCTGTCATGACAGGAAATGCACAGTTCGGTCTCCCCTTTGGTCAACAGATTTTTCTCCGATGACGCATGGGAGTTGTGACACACCTTGCACCCCTGATCCTTAATCACCTGATGAACGACATTCTGATTGTACCCTTCCTCCTTGTGACACTTAAAGCAAACGACATTTTCTGCGGCAACCAGCATAAAAGGTTCATCCGAAGCATGCGGATTGTGACAGGCAATACATTTTCCTCTTTTTACCGCCGTATGGACATTGGCTTTGTCAATTCCCAAATCTTTTTTTTCGTGACATGTGTAACAGAGCTCATTTCCTTCTTCCTTGAGTATAAGCTTTGCCACAACCCCGTGCCGAAGATGGCACTCTTCACAATTTTTCTCCGCAACTATTTTATGGACGTTTTTTTTGGAAAGATATTCTTCGGCAAAATCCGTATGACAGTCAAGGCATTCCTTCTGGGTAAATTTCCTTTTTGCTGCATCACCTTTTGAGCTGAGACCGAGGATGATCAGGCAACAGCAGAAAAGTGCTGCTCCCAATACGGATAATGTGCGGGTACCATTCTTATTCAACATAATCAGACCGTTTTTCTACATATTAATGATTATTCCCTGAAAACATACGGACAGAGACAGTATCCGCTTGCACCGCGGCCGCCTCTCTCTCCTTTTGAGCGCATGTTTCAGATCAAATTTATTCCTTGGAGTCGATTAAAAAAACCTGTACCGGATAGGCCGCTCTAAGCTTTGCTAACCAATCTTCCAGCAGCTTTTCAACTTTCACCCTGTACACTATATTTGCCACATCCTCCTTCACTTCTTCAAATGGTTGGGGTACCGGAGGAAAAGTATTCGTCACTGACAGCACATAATAAAATGTACCGTCCGACGGTGCATATAAAAAGGAATCACCCTTTTTTCGTCCCCTGGCCTCCTGCTGCAGATCTTCCGGAAGGGTGTTCAGGGACAGGATATTCCTGTCAAGGGACAGGGGTCCTTCCGCATCATCAGGCACCAGATTGGTTGCATTTGCAGAAACCCAGTTATAATCGGCTCCCTTGCGGAGTTTATTTAGGGAGCTTTCCGCATCCTCCCGGGCAGTAAATACCAGGCTGGTCATCCGGAGCATTTCAGGAGACTCATATTCACTGGCATGCTCATCATAATATGAAAGAACCTCCTCCTGCGTGAGCCTGGCATCGGGAAGAATGAGCTTGTTCACAAATGCTTCGTAGAGCTTCGATCTTTCAAATTCTTCAACTTTTCTTTTATAATCTTCTGTTTGGTCCATGCCGAGACGATGGGCTTCAATCTTGCTGGTGGCGGTAAACAGCATGTTTGCTAAAGCAATTTCTTTCTTTTCATTGAGTATTTTTAATTGCTGCGCCTTATCCGCACCATGAAATGACGCCTTTTCCAGTTGAGCGGCAAGGTCTGCGACTTTGATCGTTACCGGTTCATCCCCTTTCACGGTTGCCAGTACCCGTTGGTCATCCTTCAGTTGTTCATAATTTTCATCAAAATTGAGCTGGTCGTATAGTGCTTTATCAAATGTGACGTATTTATCTTCCAGGGCCTTGCCGTACTCCTTTGCTTTCTCTTTCCGCTGGATTGCAAAAACCATGCTGAATGCTTTCTGTTCCGCTGACGGATCTTCAACGAAACGTTTGTCCAGGAGCTTGAACAGGAGAACACCTTCTTCTGTCTTGAACAGATTACTGACACTGCCCACGTCCGAGGAATTCACCAGCTGCGCGACCTGCGGCATAAGATCATTTAATTTCACGTATTCATCGGCCCCGGACTCCTTGGCCTTGCCTTCCATAACATACTTTTTGGCCAGTTGGTCGAAATCACCATCCTGGAGGTCACTGCGGAATCTATTTGCGTCTTCCAGCGCTCCGAAGGTAAGAGAATATATTTTCGCTTCAAGGGAAATGTCTTTATACTGTCTTTCAACCTCGGCAGGATCCGGTTCCAATCCGCTGAGAGCATTGGCAATCAACTCCTTTTGCAGTGTTTTGAGCTTATAACTCTCTACCGCCTGTTTGTACGAATTGGTTTCACCCAACCCAATATTGATCGCCTCCTCAACGATAAGTCTTGAGTCTATCAATCGATTCAGGATGCTCAAATAATCCTTCTTGCTTTCAGTTGCTCCCTCACTCACCTGTTGATGCTGATATCCGATCGGCCCGGTCATTTCACGCACGGTAATAGGTTCTTCGTTGACCAGCGCCACCGGTGTATCGGCAAAATGCGGCGAAAAGAACGGCACGCGAAGCAATGCAAATTCATTTAACGGTAACCCGGATTTGCCGGTTTGGACTTTTTCATGAGCATCTCCCGGCGGGAGTTCAGTTTCCTGGGCTCCCGTTGAATGAAGAAGTGGTAACAGGACGGTCCAACAGATAATTACGGGTAAAAAACGCTTTTTCATAAATCCTCTCACAGATAACAATATTGATAATTATTAATTTTTCAAGCCACTATAACAGTTATAGGGTATTTTTCAAAACAACTTTTCCCAATCAATCCTGCTGGTCGCGACAACTCTGGGATAAAGAATCGTCTCATCAACCTTCTCGTCAGAATTTTTGGCAATGTACTCTTTCGGGCCTTCCCACACCTGGAAGGGTTTATTGAGCAGCTGTAATGTGGTACGGGCCATCTCCTCTAAAAGATTATGCGCGGTAAAGACCCGGCCGAAATTATAAAAATAAACTCCTTCCCTCCCTTCACTGAACGTCCTTGCCCCAAAGACGACTTTGCGGCTGTTTTTTTCGGTAACCTGAACGGAATAATCCACCTTGGGATTTGCTGATTGATTCTGATAGTCGAATACCCTGCCGGAGAGGATCAGGTCGACCCCCAGATATCCTTCAGCTGTAAGAACATCACTCACGGCGAGTGAGGGTCCGTCCGGCATAATGGCCCTGATCCTGAGCAGCTGTTCACGCACCTGGCCGGGCTCTATTACTTTGAAGTTCCCAAGTTTAAGCAATTCCTGGACATAGTGGAGCATGACTATATTTCCCGCATTTTTTCTCACCGCCAGATTGAGCAAGGGTATGACCGCAATTGAATATTCCCTTTCCGGATCGACGATTTTCGAGCGGAAATGATCATAGGGCAGATATTTTCTGTTCAGGCGATAGTATGGCGAGGTCACCGTGCCGGGGCCGCTCGCCCGCCATGATTCAGGGATAGAAGGGAAGAAGCTGTTACTCCCCTGGTCTTTCGGATTAAAATGGGCCGCAAAAGAGCCGGCCAGCTCCTCGACCGCTTTTTCAAGCAGAGGCTGAGGCTCCCTGATAAGGGTCAGATCAAGCAATCCCGGGGACTGGTCACCGGACAGGCCTATGCTGTCCATCCAGATGATTTCCGGTTGACCGCCGCTCGTGACGAGCCGTGATATCAGGGATATCTGCGAAGGATTTAATTCATTATATGCCTCCAGGGAAGTTATCAGTATGGCATCGACACCCATCTCCTCCTGCAGAGCCTGCGAGAGGTTTGCATTTATTCCGCCGGTATAACGCATACGGTGTTTTTTCCTGAATTGTTCGAGCAGATCACTTTCAAGCAGTCGAAAACCCTTTCCGGTCAGGCTGGTCCGGAAAGTTGTCTCCATGTCCTTCAGAGGTGCCTTGGTGCCGCTGAGATTTTCCATCGGCAGAAACGCTATGAGTAAATCATCGCCGATAATGGGAACAGATCCCTGCGAAACGGTTTCCGCCGATTGCTGTTCACCTGCTCCCGTGGGCATGATGCCGGTGCTGTCCCTATCCGGCGCTGCACAACTGCACAGTGCTGCGATAATGAAAAAAAACAGCAGGAAAAATTTACTGGAAAAGCTTGTTGAGCAGATCATCAACACTCTCTAAGGTAACGACATTCATCGGCTGTCCCCCACCTCCGAACATGCGGTCCGTAACAGTTACTCCTCCCCTGGTGGATGACCCGCTCCAGATAATTGTGCCCCTCTCGGTTTCGATCATCTGCAGACTTAAGGATATTAAATTGGCAGAAGTCGCGCCTGAACGAACAGTTTCATACTCACGCAAAACCCCTGTTATAATAACATCCGCACCAAGAATTCCTGCCACGCTCTTAATTTCATCAATGGACGGGGCAGATGGATTAAGAACGCCGGCTCTGCTTATGCCGCGGAAGACCTCCCCCGGCGGCAGCACATAGACCGCTTCGGAGGCAAGGAGCATCCCCATGAACACATCCCTTACCCTTTCTGCCGCTTCCCGATCACGGGTGAGATTCTGAATGGGCAAAACCGCGACCGTTTGTATGGATGCGAAATCTACCATTTCATTGAAGAAAACTCCTTTCTGTGAATCCTTGGCTGAGCATCCGGCAAGAAAAACGAGGAAAACACAGGCAATCACTCTTACCAATAAATTGATTCTACTTTTCATACAAAACATTCCTTTGAGTTTAGCCGGTTCAATAATTGAACCTCAATCTTGTGTAATAACCATCCGAATCAATTGTTGTAAACGGGTCATCTATTGTTGTATGACTATATCTCAGGTCGAAAAATATCCCCAGCCCAATCCGCCATGTCAGGTAAGGGGTAATTTCTTTGACTTTCCGATCTTCTGCATCCAGACTTTCAGAGTAGGTGATGGCAAAATGTACGTCTCCCTCCGGAAATGGAGACCAGTTGATATTAAATTCCCTGAAAGAATCCGAACGAACATTTTCTCCCTTCTCGTCCCGGAAATTATACCTGAAAAACGCGTTCAGGGTTTCGGTAATGTACCATGACAGCTGAAACGTTCCGTCCTGTCTCGTACTTATTTCTGTCTGGGCTGATGATTCACCCCAGGTAATTGTATAGTCGAGGTTGATATTTATCCTCGCGTTGGGACTCAGGACCGTGAAAAAACGAATCTCCCGGGCATTGACATCGTCCCCTTCCTCAGTTGTGCCGAAGGAGTAGCGAAGATCCATATTTGCGCTCCATCCCTGATACAAATCTGCTGTGGTCCGCAAAATAGCGGAGTTTGAGATAGATGTTCCTCCGCTTGAACTGCTGTTGTCGAGCCGGGAGAAGGTCAGGGTCTGACTGAGGGTGTCAAGATAGAATCCCTTGAAGCCGAGACTGTACAGGAGGTCCTGTTCTTTCTCTGTGTCCGTTGTGGTTGTTTTTTTACGATCCTCAAAATAGGCCCCGCCATTCATTGAAAATATCCGGTTCAAATCCTGCCGGAAAAACAGTCCGTTGTTCCATGTTGTCCGGTTGGTATCCGAAGGCTGTGTGGTTTGATATCGGTAATACGTTGAATAATTTATAGCCGTCTTGGTGCCGGGCATCCAGCCGAGCCCGAAAGAGTATCTCTGGTCGAGTGTTTCCCGCTGCCCAATGTCTGAGGAAAGAGTCGTTAATGCCCTGATACTGTTGAGCCGTATTTCCCCTGGAGCGACCAGGCTCCGGGGGATGGTGGTGACCTTGACCCGGCGGGCACTGACAGGGCCGGCAAGCCGTATTTCAAAACGGTTATCAATGCTGTTGTATGTGACAGATGAAATGGACAGAGACCTCCAGTTCAGCTCCGTCGGGTCGTCGCTTGTATAAAACTGCCAGGTAAAGGAATCAGCGATCGCCGAAACCTGGCTCGGGGTTGCCAGGTTGGGGAAACTGTCCTGATCCTCGCTCAGGTCTATATAGACAGTCTGAACTTCGGTCGGGGTTCCGAAACCGAGTCCAACACTGACCGGATTGAATCCGCCATTCCTGCCGATGTTTACATTGGTCATGGGGGTGGAGCCATCTACCGGAGTAAGATCGAATGGCTCGTTACTGGTCGGCGCGGAGTCATTGATAACATAAAACGGACTTCCCAGTTCGGATACCGGTGCATCAACGGTCGAACTGCTGCCCGTACCTGTCCGTTCCGCAGTATTGTAGTTGACGACGGCTCCTGCATCAACATTAAATCTATTATTTTTATAGTCAAACCCTCTATTAAAAACAACATCACCGGTATGTCTTCTGTTCAGGTTGCCTGAACCTGTAAGGTTGTCAAAATTTTCCTGGGTGAGATACACATAACGAAATGCAAAATCCTTGTAGTCGTATATGCTTTTCAAATACAGGGAATCGGATGTTGCATCAAAGGTCAGGGGATCATTCTGCGCTGTCCGGTGATAGTAACTAAAATTGACCCTGGGAAGATCGACCGGTTTCCAATTTAATATGGCACTATACGAATTTACCAATAGGTTTTCCGGGGCGGCAAAAGAACCGCTTGACTCTATGTCCGACCTCCGGTATGACAGGCTCCCTGTGTAGAGGGGATTCAGCAGTTTGACTTCCGCGTAAGGGCGAATAACTCTTTCGGAAAAATCTGATGAAGAATCCGTCATACCGGCAATGGACAAATCGGATTTCGTATCATCTTTTTCAAAATAGCCGCCAAGGTTGACTTTCACATAAGGATAGACCAATCTTGCTAAATCCAGCTGATAGAGCTGTGAAAACCGGGAGTTCCTTCCGTCGGTGAAAATCCCGCTGGCCTTGTCGGTTCTCACATTTCTACTATAATCATATTTAAAATCGGCCACAAGCTTCAGACCATCGGCATGCAGCAGTACCGGTGATGCAATACCCAGAACAGCTGCAGTTAGTAAAATTATTCCCCTGGCCACGAATGATTGCATAATCTACCTACAGCTCACCCATGACCACCAGGGAATGCCCTCCCATTTCCGTTTCCATTTTCGCCAGTTCCCTGTTATTGACCAGGTTGAACTTCGTCACCTCACTTGAGTCAGGCGAAAGAACATAAAGTGTATTTTCCTCACCGTCGATGGCAAGAAAACCGACATTCCTTACCACCGGAAAACTATCGATAAACAACCCGGTTGTTGGATCAGCAATAACGACTTCCCCGGAAGTTTTGGCAACATAAATAAGATTGTTCTTAGGGTTCACTTTCACTGCGGAAGACCTGTTCCCCACAATGACCCTGTCTGTGACGCCGAAGGATTGCGTATCGACAACCAGGAGTTCACTGGCATACTGGGAAATAATGTAGAAATTTTCCCCATCTCGATTCAACGCCCCCCGCAGGGGTGATTCATCCAACGATACGGAAGCATAAAGGCTCCGCCTGTCCAGATCAATGATCGATATCGTGTTTGACAGGGTATGCAGGACGTAGGCTCTCTTTCCATCCTTGCCGGCCACAACCCATTCAGGGTCGGGATCAAGGATGAGCCGCTCCCTCTCGGACATGGAACGGGTGTCGATAATGCTGATACTATCGGAACCACGATTGACAGAGAGAAGTGTCCTCCCGTCAGGGGTCAGGGCAAGCTCAATCGGTTCATCGCCGAGACTCAATTTGATCGTTCCTATTATAGCCATGCTTGTGACACTGATAAGTTCAATGGTGTCTTCACCGGCATTGGCGACGTACACGATTCCGTTGAGCTGGTCCAGCGCCATGCCTTGCGGGCCGGTACCGGTATGTATGACCTGTATGACCTCCATTGTCCTTTTATTGAAAACGGTCACAATATTCTCGCTGGCATGACTGATGAATCCCATGTAATTTTGGGGGGGCAGGTAGGGGTTTCCCAGGGCAAAGCGCGGGGTGAATCTGTCCCGGCTGACGAGGAATTCGGGTGACAGATCGAGAAACAGTGCCTGGGACCTGCCGCGAAGAATGGAGAAATTGAGATCAACACGGATCGGCTCGGGCGGGGGCAGAATATCCGTCACGCCTTCTTCTGTGGCGATACCTGCCTGCTCAATGCTTATATACACACCCCTGTATCTTCCCGGCGGCAGGGTTACCGCCACCAGACGTTTTTGTCTGCCGATAAGCTCCCTCCCCCTTATCTCCAGCCTGGAAGTCAGGATGGGGATCACATTCCCCTGTTCTGGAATAACGGTGATTTCACTGATAGTAAAACTTAAAGGCAGCATTTCCTGCGGCAGCGGCTGGAGGTAAAAGTACAATTCCCCCTGGTCAACCAGTGGTTCCTTATAGCCGGTCGTTGCCTGGGGAGCGGCACATCCGGAGCAGATACCAATTAACAGCAGGAGAACAGTAAAGTGTATAATTGCTTTTGCAGGCTTCAACATACTCTTCTTCATCTCTAAGGCTTTACCCGATTCTGCAGCAGGGGGTCACTTCCCGGAAGCCTTGGCAGGCCAGGATTAGGAGGCAATGGATCAAAAACTGGTTCGAACATTTGACCCGGAACAAATTCAGGCAATGGCTCAGGGCTCACACCATGGCACTTTTCACAGAACGGTCCCTGTTCAGGGCCGAATTCGACAGGAATATTCCTGCCGTAATAACTGTGATTCACATCGTTTCCCGACTGACCGCCGTCACCGGATCGAGGATGGGACTCTGCCAACAATACCGCATCGAAATCCCACCTGCCACTGGATTTGAAGGCTGAGGCATGGGCACGATGACAGGTGAGGCACATAACCCGTGAACTCGTATTCGTTCCTTTTCTACTGGTGGGGTCCAGCTGTTCCGGATTGATTATTCCTCTCTCAAAAGGAACAAACTGCAGATAGGCCGTGTTGCTATTTCCCGTCCCTGTACCCAATGCCAGAAGTTCTCCGGTGTTGATGTAGGTATTGTACATTGTTGACAAGTCACCCCCGAGAGTCGCGCCGCTGTCGACGGGGTGCGAAAAATCACCCGCTCCCGTGTGGTTATTCCGTAAAATGCCCTCATGGCAATTTGCGCACCATTCACTCATCCCGGCCCCATAATCGACATGTGAAGTGTCCGACTCACCGAACCTGATATTGACATTTTGTCTTGCCACCGGAGCATCATAATTGAAGCGAAAACCATCGGCCGCTTCGCCGCCATTATAATCCGCATCACCCAGCAGCCGATAGTTGCCTCGTATGGTGTTCGATGCAGGCTGTTCTCCATAGGAACCGGAAACTGATATTGATGGAGCGCCACCCTGTGTTCCCCCTCTGGCCCCGCCATGCGGGTCATGGCAGCTGGTACAACTGAGGGCAGCGGAACTGTAGCTGCCACCTGGCGACTGAACCAAACGTGAATCACGGGTCAGGTCAAAGTCAAGGGCGATAACATTGTGACCGTGCCTGTCTCCCGGACTTGAACCATCGGCCCAGGTAAAAGTTCTTGTCAGCCAGTAAAAATCTCCGCCCGGAGTCATAGCCGAACCGTCTGAACTGAAAACCGATGAATTGTTATCCCCCCCGGGCCCGGCATGACAGTTCAGGCAGACCGAACTGGGGTCCGTGGCCAGCAGCAATGATTTGGATTTTTTACCTGCCAGCGCGTCCTTGTCCTTCGCATTATGCATAACGTGACAGCTCTCGCAGGACCCGGTTCCGCCGATATGAAATGACAATGCAGGGCGGATAGCGGTAAGGCTTCCTGCCTGAAAAAAAAACAATGCTGCTGCAATCAGACCTGACTTTTGTTTCATGAAAACCCAGATAAATTCTGATAACTCTTTTTGGCCAGCAAACACATCAGGTTATCGTAAAAAAAAAATTTACAAATAATTAAAAAATATTCGGAAAGAAGAAAACAAATCATTATTACCTGATTATATTTGTTAAATTTTATCATTTTGCAGTTATTTTGGCTAATTAAAAACTCCAACCATCACTTTTTTAAAAAAAACATATTAGATGCAACAGAGTCAATTTAATTTTAAGCAACTGACAGCTTCGCCTCTTGTAATGCATTTCCTGCAAATAACATGCAAGAATAATAATTCTTCCCTTAAAGTTTCTGAACGATGTGATCGCCGAAAGTAATTGATATTTTACAAAACCATTCAAGGGGCGCTGAGTGTTAAAATAGGGAATATATACCCAAAACGGTTTTCCGAGTGGGTACATTTTACCCAGTCCGTTTGGTGGCCTGAAAAAAATGAGTTCGGCGGTTGGCGCTGTGAATCGAAATAGGATGGTGTGTGTTCAGTGGAGAATGAAAATAAAAGGGCCGGCGGAACCGGAGTTCCGTCAGCCCTCTCGCACTCAGTGCGTTTTCAGGTTACGAGTATAGCTGTGAAGCTAGACCAGCATCAGTCCTGAACGTGGCACTTGTTACACAGCGAACGCTGAAATTCGCCGTACTCGGTCAACGGATCGATCGCAACACCATTCTTGTAGAAGGCGACTGCTTTCAACGCTGCGTCGAGGGTTCCTGCCTCAAATTCCTCGACCATCAGCGTGTTGCTGGAGTTCCAGCGAATCGCATTGCCAAACGCTGTGGCATGGGCGCGATGACAGCTCACGCACATGACGTTGGAGGAAGAAGTTGCTTTCGGGTCGACAACGCCGCGCAGAGGGCCGATAGTCCCCCCGGTCTCAAAGGGGACCAGGTCGTCATAATGGACGGCTGCCGGAGCGTTGTCCCAAGTGCCTGTGCGAATATAATGGTTGTAGTTGGTTGCATAGCCGTCAATATGCTCCGCATTGCCGGCCGGATGCTTGTTGCCGTCATTGTCCACGCCGTACTGCGGATGACAGTTCGAACACCATTCTGACATACCGGAGGCGTAGCGGGTCTTGGCGAAATTCAAAGCAATGGCCACCGGGGCATCATAGGTGAAGGCTTCGCCGTCATCGGCCAGCGAACCGGCCTCGTAGTCGGAGTCGCCGAGCAGACGGAAGTTACCGGTAATGGATCCGGCAACAGGAATGGCGCCGTAAGAACCGGAAACGCTGATCGGGGCGCTGCCGCCCTTGGTACCGTTATGGACCTG
>Ga0224507_10000525_pt1 | contig 15074 bp, 15 predicted proteins | sample SF_Jan12_sed_USG_3_FD_170159 | JGI IMG/M metagenome (GOLD analysis project Ga0224507, IMG submission 170159) | Sediment microbial communities from San Francisco Bay, California, United States - SF_Jan12_sed_USGS_13 | ecosystem: Environmental > Aquatic > Marine > Sediment | place: USA... | reverse complement strand
AATCAGTCAATGGCAATTTCCCTGAGAATCTCGATATTGTCCAGAGCCCTTCCGGAACCCAATACAACCGATGAAAGTGGATCATCTGCGACAATGATCGGCATTCCGGTTTCATCTTTAAGCAATTTATCAAGATTCTTGAGCAGGGCGCCTCCGCCGGTTAAGACTATCCCCTGGTCGACAATGTCTGCAGAAAGTTCCGGTGGTGTCAGTTCCAAAGCAACCCGGACTGCTTCTACAATTACATCTACCTGCTCTGCTATTGCTGTCTGAATCTCCTTGGACGAGATAGTGAGTGTTTTCGGCACCCCGGAAACAAGGTCCCTGCCCTTGATATCCATGGTTTCATAGGGTTCTTCCGGTTTGACGTTACCGATGGTTGTCTTGATAATTTCTGCTGTTCGTTCACCAATGGCAAGATTGTGTTTTCGTTTGATATACTGCAGAATAGCCTGATCCATTTTATCGCCGGCAACCCTTACCGACTTGGCATACACAATTCCGGCAAGAGAAATAACTGCGACCTCGGTTGTCCCTCCTCCGATATCGACGATCATGTTGGCCGTTGGCTCGGTTATGGGTAAATCAGCTCCTATGGCGGCAGCCATAGGCTCTTCAATCAGGTATACTTCCCGGGCTCCTGCCGACTCTGCCGACTCGCGGACAGCTCTTTTCTCAACCTGGGTAATTCCGGAAGGCACGGAAATAATGATACGGGGATGAACCAGCGTCCGCCTGTTATGGACTTTATTGATAAAATATCGAAGCATGGCCTCGGTGACTTCAAAATCAGCAATTACACCGTCTCTCATTGGCCGGATGGCAGTGATGTTGCCGGGTGTCTTGCCAAGCATCTCCTTAGCCTCTGTGCCGACTGCCAGCACTCTGCTGCCCCTTTTGTCCTGTCGTACGGCGACCACCGAAGGTTCTCTCAACACAATACCTTTACCCTTAACATAAAGAACTGTATTTGCGGTTCCCAGATCAATGGCCAGGTCGTTGGACATCCAGCCGAAAAGAAAATTAAACGGAGAAAACATCCAGAATCACCTTTAATAAAAAATGTTATAATAATATGTATCAGAGAGGCAAAATATCCTGTTTTGAATACCAGGAGAAGCCAAATGAAATATATTACCAACTCAGCATTAAATTGGCAATGGATACCGTGAGCAAAAATGAAAAAACCACAAATAAACTTGACAGAAATCCCATTAAAATGGTACCTAAATCGCTGTCAAAATACTTGGGGCTATAGCTCAGCTGGGAGAGCGCTTGAATGGCATTCAAGAGGTCAGCGGTTCGATCCCGCTTAGCTCCACCACGATATATCAAAGGGTTGCGAGGGAATCTCCGCAACCCTTTTCTTGTTCAGGTGACAGCAATGTCTATTTACTTAACTGAAACATGCCTGTATTCACATCCCTCCCCCCCCCTTAAAATTGTTATGATAAATCTTCAGTCCTCGATACTCACATCAGGTTGTGATTGCCGATAGGAACCTATATTTTGATTTAACTTTTTTTATATGGCACACTAAAATAGTAAATATTTTTATAAGTTGTGTTTGATTTAAAGATTAAGACAAAGTTAGATCAAAACACTACAGGAGAAAACATCATGAGCAATACAAAAGCATACTCCGCAGCCAGTGCAACATCTCCATTATCTCTTGACACGATCCAGCGTCGGGATACCACCGAACGCGATGTACAAATCGAAATCCTTTATTGCGGCATCTGCCATTCAGACCTCCATACAGTACGCAACGAGTGGAGCAGTATCATGCCCACAACCTATCCCTGCGTACCGGGACATGAGATTGTTGGCAAGGTTGCGAAGGTAGGCTCAGGAGTCACCAAATTCAAACCGGGAGACCTGGTGGGAGTCGGTTGCCTGGTCGATTCGGACCAGTCCTGCCCCAATTGCCAGGCTAACGTAGAACAATTCTGCCCCAGCGCGACCTTTACTTACAACTCTCCTGACAAGCATCTTGGAGGAGTCACTTATGGCGGCTACTCTGAAAATATCGTTGTCGATGAAAAATTTGTCCTTCGCGTCCCTGAGAATCTCGACCTTGCTGGGGTTGCACCGCTCCTCTGTGCAGGGATCACGACCTATTCTCCAATACGCCGTTGGGGCGATATAAAAGAGAAGAAGGTTGGCGTAGTTGGTCTTGGTGGTTTAGGACACATGGGGGTGAAGTTTGCCAGGGCTTTTGGTGCTCATGTTGTCGTATTCACAACATCACCAGGCAAGAAAGAAGATGCGTTACGCCTCGGTGCCCATGAGGTGGTGATTTCTACCGACGCTGAAGAGATGCAAAAACATGCTGGCACTTTTGACTTCATCCTCGACACCATAGCCGCCGAGCATGACATCAACGCTTACATCAGCATACTTGGCCTCGATGGAAACATCACCCTGGTCGGTGCGCCTGAAAAACCGCTTGCTGTTTCTGCTTTTGCACTGCTTTTCGGTCGTAAAAGCCTTTCTGGATCTCTCATTGGCGGCATTAAAGAAACCCAAGAAATGCTAGATTTCTGCGGTAAACACAATATTATATCCGATGTTGAAATCATCCCTATACAAAAAGTCAACGAAGCTTACGAGCGAATGATTAAGTCGGATGTGAAATACCGTTTTTCCATTGATATGGCTTCACTAAAATCCAATTAAATCGCAACAACCCTCGGTCATTTCGATCGAGGGTTTTTCATTCTGGCAATACTGAATATTCTTACGATGAATCTCAAGTCCAGGAAATCTTTCTTGTAGCAAGATTGCCAATGGAAATGTTTATCCAGTTTGACTTTCGTTCTTTTGAATTTCTTTTTAAGATTTAATATAAAGGAATAAAGGAGAAAATGTATTTAACTTAGAAAAAGCTAACCTATTGTAGGGCTAGTTCTTAAAACCTATGGAGCTGTATGGTAGCCATTTTTCTAAATGAGAAGACAGCAAGGTTAGCTGTTTTAGTAAAATTCTCGAAAAACATATCTGACAGGTAAAAATACAATTCGACCCAGTATATTCAATAGATAAAAGGATAAATTCCTTGAGTGAAAAAGCTGAATATTATAACAAGCAAGGGTTGCGACTCTTTACCGCCGGACAATTGCAAGAGGCGGTAGAATTTTTTACCAAAGCCATCAAAATAGATCCTCAATTTCCTGACGCTTACCATAACCGCGGTAGAGTCTTCCTGAAGACCAATCGCACCATTGACGGTAATGCGGACATCCAAAAGGCAAAAGATTTGCGCTCAGAAAAATCCGGGGGAAAATCCGAGGGAAATTTAGCAAAAAAACCTGAAAAAACGGTCAAGCTGAACTGGCAGGAAGTTGAGAATATTTATGATACCGTTTTTCCGATCGGCTACCAGGGCTCTGAAAATGACCCTTTGGAATTTGAAGACAGTTTTGACGACGACTTCTTTTTGGATGATACTATTGTAACGGAAAAGGCACGGGAAGGACTTGTCAAACCCACCCATGAAATCCGCGACTATCCTGCAATCCTGGAACTCGTCAATGGCAAACGTTTAGAAGTTGCCAGAGCTGGACTGTTCGAGCCCACTAACAATGATATATCAATTATCCGACAAGATGGCTACGCGGAGCGTGTGGTCCCTCTGGAGCATATGGCATGTATCCGTATGGCTGGGATACCACCGGTACTAAACAAGAACAAAAATTCTTTGTGTCATGTTGAAATCATCGAAACGGTTGACGGTACTATCTACCACGTTGCTGTCTATCCTGAACAGGACCATGAAAATGTCCTCTTTGGTTTCTCAACCGAAGAACAATCCCGTTTTATCTACACATTCATCCCTACAGTGAACATCAGGAAGCGATGCCAGGATCGTTGTCTTGGGGAAATTCTCTTGGAGAAGGGATTCATTGGCAATGATATTCTCAAAGGTGCCCTGGCCGAGCACCAGCAGTTAAAAAGAGTAAAACTTGGCAAAATCATTGCCCATAAAGCCAAAGTCATTTACTCAGCCATTGAAGAGGCACTTAAACAGGCAAAACAGAAAAATGACCGAGAAGGACTAAAGACAGGAGAAATACTTCTCACTACCGGCCTGGTTGATGAAGAACAGGTATTGGAGGCCCTTCAGCACCAGAAATACTTGCGGAACATGAAAATTGGGCAATTCCTGGTCAAAAAGGGTGTTATCCAGGAAAAAGAAGTATGCATAGCTCTTGCGGAAAAATTCAGGATTCCGTTTATTGACCTGAAAAAAAAGAAAATTTCCAGGAAAACACTTACACTCCTCTCAAATAGTTTCGTTCTGCAGAACGAAATTATTCCCATCTCGCTCGACAATGATATACTTACAGTTGCCACGCTCCACCCCGATGTTTCATACCTTCGCGAAGCAATTATTAAAGAGTGCGAATGTAAAGATGTCCGATTTGTCCTTGCTCTGCCCACCCATCTCAGAATTATCCTTGATCTGCTGGCCAAAAAGTCGGGTACGCTTAAGACACCTTAGTTGATCGATTCTTTTTATGTAATAGGCGAGAAGAAGAAGGGAATCCTTATAAAAATAAACCTGCTAGGAAATAGGGCACTCGTTTAAGTTAATGAATTATTGATTCTCTTGCCGCATGGTTAATATTGCCAGTGGCAAGGTCTAATCGTTATCATTTTCCTCAAAGTTGAGGTGTTCAGTGGTAATCTCAACAAGATTAATCGCCCGTGAAGTTAAGATATCTCTTAGAACATTAGATGGTGGCTGGTACTCCCAATTAGAGCGCGAAATCGATAGTGTCGAACAGAGCATGGATCACTATAATTTATTTTGTCGTTGTAAAGACCTTTTGTTCATACGGGCATTTGGAAATATATGGTAATGTGAAATTCACCATCAGAAAAGCTGAATAAATTCCACTTACCGATACACACATGATCAATACCCCCCTGGAAAGCCTGCAGAAAATATTCGGCTACCCCTCGTTCCGCGAGCATCAGCAGGAAATTATCGAAGGCCTCATCCGAGGTGAGGACGCCTTTGTACTGATGCCCACAGGCGGCGGAAAGTCGCTGTGCTACCAGATCCCTGCCCTGCACCGCCCGGGCGTCGGCATAGTTATTTCCCCCCTGATCTCCCTGATGCAGGACCAGGTGGATGCTCTCAAAGTCTGCGGTGTGCGGGCGGCCTTTTACAATTCGTCCCTGAAAAGCGCGGAAGCGCGCCAGGTCCTTGCCATGCTGCACAACCGGGAACTGGATTTGCTGTATATAGCCCCGGAGCGTTTGATGAGCGAGGAGTTCACGGATCGGCTCCGCGATATTCCCATTGCCCTGTTTGCCATCGACGAAGCTCACTGCGTTTCCCAATGGGGCCACGATTTCCGTCCGGAATACAGCAAACTTGGCCGCCTGCGGCAGCTGTTTCCCGATATTCCGGTTATCGGCCTGACCGCCACCGCAGAATCCCATACCCGCAAAGACATCCTGGAGCGTCTCCGCCTCAACGGTTCAAAATGCTATATCTCCGGCTTCGACCGGCCCAACATCCGCTATACCGTCCTGGAAAAACAGAAACCATTTGCCCAACTCACCGCCTTCCTGCTGGAACACCGGAATGAAGCGGGTATTGTCTACTGCCTGAGCCGCAAACGGGTGGAAAAAGTAACGGCCCAGCTGAACGAGGCAGGTCATAATGCCGCCTCCTATCATGCCGGTCTGTCGGCCGATAAACGCAGGCAGGTACAGGAAGACTTCCTGCATGACAATGTCCGGATCGTTGTGGCCACAGTGGCATTCGGCATGGGGATAGACAAGTCCAACATCAGGTTTGTGGTGCATTACGACATCCCGAAGAACATAGAAAGCTATTACCAGGAGACCGGGCGCGCAGGTCGTGACGGTCTGGCAGCTGAGGCTCTGCTGCTGTTCGGTTATGGTGATATCGTCATGGCCCGCACCCTGATAGAGAAAACAAGAAACCCGGAGCAGAAAAGAATCGAACTCCACAAGCTGAACTCCATGGCCGGCTTTGGCGAGGCCCTGAGCTGCAGGAGACAGATACTGCTCGGCTATTTCGGGGAAGAGCTGCCGGAGCCCTGCGGCAACTGCGATATCTGTTTGAATCCTCCCGAGCTGATCGACGTAACCGAGGATGCCCGCAAGGCACTCTCATGCGTTTACAGGGTCGGCCAGCGCTTCGGCATGGGGCATGTTATTGATGTCCTGATGGGCTCCCGCAAGGAACGGGTCCTGCAGCTCCGCCATGATAAATTGTCAACCTATGCCATCGGAGAAGATCAGAACCGGGAATACTGGGGCAGCCTCCTGCGCCACCTGGTGCACACAAAATATCTGAACCAGGATGTGGGTAATTATTCCATACTCAAGCTGACCGAATCTTCGTGGTCCCTTATGCGCGGGGAGGAAACTCTCAGCATGGCCCTGCCCCGGGTCAAAACCGTCACCGTACAAAAAAAATCAAACCGCAAATCCGGCGCCATTGAATACAACCCGGAACTCTTCGAGAGTCTGCGTGATTTACGGAAAAAACTTGCCGATGAAGCCGGAGTGCCCCCCTACGTTATTTTCAGTGATGCCGCCCTGGCCGACATGGCAGCAAACCTGCCGACCGACAAAACAGCATTCCTTGCCATTCACGGGGTAGGATTCACCAAGCTGGAGCGCTACGGTAAGGAGTTTCTAGCTGAAATCAGGTTATTTCTTGCCTTACAGGATGGGGAATAATCCGGGGCGGCGACTGATGTGCATGCTTCCTGAGGTTTTCAGCCTATTTTTTTTCTTCCGTTTTTTAATGGAATATTTTTATGGTATATTTTCACGGGTAACCAAGTAAAAATAGTCCCGGTAGAACCGACCGTACCGTTGATGGATTGAAAGCTTTTAAGAATTAATGCGCTAAAGGGAGAATTCAATGGGGCAACAGGTTGAAAGCCTGCGTTTTGCCGTGCGAAGTCGAGTGCTGCTGAAATACTTCGGTCAGCTTTCCTTTCTTTTCGCAATCCTGACTACAGCGCCTTTTTTCTTTTCCCTGTTGACGGGAGAGTATCATCTTGGTTTCCGTTATGGCATCGTTATCGCTGTCAGTGCCGTGCTCGGGTATTTACTGAACCGTGTGGATGCCCCGGACGACATGCAGGACAACGAAGCGCTGGTTCTGTCCGCGGCCATTTTTATTTTTACGCCTCTGTTGATCAGCTTTCCGATGATGGGTTCGGGGCTTTCCTTTGTGGACGCCCTTTTCGAAGCGGTGTCCGGAGTGACCACAACGGGGCTTTCCACCCTTGGCAGTGTAGAGCAAATGCCACGGACCTTTCTCCTCTCCCGGGCTTGGCTGCAATGGGTGGGGGGACTGGGAATCGTCGTGTTGAGCGTGGCATTTCTTTTGCCCCAATGCAGAGTCCGGCGGCGTCTTTTTGTCGGCAACTGGGAAGAGGGCAGTCTGCTGGCAAGCACCAAAACCTATGCCCGGCTTGTTTTGAACGTCTATCTGCTGCTCACTATTTCCGGTATCGCCGCGCTTCTGATTCTGGGAGTCGACTGGTTCAATGCGCTTACTCATATACTTGCCGCGGTTTCTACCGGCGGGTTTTCGACCTATGACGACAGTCTGAGCGGGCTGGGCGGCTGGTATGCGCAGGCAGTTGTTACCCTGTTCTGTTTTCTCGGTGCGGTGCCGCTGGGCATATATTATCATTCCTTTCAGCAAGGCTGGCAGGAGTTTTTTGGCGACGGTGAAATCCGCACCTTATTTTGTGCCGGCATAACAGTGACCATCCTGCTTGTTCTGTGCATGCACCTGCTGGACGGATTTTCCCTGCAGGATGCGTTGCGGCATGGACCGCTGCTCGCCTTTTCAGCCCAGACTACCGCAGGTTTTGCCAGCGTCACGGTTGCCGACCTTTCTCCCGCCTCCAAGTTGCTCCTTTTGGTGTCTATGATGGTCGGCGGCAATGTGGGATCCACAGCCGGCGGCATAAAAATACTGCGTCTGATTATCGTCTGCAGTGTAGTCAAAATGATTATCGTCCGCAGTGGCATGCCGGCGCATGCTGTTACAGAACCCCACTTCATGGGCAGGCGTTTTGAAGCGGCAGAAATCGAGCGCGCCTTTTGCCTGTTCGTCCTCTTCGTTGCCGTTGTTTTATTTTCGTGGCTACCGTTTATCGTCATGGGGTATGATCCAGTCGACGCCCTCTTCGAGATAGCATCGGCAACAGGTACTGTCGGCCTGTCCGTCGGGCTCAGCGCAGCCGACCTGCCGGTACTGCTCAAAGGAGTGCTCTGCGTTGACATGCTTATGGGACGACTTGAAATGATTGCTCTGTTGACCCTGTTCTATCCCGGAACCTGGCTCGGCAAGAGAAAAAGGGAGAAATCATGAGAATAGTGTTCATTGATACCAGCACGATTTCAGTGGCCACGGCTGAAAATTTACTGGCAGCAGGACATGAAGTGGTTTTCATTGAAATAGACAAGGAAAAGATCGGCTTGCTTTCCGATAAACTTGATTGCGGCTTCATGCACGGCGACGGCACTTCCCCGAGCCTGTTGAGGGAGATCGGCCCGGAAAACACCCATTTCCTTTTCTGCCTGACTGAAAACGACAGGGACAATATCATCGCCGCACTCGTCGGCCGCTCCCTCGGTTTTCCCAGGGTGATCGTGAAGATTGAGGACAGGGACCTTGAGCATATCTGCACCGAGCTGGGTCTTGATGATATCATCGTGCCCACCCGCACCATCAGCAGGTATCTGGCAGACATGGTCGGCGGTCAGGATGTCAGTGAACTGACCACGGCAATCAAGGGCGAGGCCCGTTTCTTTTCATTTATCGTCACTGAAGCAGAGCGGGGCAACATCAAGGACATCAACCTGCCGAAACATGCCCGGATTATCTGCTATTATCGAGACGGTAACTTCACGCTTTCCGACGGCGAGAACGAACTCAAAATCGGTGATGAGGTTGTGGTGCTGACTTACAGGGTCAAACTGGATGAGCTGAAGCAGCGGTGGCCTGGCTCTGTTTCGCAGAACAAAACGGAGGAGAAAAAGCTGAAGGAAAAGAAAAGTTGACAGGAGAATAGGGGTTGTCAAGTCTGCCTTTGACTTTTGATAGTTTTCCCCACTTTTTTCCAAGGTAATTCCGGACAAATCCCAGGGAAACAATACTTGATTCCAACAAAAAAAATCTGCGGACTAACCGCAGATTTAAGCGTTCGGCGGTGTGAACTGTAACGATGGTCAGAGAAACTACTTGATTGGTCAATTGATGTTCGATAGATTTATTATAAGAGGGGAAATATGAGTTGTATGGTGGGAATCTTCAACTCGCTCCAAGAATGAAAATCTGCCATTCAAACAGAATAAGCCTGAACAGATAAACCGAAAGAATTTATTGGGTTTGAACCTGACAATTTAATGCGCCAAAAGAAACCTGTTCCATAAGGATAAATTGTTGACTACCGATAAGACTCCCATTTTTTCCGACATCTATGATCAATTCTATCCAAAGATTCTAAATTACCTGAAACGTCTTGTCGGTGACCAGGAGGCTGATGGGGTAGCTCAAGTTGTTTTTGAAAAAATAAGTCAGAATCTCAATAGTTTCAAAGGAGAGTCTAAACTGTCTACCTGGATATATCGAGTTGCTACAAATACTGCCTTGGATAAATTGAAATCTTCCTCCTATAAATACTCTCAGTCCGGCCCACTTGCCCCACTTCCAATACACGCTCCGGAGATAGAACATACTGTTTCTAAAAATACTGGCACCCCAAGTTCTCCTGATAAAAAAATTATTCGTGATGAAATGAATGAATGCATCAGGGAATTTGTTGACAGACTGCCCCCTGATTATAGGACGATTATCACCCTGAACGAACTTGAGGGCTTTACGAACAAAGAAATCGCTGAGATTCTGCAAATCTCTCTTGATACTGCCAAGATCAGACTGTACCGGGCACGGGCCAAATTAAAAAAGAGTTTAAAATCCGGTTGTGACTTTTACCATGATGAACGTAGCGAACTCGCATGCGACCGTAAACAACCCCAAAATAAATAACGTCCTCTCCTCCCCTCTTTTTTCCAAGAAGCAACATCTTGTAATTACAAGACATCTCCACTTCACAGCACTTTTTTCATTAAATTTGAAGAAAAAGTGTATCTCTTCCGCATCTTCCTTCGTCTATAAAGGCAAGATTATTTTTAAAAGGAGGTATTTCAAATGACCGGATATGAGTTTTGCGGAGGCTATTGGTGGATTTTTCCCCTGGTAATGATAATTTTCTGCATCTTTTTCATGAGAAGGGATTGCGGCGGAATGATGTGCGGGTTCGGTGGCAGGACTTACTTTGGAGAATCAGCCATTGATATTCTCAAAAAACGTTATGCCAAGGGTGAGATTGACCAAAAGGAATATGAAGAAAAGAAAAGGAATCTGGAAGCGCTGCATAAATAATATACACCCCGGAATTAAGGAAAAAACAATGAAAACGAATGACGCATTTACACTTAAAGTTACAAGTATTGATAAGGTTTGCGAAGCTGGCGAGGTATTCGGACGTCAATGTCAGAAGAAAGGGAAAATCCCGGTCTTCTCATGTGAAGGCGGCTGTATCAAGGGAGAAATTGCCCGGCAAGCGGCAAACCTGGTTGCAAAGGATGAAGGCTTCTCGCGTGCCTGCCATGGAGAGCTTTTTACTGTTCCCCAGGCAGATTTAGCCAAATGGGTCAGAGAAGCGGGCAAGGTTGTGGTCATCGATGGCTGTTCCCTGTTCTGCCACGGAAGAATCGCCGAAAACATTATTGGCAAAGATCAATTAGTTCTTTTTGATGCTCTTTCCATTCACCGAAAATACGCTCACTTGATGAATGTTGACGATGTGCCGGAAGAAGAAAGGAAGCAGGCGGCCAGAGAGGTTGCTGATAAAGTCCTGGCCAATTTGAAAGAGGGCATCCCAGGCTGTCCTGAACCGCTGCCTACTTTTGAATGCGGGAGTAGCTCTCAGGCTGCAAGTGGATGTACGGCCTAATCCGCTGTCAGGGTTTATACACGTAAATCGAGTATACTGAAGAAAATGCCGTACATTTAACGGTGATTGCTTCAAACGATAGGCAGGTCAGAACAGGCTCAGCCGTTTTTCCCTGCAGGTTGTTTGAGGTTCGTGTTAAAAAAAAAATTATAAAATGACAGATACAAATACTAAATTATGTGAAGCTTCATCTAAGCTGATATTCTCCTGTTCAGGAGCGGCAGATGTCGGAAGTATTGCTGATCTAACAGCCAGACAACTTACAAAAAAAGGTTTAGGTAAAATGTTTTGTATCGTTGCAATTGGCGGTCAGACAGGTCCTATTATTAATGCGACTCAAAAAGCATCATTGCTTCTGGCGATTGATGGTTGTCCTTTGGATTGTGCAAAGAAAACTCTGGAAAAAGCAGGTTTTTCTCATATGACATATATCAGAGTAACTGACTTGGGAATGGAAAAAGGTAAAACTGTGATGAGCAAGGAAAACATCAGTGTTGTGCGAAATAAAGCACAATCAGTTCTTGGAGGTTAAGGATAATTCACCCAATATTTCCTTTCACTTCGAGCACCCTTTGATGTCATCACAATATCCAATGACGTGCCGCAACTCCCTGAAAGAGTTTTTCTTTCGAGGTAAGGAGCTATGAAATTAATAAAGGAGCTGACAAATGCCAATCCATTTTAATGACTTGGACGTGGTTTCTGAAGTTGCAGGATTGAGTTCTGCCTTGATCGTTCCCTGCAATATGTGTCCTGCAGCGACTGTAGCCGTGAGAAAGAAAAAACCTTTCATGCAATTCTTCAGGAGTTTGCTGAAGTCACCTCCATTCGAGCAATACATCAAGGAACTGCAATCCCGATTAAAAGAACAAGGGGTAAACACAAAAATTTTCAGGAGCAATCTTTATCACCAATGGTTCCTTTGCTTGTGGACTTCAGCCCAACGCAAAAAGTTGCGGGAAGATGTGAAACAACATGAAGCGGTGATTGTTCTGGGCTGCGATTCTGCGACCGAAACTGTACGTGATTCAGTCAAATCAACCGCCTGCAAAGTGATCGAAGGCATGGAAGTTGCCGGCATTATGAACGCAACACTAAGGTTCCATTTGCCATGTAATGTATCCTTTGAAGACTGTAAAATAATCCCCATATCTCAGCAGAAGGAGGAAAAGGAGACGTTTGTCACCTGAAAAAAGGAGAAACCATGTCATCTGATAATGCCCGCAGATTCGTTGTAAAATTGCGAGAAGACCACAATTTTAGAAATAAAGCCTTGAAAACCTCAGGGCCGGAAGATTTGTTATTGTTTCTCCAGCAAGAGAGTCTGCTGTTTAACCAAAGAGAACTCGTTGGGGCTATGGCAGAATGCATAGAGCAATTGGAATTGCAGGAGGGCAGGTGAATATTAATATGTAAAAGGTCAGACTGTCCTGTGGAGAATCGTAACTTGCGGTTAGCCCTTTATAAACCTTTAACAAGGATGGTAGCAAAATGGAAAAAAGAATATTGATTATTGGTGCTACCGGCCTTTTAGGCGAACCTGTTGCAATCCACTTGAAGCGGAGAGGTTTTATAGTTCGACTCATGGTGAGGAACTTTGAAAAGGCTGCGAGAAGATTTGGAGATGATTTTGAAATTGTACAAGGTGATATTAATGATTTAGAGAGTCTTGAAAAATCTTTAGGTGGCTGTTTCGGTGTCCACATCAATCTCTCAGGAGAAATAGAAAAATTAGGCGTTGAAAACGTATCGTCGGTAGCTTCTAAGCTTAAACTTCAGCGTATCACATATATTTCAGGTACATCGGTTGCAGAAGAAAACATATGGGTTCCACTGATAAGGCGTAAATTTTTTGCCGAAAAAGCTATACGAGACAGCGGTGTCTCTTATTGTATTTTTTGTCCCACATGGTTCATGGAGGTATTACCGAAGTTCGTACGGGGAAACCGGGCGTTCGTATTTGGGAAACAGCCGCACCCGTATCATCTTATCGCTGCAGATGACTATGCCAGAATGGTTTCGATTTCATATGAACTTGAAGCGGCAATTAATAAAAGATTCATTATTCACGGGCCTGAAGGTATCCTTTTTCATGAAGCGGTAAAAAGATACTGCAGCATTTTTCACCCGGAGATAATAAAGGTCTCCACAATGCCATATTGGCTTGCCACCATCATTTCAAAAATAAAGGGACGGAAAGAAATGAAGCTTGTAAGTGATTTTATGGCTGCCTTTGAAAAAATCGGTGAAAAAGGTGATCCATCAGGGACAAATAAAATGTTAGGAGCACCAACAATCAAATTAGAAGACTGGCTCCAGCAAAGAAAGGTATGACAATGAGAAGATGCTCGGGAAATAATACTGAGGAATGGAATTTTGAGGCTATTTTTGAAAAAGTCTGTCCAAATTGTGACATGATGGTTGCATTTTTCAAAGATGAAATGAAAAGGAATTGTCCAAGGTGTAACGAATCTATCTTGAACGATAAGGATGATCAAGGTTGTGGGTAAGGGTGTTCGTTCAGTTCTCAACATATGAGAAATTATTGTCCTAAGTTTATCCGGTCAAAACACAGATGGCGTAAGTGACCTTTATCGTTCACAACTATTGCAACGTAGTTGCAAGCAACCGTCAAATCCTTTATTGTCAAGGTAGAATTCCGCTTCGACTTCGGCGGACCCTTGAAATTCTAGGGCGGGTACTGCATAATGATGCCATGGAGATAATTATATAGCGTCAGCGCTATGTATAATAAAACGGTTCTTCCAATTACACAGACCTGTGGTCCCATCTCCCCTCCCCTATCCCTGGTCGACCGAGTCGTCTGAACCGGCAGTCCCGAAGGGCAGGAATTGTCGGAATACAGGGAGACGTTTTGTCGTGAGTGTACCGCATGGGTATTCACTGCCATCAGGCGATTAACAAGCCTCCAAGAACTAATATATGAAAACAAACATTCTTGTGGTTGATGACGAAAGGGACTTCGTCAAAACGCTTTCGGAACGTCTTGAGCTGAAAGGATTTTCCACGGCAGTGGCCCTCGACGGTTTCAAGGCACTGTCATGGCTTAACGAAAACAGCTGCGAGATCGTTCTTCTTGACCTCGGCCTGCCCGGGATGAACGGCATCGACGTCCTGCCGCGGATCAAGGAAGCCCATCCCTTTGTCCAGGTGGTCATCCTGACTGCGGCATCCGATGTCAACATCGCCATTGCCGGCATGAAGCTCGGGGCGACGGATTATCTCATTAAGCCGGTGGCGTTCGACACCCTGCTCGCTGGCATTCGCGATGCCCAGGCACGCAGGATCAGCCAGGAAGAAAACCTGCGGATGATCGAAACGAGCAAGATGGCAGCCTTTGGTGTCCTGGCCGAGGGCGTGGCCCATGAGATTACAAACCCGGTAAATGTGATGCTCGCCGCGGCTGGTTGGGTGGAGGATCTGCTGCGGGACGACATCGCTTTGCCGGTCGACGACCGAGCCGAGATGTTCTCTTCACTGGCCAAGATCCGGGTGCACGGCATGCGCTGCAAGGATGTTGTGGCCAAGCTTCTCGCCTTTGGCGGCCGGATTGATCCCAATCCCAAACCAGTGCAGATAAATGACTTTCTTGTGACCCTGATCGGAAAAAAACGCGAACGGGCCGAACAGTTGCGGGTGGATATCCAAGGCGAGTTTGCCGCTGATTTGCCGATGATTTTCATCTCGCCGGCCGAGTTTGCGGTGGCCCTTGAAAACATTATCGAAAACAGCCTGGATGCCATGGAGGAAAAAGGCGGGGTCCTTCGCGTAACGACATCCCTTGAGGACAATTTTTGTAATCTCTCGGTCTCGGATACCGGCAGGGGGATAGCCAAGGCGGACCTGGGCCGGATTTTTGAGCCGTTTTTCTCCACCAAGGAGGTTGGCAAGGGGACCGGACTCGGGCTTTCGATCTGCTACCGCATGGTGCAAGGCATGGGCGGGGAGATCCGGGTTGAAAGCAAGGAAGGAGAAGGCACCACGCTTTTCGTTCGCCTCCCTGGTCCCCCGGATAAT
>Ga0224507_10000522_pt1 | contig 15142 bp, 8 predicted proteins | sample SF_Jan12_sed_USG_3_FD_170159 | JGI IMG/M metagenome (GOLD analysis project Ga0224507, IMG submission 170159) | Sediment microbial communities from San Francisco Bay, California, United States - SF_Jan12_sed_USGS_13 | ecosystem: Environmental > Aquatic > Marine > Sediment | place: USA: California... | reverse complement strand
ACTGGTGGTGATAATGCCGTTGGATTATCTACTGATTCCCATACAAATGCAGTTGCTGTGTAAGTTCCTGCTTGTGTTGGAATCCATGATAATGCCGGGCTGAATGATTGACCAGGAGCTAGTGAACCTGTAATCCATGCTAGTGCGACTGTGACACCATTGCCATCTTGGATCTGTACCAAGTATGCAAATGCCTGCTCTCTATCCTGACCATTTGCTAAGTCAGCACTGATTTGTACCTGTTGGTCAACGGAGACAGTATCTAAACTGTTACCGAATGCATCAACGGTTCTCAAGCTAGCAGCTGGTGCTCTCTCGAGAGGTGGTACAATTGTGCCGATTAGTGAAGTGGCAGTAATATCAAGTTCATCTGCAGTTGTGTACGGATCTGGTAATGTATTGTCCTCATATTCTGCGGTGACAGTGTCACCTTCTGCGACTCTGAGTCTGTGACCAGATGATTCGTCAGCGACTGTAAAGAATACAGTACCTTCGAAGATTCCGGTTGCCTCATTAGTCTCAGTTACAGTAAGGTCAATACCTCCGGCGTCGGAGTCAGACCACACATCGACATCGAAGTTGTCGACTGCTTCTGGATCTAAGTTCATGTCTGGGTCAATTACTCTTACAACACCTGTTCCGCTTGCTGGATAGCTTGCTTCAAGCCACTGAACCTCACCAATATTCCATCTAATTAGTGATGAACCGACTATAGTTTCATCCTCTGAGAATTCAAAGGAGACAGTAAGTCCGTCATCATCATCAGTTTGTAGGAATCCATCTGTTGGGCCGGAGCCATTCTCAGATGTTCTTGGGTTAGTATCAATACCATCTTTGCCATCTGCATCGTGTTCAAATCCTGTTAGGATAATCTCACCGGTGAAGATGCCTGTGTCAGTACCAGTTTCGACGAGTTTGTAATTGTCAATATCGAATCCTCTGGTTGAGATCTTTATTGGATCATCATCAGTGTCTCCGATTTCGTCAATTAGATCACTGTCAAAGTTGTGATCTGGTGCGACAATGGTCATGTATACTTTATCAGTCCATGTGTAAACTTTTTGGTCAAGCTCTACAGTTGCTCCAAAGTTAGAAGTGAACAATGTCACATTGACATCTTCATCTTCATCACCTACAAAGTCAGATCCGGATGGACCCCAATCAGTGTACTCGAGGATAATTTCTTCCCCTCTTTCCAACTTATCGTTCTCTAAGACTTCAGGAATTTCGATGACAATCTGGAAGATACCAGTGCTGTCACCTGTCTCTCTAAAGTTTAGTGGTTCTGGATCAAATGCGGCTCCTTCACCGTCAGCATCACCCATGGTGATAGTTGCGGCATCAGAGTCCCATTCAATTAAGTCCAAGTCCCATGTCTCAGCCTGATCATTGTCCAAATCTAAGTCTGGCTCAATGAGGGTCAAGATCATGTCAGATCCAATGATATATACTGATTTGTCAGATTGCAATACACCGTTTCTTAGGTCAAAGGTTGCAGAATCAGTTACAGAGTTTGCATCACCTGAAGCATCTGTTGGATCCTCATACTCTACTTGGAGGATATCTCCTTGTAGAATACAGAAGTTCTCATCAGATGGTGAGGCGGTGCTAAATCTGGTTAATTCTCCTTGTGTTCCTGCGGTACCAACATCAAAGTCCATAGTATCTGGACATTTGGTGTCTGATGGTCCGTCAGTGTATTGAATTGTTAGGTCAAGCTCGAAAATGCCTGCATCAGGTGCAATTTCATCGATTGGTCCGAACTGATTAACAGTTGGAATATCAGTGAAAGTTGCAGTTGCAGTGTTAGTACCATCTGTGATAGTAACTAAACCATTAACATAACCGTCACCTGGAAGTACGACTGTCAATTCATCTAAACCGATTGAATCAACATCATCAAAATAGTTCACTACAGCATTAAATGTACCATCGGAAATTGTTGCTGTTTGAGCTCCAACACCGAATAATCCATTACTGGTAGTGATATCTAATTCATCTATTTCGACGTTAGTATCGCCATTCAAGTCATTGAATGCTGCAGTTGCGGATCCAGCACCATCTGTGATGGTTACTTGTCCACTTACAAATCCACTTTCCGAACTAACCATAGATACTAGTTCATCATTACTGAGTGAGCCAGTACCTGAGTTAGCAAAGTTTGCGGTTGCTTCGTCTGCAGCTGATACACCTGTTTGTTGGATAGTTAATCCTACTGATGGATCAGGGAAACCGTTATTGACTGAAATATTGCTTAGTTCAGTCACGCTATCGATCATACCATTTCCAACAAGATCAGTTCCAACATTGATTGTACCATCAACTGTGTTTGGTCCACCGGCATAACCTAGGATCACAGTGTCAGAACCTCTAATTATAGAGATTTCAACTGGACCTATGGTTTCGCCTGCTCTGTTTTGTGCAATTTTGTCTTCACCAGATGCGGATATATCAAAGTCTTGATCGTTAACTCTAAGATGAATATTTAGATCTCCACCTGGTAAGAATGTACCAGAGTCAGTCAAGTCACCGTTGATACCTGTTGAGTGTATGGCAAAGATGGATCTGTTATCAGGAGAAATTTCCCCGGATAAATCACCAAAGTTGTCAGGTACACCAAATGGTACTGGATAGACTGTTCTGTCTAGACTTACTGAGCCGGTGTGTGCGCGAACTCCTGCGCTATCACCTACTTCAATGACTTCACCAGATGCATCTCTAAAGTCAACATAGTTGACTTCGATATCGAGACCAGTTGCAGATTGTGGTGAGTTGTCACCTTCTGCACACCATCTGGTTGGAATCTGGAAATCGCCGACAAATTCACCGGAATCGCGGGCTGTCTCTATCAATGTAAAGCCAGTTGCAGCGAGTCCAGTATTAATGCCATCAGCAATCAATGAGTTTGTACATACATCCTCATTGCTTCCAGTCCAAAGTTCGTCATCAAATGTGACATCCAATACTCTTCCTAATTCGTCACCATCGGTAAAGGTAAAGTTGAAGCGGTCGTCTCCGACAACATCATCTAAATCTGGAACGAGGTTACTGTTAGAAACTGTAGTGTAGATGTCAATAAGATCAGAGTCTACGTTAAGATCTAAGTCTTGGAGAGTGATTACTACTGTGTCAGCTACTTTGTAAGTATCAAGGTCAAATGAGACGATACCTGAATGGCTTGGTGCTTCCTCTTGATCAGCTACTTGTGTACTAACACCATCTGCGCCTAGATCTAGATAATTGACTCTTGGAGAGTCTTCATCTGTAAGATCTTCAATTACGATAAAGGTTGCTTCATCGGAAATTGTATTTAGGCTTTCATAGGTGCTAGGATCAAGTATGTTAAGCTGGTTGATCATGGTATATTCCAAGGTACCTGTAAAGGTACTAGTGTTATCACCACTCTCTTCTAGCTCTAATCTGATTAGTTGGTTAGCGATTCTTTCACGTCCTTCAAGACCATCATTTAAGAAACCAAATCCAAAGACATCAGATACTATTGGCATCTCTGCATCTGCTAAGATATCGTTTGAAGCTCCCATGTCAATGTTGAATGTTACTACAACATCATCACCTGAAGCAAATCCAGCAAAGTCAGCGCCATCTAGTAAGATGAGACCTTGGCTATCGGTTGTATCTGTGGCTATGACTACACCGTTTATGTCTATATCAAAAGAGTCATTATCTGGCAAATTGTCAGAAATTGATCTAATGTCATAGTTAAACAATGCAAATCCATTGAAGGCTGCATCATTTACAGGTGCAGCATCAAAGAAATCACCATAAGTTCCAATTGTCAATATCAAGTCATCCCCATCATCAATGGTGATAGGAGTAGTCAAATCATCATGTGATAGAATTGCTCTGTCACTAAATGATTGTACTTCTTGTAAAACATCAACACCATCTAAGGTTGTAGCTGATGCGTCATCCATGGTTAATGGATCACCTGTTTGAAGGGATGGTATTAAATCGACATCGGGATTATTCAAGTCTAAGTCTTCGTCTGCTCTAGAGTTCTGGTTGGCATCATTATCAATTAGTTCGATTGGAATCTCTTCACCAGAGCTCCATTCGTCATCAATTGGCATAATGTCAATAGAACCAAAGCTTAAGCCTACAAGAACTGTAACAGCGGTCTCATTATAATCAATGGTTGCAGAGGTTCCCCTCTTGGCATCATTAGTAATTACAATGCTGGATGAATCTGATTCATCATATGAACCAAATACACCACTGTTTGGACCTTGTTCTGTAATTGTTACTGGGACTTCGCCGATAAGGTTTCCGTCACCGGTTAAGGCAGCGGCACCAAAGGTTTCCCATGAGAGAGGGCTTTGTTCACCTACTTGCGTAGATACAACTCCACCGCCAATAAGAGGATCAGATTCTATTTCAGAATCTTCGTTATCACTTAGAGTGATAACAAAACCTTGACCCTGAACATCAGCTGTAGTACTAAGACGACAGTTATCTTCACACATAAGATCATCAAGTGCAGCAGTTAACAAATTGTCATCAGTATTACTATCAACGTCACCAACTGCTGCTCCATTCTCATTAAATACTTGATAATGGGTTGTAGATGGGCTTCCGTCACCCATGGTGGCGAAAGTCCAAGAATCTTCATCAGTTGGGTCTATGTTTAACCATAGATCAGTGATTGTGGCGTGTACTTCTGAGCCTGGTGTATAACTTGCACGATCTAATTCCGCGCCGGCATAGTCATCAACAGTATCAAATGTGAGTGTTGTTGTTTGAACACCACCACCTTTGTTGTACTGTACGACAACATTACCAGTTGGATTTAGAGTGTAGAGTTGAATAAATGGCCATGTACCGTCAACAATACCGATTTGTCCACCTTGTCCCAATGTAGCCGGAATGGTGAGGTTAAGGTCTTTTGCTTCTCTCAATACATTTTGTATTGTTGGATCAGCGCCACCTAGTGAACAATCAATACCACCTACTGCAATTCCGTTGGCATCACTGAAAAAATCAGTTGCACCACCAATTGCAATTCCTGCTAATTCTAGATCAGCAGCATCAGTACAAACTGTACCGAAGTCCAGTCCCATACCAGCGTCTGTTGAAGTAGCATCTGCGATTGTTGCCATATCTCTATCTGCAAAGTAACCATACCAGTTACCGTCTACTGCTTGGACCATTCTCATGATCTTGCCGTTGACAGTAACATCTGGTTCACCTTTTGCCTCGTCTGTATCGTTTATGTCTGAATCAATTACAACGACCTCAATTACTTGAGGTCCTGACATGTAGTTATCAAACTGTGAGTTTTCTGCGGAAACAAATAGATTAGCGTTGGCTGCATGAGCTGCTGGCATCATAGATGGAGCAGCGATTACCATACCACCTGCTAACATAATTGTCATTAATGTAAGACTAGTTATTTTACGTCCTATTTCGTTATTCATGTTATTGATAATTTTCTCTAAAGTTTGTATTTAAGGCTAATGGATGATTTATCCACAAATTCGTCCATACTTGTTAATTTTACAGACTAATGGCAGTCTTTTTGTAATATTTAGATCGCATGTTGTAATTTTTACAATCCAGGAGATGTTCTGAACTAGATTAACTAAATATCCCAAGAGTGGAATAATTTTAAATTTTATTATCTTTTAATCGTAGAAACTAAAATAATTGGAAGACTTTGACAGTAGTTATTGAAAATTCTAGTGACAGGAGGTGCTGGATTCATTGGCGGGTACTTGGTGGACTTTTTACTAAATAATCATCATATAGTTACGATTTATGATAATTTATCAAATAGTTCTAAAAGTACTCTAAATTCACTAACCAGAAAAGGGGCTCAATTTCTCAAAGGAGATATTTTGGATTATAACAAATTGATTGAATCTTCTAAAGGATTTGATTTGGCCATACATTTAGCAGCAAAGATAGACGTTGCAGAATCGGTACTGTGTCCAGAGAAGGTGAAAAATACCAATGTCAATGGAACAGTCAATGTGTTAAAGTGCTGCATTGAAAATAACATTAAAAAAATAATTTTTTCATCGTCCGCGGCAGTTTATGGCGATTCTGATGTTACAATTACTGAAAATACAAAGACCAATCCATTATCACCATACGGGATAAGCAAGTTGTTAGCAGAAGACGAAATTAAAAAAATGGCAAAAAATAATCTAGAGTACATAATTCTAAGATTGTTCAACATATATGGAAAAAGGCAAAATAAACAGTATGCAGGTGTCATCACAAAATTTGCAGAAAGCATATCAAAAGACAACCCATTTGTAATTTATGGAGACGGTAAACAAACAAGGGACTTTGTATCAATAAGCGATGTTATCGACGCATTTGGTTGTGCAATTAAAACAAATTCTAGTGGAACATATAATATTGCAAGTGGAAAATCAATTTCAATAAAAGAATTAGTCAAGATGGTTCTAGACATATCTGGAAAAAAAATAGAAATAAAATACAGGCCTGTAAAAAAAGAGGACATAAGATACAGTAATGCGGACATTGCTCTAGCAAAAAAGGAATTGGGATTTAATCCAAAAGCTATCCTAAAAGAAGGATTAGCAGATTTAATTTCTGTCCCGAATTAGATTTGCCATTGAAAACAATATGATTGAAGTTACCGTAAGAATTGCACCCAGCAAAAACAACACAACTGAACCTAACAATGAGCCATAAAATACAATTTGCTGGTTAAGATATGCATCTAAGAAAATACTTCCCAAGGCAATTCCCGCAATTATTAGTGTAATCCCTGGAATTCCGTAAAATTTCAGCGGGTGTTTTATGGATACATATTTTATCGTATTTGCAAAAACTGAGATTCCATGTGAAACTGGATTGTGCTCTGATGTATCATCCCCATAAGAGACGGTAATCGGAACCTCAGCTAAGGAGAGTCCCTTGTTTGATATCTTTAGCAAAATCTCAGTCGATACTGACATTCCTTTCTCTGTTGGATTAATTGCATCAATTGCATTCTTGGAGTATGCCCTAAATCCTGATTGGGAGTCAGATACTTTGAGATCCGTACCATAGTTTACAGCTGACGTAATAATTTTGATTCCTCTTTTTCTATATCCTGGAGCTTCAGTATTTTGGTTTAGGAATCTAGAGCCAATTACCACATCTACATTATGCTGAGTCAATGTATCAATTAGTAACGGAATCTGATCAGGATTATGCTGCCCATCCCCATCAAAAGTAATCATGATTTCGGCATTGTTGCTTCTTGCATACTCAAATAATGAGATAATTGCTGCACCATACCCTTTGTTTGTTTTGTGAGAGATTACTGTAGCTCCTGCCTTTATTGCCAATTTTGCAGTATCATCCGTAGAGCCATCATCGCATACTAAAACAGAGTCAACATGGTACTTTGCAGACTGTACTAAATTTTCAATGTGTGATTCTTCGTTGTATGCAGGAATACAGGCAAGTATCAATGTGGTCTTTGTGAATGATCATATATGTAAATAGTTTGATAGGAATCCTACAGTTTAACCTGTGAGCGCTCCCCTAGAAGAAATTGATATTTCTTTGGTACATCAGAGTCCTCAATCTCAGAGCCATGTGCTATGATGCTGCAAGAAAAATCCACCTTTGCGTTGATCGTACAGTCTGCCATTACAATAGAATCCTGAATCTCACATCTTTGAAGTTTGCAATTATCTCCAATTGATACGTATGGCCCAATTCTTATCGCAGGCCCTATCTTGCAATTCTTACCAATGATTACGGGGCCTGTGACAAAGGAATCTCTAGATATTTCGGTTCCTTTTCCAATTATTATGTTGTTTTTAACTTCTGCTTCTTTGTCAATTAGGAATTGATTTTCAGTACCAATTGAATCAAGCACTAGTTTGTTTGCATGAATGATATCCTCCGGAGTTCCAGTGTCTTTCCACCAACCAGTAACTGTATCGAATTCAATTTTGTTTCCCTCATTCATTAGCATGTCTAGTGCATCAGTGATTTCAAGCTCGCCTCTCCATGAGGGCTTTAGGTTGTCTATAATTTCAAATATTTTTGGAGTAAGAAAGTATATTCCAATCACAGCCAAATTTGATGGCGGGTTTTTTGGTTTTTCCATGATTTTTTTTATCTTACCAGGATTGTCTTTGTCCAGTTCTGCAATACCAAATCTTTGTGGTTCATCTACTGCACAAAGTAAAATCATGGCATCCGAATTTGAAGTTTCAAATTTTTTTGTATAGTCTATCAAGTTTTTTCTTAGAACATTGTCGCCCAAATATACGATAAATCGATCATTACCTATGAAATCTTTGCATAGTCTTACTGCATGCGAGATTCCTTTTGGCTCATCCTGATAAATGTAAGTGATTTTGACTCCAAACTTTTCTCCGGCTCCATAGTATTCTTTTACTTTTTCAGGGTATACATCTCCAATAATGATTCCAATCTCAGTTACTCCTGCAGTCTTTAGATCCTCTAGTGCGTATTGAGACATTGCCTTATTAGCAATTGGAAGTAGTTGTTTTGGTCCTGTGTGCGTTAGTGGTCGTAGTCTTGTGCCGTGACCGCCGTGAAGAATAATTCCTTTCAATTCTAACTAGAAAATTTTATTCCAATATAAAATCGATCATAATTCAGATAAGAACAAGTCAAGGCTTTGCTCTATTTTTTGGGGTTTTTCCTCTAGAATTTCAGTCGCAAGATATACATCAAGTGAAGAATCTTGAGGTCTTTGTGCTTTCCAGTTGATTTCAGTAATTGTGGCAGGTTTCAGTAAAGTTTTATTTAAATTCAGCCTGTCTGCGACCATTTCTGCAAGAGAAAATCGAGATATTCTACTAGCGCCAGCTAGATGAATTATTCCTGTTATTTGCCTTGTTGCAACTTCGATTAACATCTTTGAGAGATTTGGCACATATGTTGGAGATGTAAATTGATCTGTTAAAACAGAAATCTCTTTTTTTGATTCCAAATTTTCTTTTATCCATAGTGGAAAACTCTTCTTTGTAGAATGAATTCCAAAAGGAGTACTGGTTCTTGCAATGCACCATCCAGATGCTAAACTATTCAGTGCAATTTCACCTGCTAATTTTGATTTACCGTAAAACCCTAATGGATTTGGGGAATCATTTTCTTTTTTCATTTCTTTATTTCCATCAAAGATGTAATCAGTAGACACATAAACAAAAAAGCAGTTATTTTTTGCTGCTTGTTCGGCCAAAGTTTTTGTTGCATTTGCATTAATTATCATTGCCAAGTCTTGTTTTGTCTCACAAAGATCAACTCCTGTCATGGCGGCCAAATGAATTATTATATTAGGGGAAATTTGGGTTACAGTTTTTTTAATATCTTCAGGATTTGTCAAATCTAATTTGGTTGTAATTCCGTAATCAGGAATTACATCATGATAACAAGAATATACTGTGTGATTTTGTTTTGTAAGATCCTTAACTAATTGTGAACCAACCAACCCAGTAGAACCAGTTACCAGAAATTTCATTTCCAGGATAGAGTCCAAGGCTGTGGATGAAGAGTGTTTTCATCGACTAGTGGCTCCCACCATGATTGATTTTGCAAATACCATTCTACTGTTTGTTCTAATGCATCATCAAACGCATATTTTGGCTTCCATCCTGTTTGGGTTTCAATCTTTGAGCAGTCAATTGAATAACGCTTATCATGTCCAGGCCTATCTCCCACATATTCTATCATAGAATGAGGTTTTTCTAGAATGTCTAGAATTTTTTCTACAATAGTTTTGTTTGTGATTTCCTTATATGCTGTAATGTTGTATACATGTCCTGCTTTTCCTTTTGAGATTAGTGATTCAATTGCCTGCACATGATCATTTACGTAAATCCAGCTTCGAATTTGGGAACCATCTCCATATAGAGATACTTTGAGGTTTTTTTGTAATCGAATAATGGTTTTTGGGATTAGTTTTTCTGGAAATTGATTTGGTCCAAAATTGTTAGTACATCTTGTCGTAATACAGTTAATTCCATAAGTTCTGTGATATGATGAAACTAGATGATCGGCTGCTGCCTTTGTAGCAGCATATGGATTGCTTGGATTTATCTGTGAATCTTCATTAAAGGAAGATTTTCCTTGTGCGTCACCATAAATCTCATCTGTAGATACATGGATGAATCGTTTGTCGTGTTTTCTTATAGATTCTAAAATAGAATATGTACCAAAAATGTTTGTTTCAAGAAAAGGCTTTGGATTTGCAATGCTTCTGTCAACGTGTGACTCTGCTGCAAAATTCACTACCACGTCTGAATCTTTAATCAGATCATCAATGACAGATTCATTTCTGATATCGTCTTTGATGAATTTGTAATTTGAATTATTTTCTACATCCATCAGATTTTCAATATTAGAACCAATTGTTAGTAAGTCAAGGTTGATAACTTTCGAATTGGTGTTATTTTTTAGATTATTTTTGATAAATGCACTTCCAATGAATCCTGCTCCTCCACAAACTAGAATTTGCATAATTTAGAGATCAGAATTTCTTATTTATCTCTAGTGTGAATAAACAAAATCATTGTCTGTGTTTTTTAAGGAAGGTAATTGTGAATCTTTTTCATGTAAAATAGGCTTGTCTATGGGCCACGCTATGTTTATTTTAGGATCATTCCACATTATTCCCTTTTCATCTTCTGGGGAATACTCCTGACTCACCTTGTAGAGAACATCAGCCTCATCACTAAGAACGCAAAAACCATGTGCAAATCCTTCTGGAATGTAAAGTAGTTTATGGTTATTCTCTGAAAGAATCTCACCAATCCATTTTCCATATGTTGGAGAGCCTTTACGTATATCAACTGCAACATCAAAAATTTCACCTCTTAATGCAATTATCAATTTTGCTTGGGATTTTGAATTTTTCTGATAGTGTAATCCTCTTAAAACTCCTTTAATTGAATGAGAAAAATTATCTTGAATAAATCTTGTATTAATTCCATTGGAAATAAAATCTGATTCTTTAAAACTTTCTAGGAAAAATCCCCTTTCATCAGGAAATGCTTTAGCTTCGACAAGTATAACATCTGAAATATTTAGTTTTTTAAAAGTGAAAGGCATAAATTCTCACCATATTTTTAACGCATTTTAGATATTGCTCTACTAATACTGTAAAGAACAACTGACATCAATAGCATTATGTTTTTTCTTAATATTAAATTTTATTACATCTGGAGGACACATTGATTCAACTGATGGGAATTTTTATTTCTTAGTTTCTAAAAATGTAGTTTTAAATCATTCATTAAAAGTAGATCCATTATCTCCGGGTGTCGAAAAAATTAACTTTGACATATTCATTTTTATGAAAAATTGGGCACCAGAAGCATATAAAAAAATCTCAACGGCGAATATGTTTCATTTTATATCCCTGGAGAAGTAATAGGTTCGGTTTTAGCAGTACCGGCTTATGCATTAAGCACAATGCTTCAACAAGATACATTACTTTTTGTTTCATTTTTTACCAATCCAATAATTATATCATTGACTAGTCTACTTATCGTATGTCTTGGAAAAGAATTTTTTAATTCATATAAAATAGGTTTAATTTTAGCCATCCTTTTTTCAATAACGTCATTTATTTGGCCTTATAATATATCGCTGTATCTACAGCCTAGTCAAGTATTTGCATTAACAGCTGCGTTTTATTTCATAGCAATTGGAAAAAAATACAATTTCACGAAAAATTCATTATTGGCAGAATTTTTTTTAGGATCATCTATTTTAATTCATCCAACATCAACGATACTATTCCCAAGATTTCTTTTATACGCATTAATTAATTTGAAGACGAGGAAATTTAGTATATTTTTATCTGCATTTATTAGAATTATATCAATACAGTTAACAAGTAATTTTATTAAATTTGGATCATTCTCAAATTTTGGATATAGCAAATTCCAGACTTTAGAAATGCACAGTAGCATAATAGGATTAGTTGGATTAATTCTAAGTCCAGGTTGGGGCATAATATTTTATTTTCCATTAATTTTGTTATTACCAATCGCTTTGTACAAATCATGGAAAATTAAAAGCCATTTTGCTTTTTAATATTATACATTTTTTTAGCTTGATAATATTTTTTTGGTACAGAACCTGACCCACATTGGAGTGGATATGGCTCCTGGAGTCCAAGATATTTAATTCCTTTATTGTCTTTTGTAACACTTGCATTAGGGTATCTATTCGATAATTCTTCAATGATAAAAATAAAAAATTTCAATAATAATACTAAGTACAGTTGGTTTTACTGTAAATCTTTTAGGAAAATTAGATGGTATATGTACGGATGCTTATGGATGGGAGCGGGAAGTATTATGGAAATCATCAGATAGTTTTAATGTAATGGCATGGGAAATTATCCACTCCCCAATAATTCTTCATTTTAAAGTATTGAATTCAGATTATATACAAACATTGGATTATTCTCAAGTCAAAAATCATTATATGAATATAGGATTATATCCATGCCAAAATGATTTTTACATATTTTGTAAATACTGGTTAGAAATTACTGTGTTGGGGGTAATAGTAATGTTCTTGTTAGCATATGCTTCTTTTAAAATGATAATTAAAAATGATAGAACACAAACTAACAATGTATACTAATAACATCAACTTGAAAAAGATAAAATGACAAAAAATTGTTTCTAGTCATCCATACAATAAGTAATTATTTCTTCCAAAGTATTTTTTACAGTTTCTGGAGAAAAATATTTTTCTGCATGAATTTTTGCATTTTCAGAAAGGGTTGTCCATTCTTTTTCATTGTTGTATATTTTAACAACATTTTCTACAAATTCATCATCATTATTTGAGATTTTAAGAATGTCGTTATTGTTTGAGATACCTTCAGCACCCAATGGGGTTGTAACTACCACCAATCCATTAGCCATACTTTGAGTAATTTTTCCTTTTACACCAGAACCGTATCTAATTGGTGCAACCAATAATTTACAATTTTGAAGATAATTATCAATTTCAGGCACAAATCCTAGGAATTTAACATTTTTTTCACCATCACACAGATCAATTACTTGTTTTGTAGGATTACTTCCTATCACATTCAAAAATACATTAGGAATCTTGCCCCGTATTTTAGGAAATAAATTTGTGATTAAATGTTCTAGGGAATCAATATTTGGAATGTGTTGAAAGCCTCCCAAAAATAAAAGATCTTTTCGTTGCTCGTAAGGTAAAATTGTAGTAGGGGAGACATTAAAAGTTGGAATGATTGCTAGTGGAAGTGTTGGTTTTTCGGCCAAGAGTGTGTTTGCATCTTCTTTACTTTTTACAATAACAATATCAGAGTTATCAAACAATTCAAATTCTATTTGTTTTGTAATTTTAGATTGTTGAATTTTTTTTGTATCGTTTTTTAATTTTGCTTCTCTAAATTCTCGAACAAAATGAAGATCAACTGTATCATAGATAATTCTACAATTTGGGGCATTTTGTCTTATCAAATCAACATATTTTGGAGCAATATGTGCACGCGTTAGTATACAAACTTGAAATTTATTTCCATGTTTTTTGATAAAAGATTCAAAGTTATTAGGTCCATGAATAATTTCTATTCCTTTTTGTTGTAAAGATGTAGCATATGGTTCTGTTTTAACAAGATTATCGGGCCAAAATGTAACATTATGATTCAAGAAAGAAAGAATAGATAGCATTTGATATACTAAAAGTGAACCTGCATCTTTATCATACTCTGGAATATAATGATCAATGTATAAGATATTAATTCCGTCATTTCTGTTTCGTTCTAAAAAGGCATTTTCAAATGAAGCATTCGATCTTGAATCTAAAAATTCTTGCCATTTATTTCGAAATATTTTTTGATTTTTTACCTGATAAGACTTAATTCCAAAGGACAAATCAGTACCAGATGTTTTTCCTTCATGATGAATTACAGTTGCAAGTGGTTGATAAAGAATTTTAAATCCAAATTTCTGTAAAGTAAGACAAATATCAGTATCTTCACAATATGCTGGTTTGTATTGAGTATCGAATTTTCCAATCTTTTCAAAGAGAGATTTTTTTACCAAAAGGCAAGAACCAGAACAATAATCTACACTTCTAACAAAATTAAATCTAGAATCATGAGGATTTTCATTTCTACCATAATTCCAAATTATTCCATCCTTCCACACAATTCCTCCTGCTTCTTGTAATTTTCCATCAGAGAATAGGAGTTTTGCGCCAACAGCTCCAACATTATCTTGCAAGGCTAGTTTCAACATAGATTCAAGCCAATTTGAAGAAAGAATTTCAACATCATCATTAAGAAACAGTAAATATTCTCCTTCAGCCTTTTTTGCCGCAAAATTATTTACGGTGCTAAAAGAATATTTATCAGTAAATATACAGACTTCATGTTTTACAGATTTTAGAAAATTTCTCATTTCAGAATTTTCATCCAAATTATTTGTCACTATGATTATTTCATAATTTTTGTATGTAGTTTTTTCTTCTATACTTTTAAGATTTTTTTGAAGAAAATTTAATTGATTAAAAGTAGGGATAATTATACTGATTTTTGGAAATTTAGATAATTGTAAAATATTTGATGACTCATAGTGTATAAAATTTCGTAGTGCAGTATTTGCTTCATTATTTTTATTCCCATAAATTATAATTTTCTCATGATTATTTTTTTTTTTCTTATTGACGGTATTAGATTTGTTTAATTTTTTTGTTGATTTTTTTTTAAGAAAATGTCGTCTTTTTGTTTTTTCTTTAAATGATTGGAATAATGCACCAAATCCTTCGTTTTGTACAATAACTGATGACATTCTAAGTAATCTAATTGCTTCACCACGTTTAGTATATTGTGGAAACACTTTATCTATCCCTCTAGCAATTTTAAAGAGAATTTTAAAGAGAACTGAATGATGAATTGATTCTAGTTCATTTTGTTTTAAATATAAATTTCCTTGAATTTCTTGGAATTGAGCATCTTTTGTGGATAAAATTTCTTGGGTTTCTTTAAGCTTTGATTCGTTTGTGGATAAAATTTCTTGGGTTTCTTTAAGCTTTGATTCGTTTGTGGATAAAATTTCTTGGGTTTCTTTAAGCTTTGATTCGTTTGTGGATAAAATTTCTTGGGTTTCTTTAAGCTTTGATTCGT
>Ga0224507_10000521_pt1 | contig 15162 bp, 9 predicted proteins | sample SF_Jan12_sed_USG_3_FD_170159 | JGI IMG/M metagenome (GOLD analysis project Ga0224507, IMG submission 170159) | Sediment microbial communities from San Francisco Bay, California, United States - SF_Jan12_sed_USGS_13 | ecosystem: Environmental > Aquatic > Marine > Sediment | place: USA: California... | reverse complement strand
GAAAGGTGATTTTAATGCGGGTACTTTTATAAATAACATGAAAAAAATGGTAGACCATCTGGTATATGAAGTGAGAACCGAAAAGAACAGAGCCAATATTTCTGCTGCGACCCTTAAAGATCAAAAACCATCCCCTGCCAAAGGAAAACCAAAGGGTATTACTCAGGAAAAATGTCCTAAGTGTAAGAAGGGATCTATTTTAAAAGGGAAGACATCTTATGGCTGCAGTGCTTATAAAAATGGTTGTGATTTCAGGCTTCCATTTAATTTTATGGGTAAAAAAATATCTGAAAACCAATTCATAAGATTATTAAAAAAAGGCTGTACAGTCAATTTAAAGGGCTTCGTTAAGGGTTCAGATAAAGTAGAAGGTCTGATTCGTTTTGATGAGCAGTTTCATTTAAGACTGGAAGAAAAAAAGAAAAAAGAAACAAAAACACAACCGCTTTGTCCTAAATGTAAACAAGGGAATATCATTAAAGGTAAGCATGCTTATGGCTGCAGTGATTTTAATAATGGCTGTGATTTTGTTTTTAGTTTTGATAAAGTTAAAGCATTGGCCCATGGCAAAGAACTTACAAAGGCATTGGTTTATGAAATTTTAAACGGAAAAGCATAAGCGCCGAACTTTAAATGCGTTATGAATCAGATCATTCACAGACATTTTATTCTTTACAAACCTTTTGGGTATTTAAGCCAGTTTGTAAATAACCAGACCAAGAGAACCAACAAAAAATTACTGGGTCAATTGTTTGACTTCCCTGAGCGTACCATGGCCATAGGTCGCTTGGATGAAAAATCTGAAGGCTTGTTATTACTCACAACTGATGGAAAGACCAGTGATCTTATCACCGGAAAAAAAATTGAAAAGGAATACTACGTACAACTCGATGGCGATATTGATGCCGGGACTATTTCAAAACTGGCATCAGGTATAGACATTAGTATACCGGCTGTTAAATCGGGCTCAGGCATCAAAAAATACCATACCAAGCCCTGTAAAGTATTTAAAATAAACGAAGTGCCTTCATTTCCTGAACGGTCAAAAAAGATCAGAGATGAAAGACACGGACCAACAAGCTGGATTTCTATAACACTTACTGAAGGTAAGTTTCGCCAGATAAGAAAAATGACTTCGGCTGTAGGTTATCCTACATTACGCCTGGTCAGGTTCAGAATTGGCAATATCTTTTTAAACGATTTGAAAACAGGCCAACTCATAGAAAAAAGCAGTCTTATCGATATTGTTTAAAATATTATTTGATCGTTTTAACTTTTTTATAAAATTTTAAATAAGATGCTACACCTACCAAGGCAATCACGCCAATAGATACATATATAAAATTAGGAATTGGCACCGGATCTCCGGTAGCATACGAATGCAATCCTGTTAAGTAATAATTTACGCCAAATGAAGTCATTACAATAGAGAAAAAGGCAATAACACTCGCAAGGTTCAGCACATAATCATTTTTAAGATTGGGTATCAGTCTGAAATGTAACACGGTTGCATAAACGATTATACTGATCAATGCCCAGGTTTCTTTCGGATCCCATGCCCAGTATCTTCCCCAGGATTCATTGGCCCATACACCACCTAAAAAAGTTCCAATTGCAAGTAAAAACAAGCCTATGGTCATAGATAATTCATTGATATAGGTCAGCTCTTTGATTCGAATATTCATTTGATATTTGTTGCTGTCTGTTTTAAAAATCATCAAAATCAAGGCCATAAATCCTAACAGGGCCGATAGTGCCAATGGGGCATAACTACCTATGATCACGGCCACATGGATCTTTAACCAATACGATTTTAATACCGGCATCAAATTCGTTATTTCAGGACTTAACCAATCTAAATAACTAACAAACAGCAATGTACCTGTAAATATACTTGCCAATGGTAAAACAAAATCTGATTTCTTATAAAATAAAATGCCAAAAAGCATCAGTGACCAGGCCACAAATACGATCATTTCATATCCATTACTCCATGGCGCGTGCCCCGAAACATACCAACGCAATATCAAATTGCCTCCATGTATCAAAAATGCTATGAGTGTTGCTACAACGAGAAAATTTGATAATATATTTAAACTTTTTTTAACCGTAAATATTTTAACAATAGCAAGGGTGAGTAAAGCAATACCCAATACGAAATAGGCTTGAAACAGCCAGAAATTAAGATTCAGTCTGTTGTACCATAATTCTGCCTCTACTTGTTGCGGTGCAGGTATAATTTCGGGAGCTAAGACATTTTGATATTTTTTAATATAGGCAAGTTTATCCTCTGCATTTTGCCAATTTCCACTTTTTTTAGCCTCGAGAATATCAAAAAAATACACAGGTATAATGCCCTTGGCGAAGTCTGCATCTTCTTCTTCAAAATCCTGAAAATGATGCGTATAACTAAACCATTTCTTGTTTTCATCTGCTCTTTTAGGAAATATTTTTAGATCAGCCCCCGATAAAACATGGTATAATATATTGAAGCGTTCATCAACATTTAAAACTTCTTTATCAAATTCACTTCTTTCGGCCGGTTTTTTTTCATTGGCCTCTTCAACATATTTCTCCAAAATGTATGCATCATCGGCTTTGATAAATTCATTAAAGGCTGCTAGATCATTTTCATTGGTATGTATATCCTTAAAAATGTCACCGCCTTTTTTTCGATCAATTTTAATCAATGGAATTTTTGACCAGGCAGAAGGGTTCATATGGATCGCCAGATAGGTTTGATTGGCATCTAAGCGCCCTTTATCGTATTGGTAATAAGACTTTCTCGATATTTTTCGCAAGAATTCTGAAGCAAGGGTATTGACAGGTTTTATCCTTCCATCAAGATCCTGAACCATCAAACGGCCGAATAAAGCAGCGTGATGTTTATCTATCAGCTGATCTGCAATAAGACTGTCTAATGCTGATTGGGTAGTTTGAGCATTTATTGGAGCATTGGTCAATAGAAAAACCATCATAAAAAGTCCCAAGGCCTTATTCGCATTTATCTTTTTCAATTTCAGCAGTACAGTTGTAAATCTTGAACCTTTACCAAACAAGGTCAACAGCATTCCTAAGCCCATTAAAATATATCCCAAATAAGTAACCAGAGTACCTATTCTATCATGATTTATAGCCAATACGGTACCTTTTTCATCGGTATCATACGAAGCCTGAAAAAATCTATAACCCTTATAATCAAGTACATTATTCATAAAAATCCTGTAATCCATATTTTCTTCTTTATCGATCACTGTAATTTCACTGGCATAGGCAGACGGGCTACTCGAACCAGGATATCTTTCCAATTGAAAATCATTGAGTTTAATTGAAAATGGTGTTTTTAAGGGTATGGCACCATAGGCCAGCGACATGTCTATCCCATTAAAATTTTCATGTACAAATTGCGGCAGATAACCATGCTTATAGATCAGGGCAATTTCTTTTGAAGTGTTGTCTATAGAAACATCCAACAGTAAAATATCATCCAGAACCTCATTGTTATCTTTAGGTTTTTTAGCGGCGGATCTCCATTTTAATTTCCCTTTCGGATGATAACTTGCCGGAACAAAAGAAAAATCATGAGAACGATATAAAGTGCTCATATTAAACACATCAAGACTATCTATTTTAAGCTTTCCTGCTTCTTGTGTCTCCATGATGAAAAAGTCTACAGTCATGGCAGATTTTACCATCAACTTACCGTTTACTTCCAGGATATTAATGGCATTTTCAATTTCATTATCAAAAGTCAATTGGTGTTGATGCGCTCCGAATTGTCTGACATCGCCCTTCTTTAAAAATATGGTTTCCTTAGCATTTTCGTTAGCAACTACAATTTCAAGTATAGGCTCACCGGCCAGGGTATCGGCTACCACCTGAAGCTGTGCATCGGGAATGAAGTCCTTATAATTTACACCAATCTCTTTTTCTTGAAATTTTTGATTTACTGAAAAATCATTGTTTTTAATGGGCGTAAAATAAATTTCCTTTTTATAATTTAATGAGTCACCTTCCTGTTGGATCTGCAATTGTAAAAAGTTTCTATCGGAAATAATTGCATTTGAAGATGCGCCTTCCCTTATGCGCATGATACCTTCATAAGCGGTGTACCTCGTGATTCCTGCGCCTAAAAGTATAACTATAAAAGCTATATGAAACAAAAGGATTGGAAACTTTTCTTTTCTAAAAAGCCTGTATTTATAAATATTTCCGGCAAAGCTCATACCGAGTAAGATCATAACCATTTCAAACCACCAGGCGTTATACACCATAGTTCGGGCGGTTTGTATGCCAAAATCATTCTCAATAAAGGTGGCTGATGCCATAGCTATAGCAAAGATCAACAAAAGCACAACTGCCAATGCCGGTGAAAAAATAATCGATTGAATTCTACGCATAGTTCTTATTCATAATAAACCTCATAAACTGTTACATTTATGAGGTTCAAATTATATTTATTTAATAAAGATTATTTAGTCAATTCGGGCTCTTTGGCATCCATCTTGGCTTCTCTTTGTTTCGCTTCTTCCAGCCAAACAGGAATAACATTCTTTTTAAAGGTTTCTTTTTCGGCTATTAATTTCTCCATGTCTAAACCTATAAATTTCTGAGCCTTTTCTTTGGTATCGATATCAGGCATTTCTACCGGTTTATTAAAGCCTAAGTCAGCCAAAACTCTGGCTAATTTTACTCTTGCATCCTGAACCTTATCCAATCCGGTGGCATAAACTCTGGCGATTTCAACTGGTGAATGAAATGAGCCTCCATGAGAAGCAGCACCATAATCCCAACGCCATTGTGCATGTCTGATATCCGTAAGAATACTTTCCATTTGCACTTCTGTTGCACCCAAATCCCAGGCTTTTTTTGCTTCTAGATGCGCTTTTACAAGGCCATCCTCCAATTTTAGTCGGGTTTCAGTTGATTTTTTTTGTCTTGAATAAACATTTTCAATCAATTTATTAGCATCCTGGCGATGACAAACCTGACATGAATTTGCTACATTGTTCAAAGGAGATTGTATGTGGTGATCGGTAAACTTCTGACCACCTTCACTCTTATAAGGCATATGGCAATCTGCACATGACACGCCTCGGTCGGCATGAACACCGGTAAGGTAAGTTTCGTAACCAGGGTGTTGCGCTTTTAGCATAGGTGCTTTACTCAGTTTATGGGTCCAGTCACTAAAACCAATTTCATCGTAATATGCTTCCATATCTTCGGCTGTAAAACCATTTTTCCAAGGGAATACCAGATATGGCACGCCTTCTTTTCCAGGTATTTTTTTATTGAAATAATATTCAACATGACATTGTGCGCATACCAACGATCTCATTTCCTGATGCGTCGCTTTGGTAACATCCTTGCCCATCTTTTCAAAAGCCTCTACAAGTGCCGGACGCGAAATTTGTAAACTCATATCTTCAGAGTTGTGACAATCAGCACATCCAATATTATTTACGATCTCGCTGCCTTTTCCTGCCCATTTTCCTGAATAATACTCATCTATACCTATTTCATTCATAAGTCTGGGTACATCCGGACTCTTACAGGTCCAGCAGGTACTTGGCATAGGTCCATCATCACTACCTGTTGGCCCGCCTGTTCTTAAGGTATTCTGAATATCTTCAATGGCATAGTAATGACCTCTCCCTTGATTATAATCTTTTGAAAAACCATAACCTGCCCATAAGATTACCAATCTAGGATCTTCTTCCAACACATCGATCATTCTGCTACCTCCCTGATTAGAGGCGAAATTGGTATCCAATGTTTGAAGATAGGATTGGTATTCCTTTGGGAAATTCTTGCCCCACACTTCATTTCTCGGCTCATTTTCATTGATTTTCACCATAGGTGTATAGGCAAATTTTGCTTCATTTTTTCTATTGATCACACTAGAGGCCAACATACCTAAAAGGAATACTACCACCGCCGTAATAATAAATAAGATCCAGTTTTTCATTTTTTTGTTATTAAGTTATTTTTTGATTGCTTCTTTTAACCATTCAGGAATGATATCCTTTTTTACATCAGTTGGAATGGGTGCTAATGTATATTTAGTGCTTGACAAACCATGAACCCTGCCATGAGGTACTTCTCTGTGACATTCCCAGCATTTTCGATCAGTTCTGTTAGCGTCGTGATTTTCGATCCAGCTGCTCAATTTTGTATCTGTTACCTGCTGTGTATGACATCGGATACAATTGTTATGAACCACTTCCTGTGAAGCTTCTTTCATAAATATTACCTGAGGTTCATTACGCATGGTAAAAACCGAAGCATGATACAAGCCATCCTTCGCTTTAAAAAAGTATTTGTTTACAACATTGTCATGAGGTACGTGGCAATCATTGCATGAAGCCATTTCGCGATGAGAACTGTGCATCCAGCTGTTATATTCGGAGGTCATTACGTGGCAATTCACACAGGTTTTCGGATCATCACCCATATATGAAATTACCTCAGATTCCTTTGCTAAAAACAAAGACAAGCCAACGATTGAACCAAAAATTACAATGGCATATGGCAGCCATCTTGATTGATATGGAAATAGGTTAAAGGCCAATGGTGTTAATTTTAATGCAAAAGTAACAAATGTAACAACTATTAACAATTTTTAACAAAAATATTTTTTATTTTATATTTTAGACGAAATTAAACCCATTTAAATGAATCACAACTTATTGATCATTGGATTTGTATGGCCAGAACCTCATACAACCGCAGCAGGCATTAGAATGCTACAATTGATCGAGGTATTTCAAGAACATGATTTTACCATTACTTTTGTAAGTACGGCTGCTAAATCTGACAATTCTTTTCCATTACACAGTCTAAATATCAATACCTTTCAGATACATTTAAATGATAACAGCTTTGACGCTTTACTGAAGGAACTAAAGCCCGACACGGTATTATTCGATAGATTTTTAACCGAAGAACAATTTGGCTGGAGAGTTGCAGAAAACTGCCCAAATGCTTTGCGAATACTCGATACAGAAGATTTGCATTTTTTACGTTATGGCCGGCAATTAGCTTTAAAGAACAAAGAGACATTCGCATACAAACACATGATCAACGATCTGTTTAAAAGAGAATTGGCCAGTATTTACCGTTCTGACCTGTCTTTGATCATTTCAAAATTTGAACTTGACCTTTTAACCCAAACCTTTAAGGTTTCTAACGACATCTTACTCTATCTGCCTTTTTTATTGAAAGTTATTGAGCCAAAACAGCTTCGGGCCTACCCTGATTTTAAAAAACGTAAAGATTTTATGACCATTGGTAATTTTAAACATGAACCCAACTTCAATGCACTGTTATATCTAAAAAACACCATATGGTCGGAGATAAGAAAAGCTTTACCAAAGGTTCAATTGTACATCTATGGGGCTTATGCAAGCGAAAAAGTAAAACAGTTACACAATAAAAAGGAAGGCTTCATTGTAAAGGGCTGGGTTGAAAATACCGAAGACGCTTTTATTAATTCAAGAATTTGTTTAGCGCCTTTAAGGTTTGGTGCCGGACTCAAAGGTAAATTGATCGATGCTATGAAATATGGCACTCCAAGTGTCACAACTCCAATAGGCGCTGAGGGTATGCACGATAATTTTCCATGGAATGGTTTTATTAGCGATAATACTCAAGACTTCATACAAAAATCAATTGAATTATATCAAAATGAAGCCATATGGCAAAGCGCACAAGAGAAAGGCATTGCCATCATCAACCAATGTTTTGACAAAACTAAATACCAAAATATATTAATCAACAGGATCTTAACGCTGCAAAACGAGCTAACAGCTCACAGATTGCATAATTTTATGGGCGCCATGTTACAGCATCAATCCTTAAACAGTACAAAATTCATGTCAAAATGGATTGAGGAAAAAAACAGAACTATTCACTAGCCTGTTCTTTTCTGTACTTTTCAAACCAGCTCAGGGTATTTGCTACTTTGCTGATCAAATTACTGGGTCTTGCTGCAATACCATGACCTGCACCCGGAATTTCAACCAGCACAGATTCAATTTTTCTCAGCTTCAAAGCATGGTATAATTGTTTGGCTTCACTTGGCGGCGTGCGAAGATCGTTCATACCAACCATCACCATGGTAGGTGTTTCAATATTACCAACAAGAGACAAGGGTGAAAATTTCCAATAGGTTTCAAAATTTTCCCATGGTTGTCCGGGATATCTGGTATTGGCATAGCCAAAATAATTATCGGCAACTAAAGTTTTACTGATCCAGTTGATCACCGGTTTGGCAACCACAGCAGCTTCAAAACGATTATTTTTACCAATGATCCAGGCGGTCATGATACCCCCTGCACTACCTCCGGTCACAAAAAGCTGATCTTCATGCGCAATGCCTTTTTGTATCAAAGTGTCTACCCCATCCATAACGTCATTATAATCTTCGCCCGGATAATTGTGATATAATAAATTAGCAAATGCCTCTCCATAACTTGTGCTGCCTCTTGGATTAGGATAAAAAACCACATAGCCGGCAGCAGCGTATAATTGTAACTCAGCAGAAAATCTATCTCCATAATTCAAAATCGGACCGCCATGATTTTCTACCAGAAGCGGATATTTTTTTGAGGCAGTATAATTGGGTGGATATACGATCCATCCCTGGATATCTATATTGTCAACGCTGCTTTTGTACCAAATCTCTTCGGTTTTACCTAAGGTTCTGTAATTCAACAAACCATCATTTAAATTTGTGATCTTTTGAATCGATTTTGAATTTTTCACTGCCAGTTCGGCAGGAAAATCAGGTTTTGAAAAAGTATAGGCAATCACACCATTATGCGAAACGGTAAAAGATCCTCCGGCATAAGGTCTTCCAATAGAAGTTCCCCCTAAATCATCAGCCAGCTTATCGATCTTTCCCGATAGATTTATATAAGCAATTTTTGTATTTCCCTGATCATCATATGAAAAATATAAACCCTTGCTTTTGGAATCCCAAATGATATTTGAAACACTTCGATCTAAATTTTTTGAAAGCACATACGATTCTGACCCATCGGATTTCATTAAATTTAAATAGCTTGTTTGATGTGCCTGCACTTTATCAGTATAACCTATATAGGCAATGTATTTACCGTCAGGGGATATTTTAGGAGACTCATCAGGGCCAACCCTGCTTGTAAGGGTATTGATCACACCTGTTTGTATATCGATACTGTAGATCTCAGAATTGTTAAAATCGTACTCCCAGTTTTCAATTCTATTTCCTGAAAAATAGATCTTATTGCCGTCTGGAGACCAGGACAATGCACCGCCATGATTGAAATTACCCGAGGTAATTTGCCTTGCTGCACCACCTTCTGCCGGCATCACAAAAATGTGCTGATAACCTGGTTTGATATAGCCTTTACCGTCAGCTTCATGCTTTAATCTATCGGTTATTCTTGGTGATTCAGCCCATTTAGCACCCTTGGGTTTTTCAGGTATTTTTGCTGCAACAGGAGGTGGCGAAGGCACATGCATGCTAAATGCCAGCTCATCACCTTTTGGCGACCAGATCAACGAAGACGGGCTGAATGGCAGCTGGGATATTTTTGCCGTTTTACCCGAATTCACCCAGTATATATAAATTTCAGAGCCCTCATCTGTACTGCTTATAAAAGCTATTTTATCCCCGAAAGGAGACCAGCTTGCAGAAGATTCATTCACTTCTCTTGAAGTTAATTTCTGATGACCGGAACCATCGGTTTTGATCATCCACAATTCACCCTTCTTAGTGTCTTTCATGATATCAAAACCATTTCTTTTGTATATGACCCATGTACCATCTGGAGAAACCTGAGGATCAGACACATATTCAAGATCAAAGACATCTAAATAGGAAAAATTGGATTTCACATTTTGTGCAATTCCATTTGAAATGGAGAGGATCAATAAAATTAGGATATAAATACTTTTTGGCATTTTGAGCTGTTTTAGAAAAGTCTAAACATAGGCATTCCTAAAAAAGTAAACAAGCATCAATTAAACTTATTTTTTCAAATGATTTTTGGCGATATATTCACTTAATTCTTTAGCATTTTTAAGAATTTTTTTATGTTTTGATTTCTCAATACCAGCTTCAAATAAAACATTTGGATCATCGCAAACATCTTTACACAGCACAAATCCTTTGTTTAATAATCTTTCTTTATCACTTTTGGTGAGTGTTGTTAAGGCAGTTATTGGAAATAATCCATGTTTATTTATCTGATCACTCAAACTGTTGTGCATGGGATAATCCCAGCTGATCAATTTAAGTCCGGTACATTCGCCATATTTTACCGCTTCTGATGAAAACCGGGTATTTGTAAAAATCCATCCCTGATGAAATTTTGAATTGTCACCTTCCTGCTCCTTACAATTCTTTGAGATATCTAAAAACCGGGATTGAATGTAAAGAGGTGTTTTTATATCATTCACACGGCCTTGCTGACTGTGATACTTGCATTCAATCATAAAATGATTGTGTTGGTTTTTTGCAACCACATCTACTTCATGAGTTACGCAATGACCTTCAACAAAAACACCGACTTGTGTTTCGTAGCCTTCTTCCCTTAAAACAGCAGCGACAAATTTTTCAAAAGGAAACCCTGACGGACCAAGCTCCATGATGGCTTTTTTAATTTTATATCTGGAAGCACTCGTTCTAGAGCGTGTTTTATTCAGCATCTTATATGCCATCTGGTATATTTCTTTGGTAGAAATACCGTCGTATAGATTTTTTTGAACAGACAAAATAATATTTTCAATAAGCCTTTCATTTGCCTTGGTTCGCCTCAAAGAAATTTTTAACTTATCAAGATCAAAATCAACCAGTTCACCCGAATATTTTCTAATTTTTATAGCACCCATCATTTTACAATTACAAGCAATTTAAGAAATTGTGTAAAAAAAGCCAATTAATATTGGCTATAAATAAATTATTCAGTCAGAATTCTTGATTTTGATCTCATTGATACTTAAAATTATTTCACCCTTTTCATACTTAACTGAATGCGCTTTCTTATACGATCGACTTCCAAAACGATTACCTGAACCTGCTGACCAAGTTTTATAACCTCTTGAATATTCGATATAAAAGTGTTGGATATTTCTGAAATATGCACCAATCCCGACTCTTTGATACCTATATCTACAAAAGCACCAAAATTTGTGATGTTATTAATTTTACCGCCAAGGATCATTCCTTCCTCCAAATCATTAATGCTGCTTATTTCATTATATACCGGTTTTTCCAGAAATTCTCTTGGGTCTCTGGTTGGTTTTTCCAATTCATTTAAAATAAACTTAAGTGTGTGATCGTTGTATTTTTCTTTTAATAAGCCCATGCGGTCTTGACTTAAACTGATTTTATGATCGAGTATATCTTTTACTTTGGCATTATGAGCCCCGGCTATTTCATTGACTATGGCATAAGTTTCCGGATGGATAATGGTGTTATCCAAAGGATTGGTACCGCCTTCAATACGTAAGAATCCAGAAGACAGTTCATAGGTTTTCTTACCCATTTTAGGCACCTTTAGCAATTGCTTTCTTTCTGTAAAATTACCATTCTCTTCACGGTATTTTACAATATTTTTAGCCAAAGTCGTACCCAATCCCGAGATATACGATAAAATAGGATAAGAAGCTGTATTTAGTTCAACGCCCACATGGTTCACACAATGTTCAACAATTTCAGTCAATTTTTGCTTTAACAAAACCTGATTCACATCATGCTGGTATTGTCCAACGCCTATTGATTTAGCATCAATTTTTACCAATTCTGCCAATGGGTCCATTAAACGTCTTCCTATAGAGACAGCGCCTCTTACCGTAAGGTCCAGGTCGGGAAATTCGTCTCTTGCAATTTCTGAAGCCGAATAAATACTTGCACCTGCTTCATTTACAGAAAACACCTGTACATCGCTATCTTTAAAAATCTTTCTACATAATTTTTCTGTTTCTAAACCTGCTGTTCCATTGCCAATAGCAATAGCTTCAACTGTGTATTTATTCACCAGATGTTTTAACATTCCCTCAGTTTCTACCAATTGATTTTGAGGCGGATGAGGAAAAATCGTAACATATTCCATAAAGTCTCCGTTATTGTTTAATACAGAAACTTTACAACCCGTTCTAAAACCGGGATCTATGGCCAATATGGTTTTAGATCCTAAGGGGGGCTGAAGCAATAGCTGTTTTAAATTCTTTGCAAAAACATCTATGGACTCTTTATCGGCTTTTTCTTTTAAATTCTTTTTAATTTCGGATTCGAAATTTGGCTGCAATATTCTTTTGTAAGCTTCTATGACCGCTTTTTCTGTATACTCATTGTCAGCATATTTTTTACCAATAATTCGATGTATGATATCGTAGGACCTGTCTTTATCTGCTTCGATCTGAATTCTTAAAACCCCTTCCTTTTCGGCTCTTAACAAAGCCAAAATTCTGTGTGGGGCAATGCGCTGAATATGCTCGGTGTAATCAAAATAATTTTGATATTTTACACCTGTTTCCTTTTTATCCTTTTTTACTTTTGATATGATTTGAGCGTATCTATTGAATTGTTCTCTTATTTTTTCTCTCACCCAGGCATCTTCAGAGATCCATTCAGCCAAAATATGTACAGCCCCTTGCAAGGCATCCTCTTCATTTTTTATTTCATCATTTTTAAAATCTTTAGCACGCCTATAAATGCTTTCTGCATTGAGGGTTCTCTGAATGAATATAGCCAATGGCTTCAAACCTTGATCTTCGGCAATTTTACCTTTAGTTTTACGCTTTGGTTTATATGGTAAATAAAGATCTTCAAGCTCTGATAATTTTTTAATTCCGGAAATTTTATTCCTCAATTCGGCACTTAACTTACCCTGACTTTCTATCGATTGCAGTATCGCTAATTTTCGCTTGAAAAAATCTTCCCAATAACTGTGTCGTTCTTTAATTTCAAGGAGTTGTACCTCGTTCAAATTCTCGGTAAGTTCTTTTCTGTATCTTGCAATAAATGGAATTGTAGCCCCGTCATTCAACAAGGTAATCACTTTATCAATTACTTTAAATGAAATACCTAACTCTTTGTTTATTAATTCTTTTACTTCCATTAAAACTTATATATATTTAATTTTTGGTCGCCTTATTATTCTTCTGAAACAAGGTTAAAACTCTCCACTAAGAATTCATCTGTATTTTTAAAAGCACTGCTGTTTAGTATTTGTGAAAAACCATTGTAGGTTCTGCCTTTCAATATTTCTTTTTTAACAAAAGTATAACCGGCTGAATCTTTAGATCTTAAAAACAAAACATAATCTTTTTTATCGACAACCACAAAGGAACTCTCGGGCAAGGCCTTAAACATATTTTCTTCGATAACAATTTTAGCTTCTACAAACATACCAACAATAAAATTGTGTTGCAAACCTTCATCTATATGCGCATGTACCTGAACAGTTCTGTTTTCATCGATCGATTTTCCTATCAGATGTATGTCGCCTTCATAAATCTTATTTGATGATTCGGGTATACTAAAAACTACTTTTTGTCCTTCCTTTAATTTCAGAACATCTTTTTCATATACCTTCAATTCTAAATGAATATGGTCTGTATTGACAATTTCCATTATTTTATCAGCCGGCGAGACATAAACGCCTGTATTTACATAAACAGCTGTAACACTACCGCTTATAGGCGCGTAAATTATAACCGTTGAACTTAACCTACCTTGTTTTACAGCATCCGGATCCATATGAAGCATTTGTAATTTTTTATGTAAACCATTGTAAACAGCATTGGTTCTTTTAAAATCACTTTCGGCTTTTAAAAAACTTTTTTCCGAAGCAATTTTTTCTGCATAAAGTTCTTTTTGACGATTGTATTCTGCATTCAGATAAGTTAACTGTTCGGTTACCTCTAAGTAATCCTGTTGAAGTTGTAAAAAATCGGGATTTTCAATAATGACAAGTGGCTCTCCTTTTTTAACATTATCGCCAATCAACAACGATGTCTGTTTGATATAACCGCCCGTATATGAACTGATTACTGCTTTACTATTAGGAGGTACGTCAATCATACCGGAAGTTATGACCTGATCGGGAAACAAAACTTCCTGAAAACTCACCAACTGCATGTTTTCACTTTCAAATTGTGCTTTTGAGACCGTTAACACATTATTAGTTTCAGCAGCACTTACTGCTGTCTTATCTTTAACTGTCTCATTATTGTCGTTACTGATTGATTTACTGCAACTTAAAATTATTACAAATAATAAAAATACGCTTAAATGTGTTAGAGATATTTTCATTTTCAGAATTTTATAATGTTAAATAATTTAATTTAATAACTGTTTGATTATAGGCATTCAAATCATCTAAATAAGTGAGCAAAAGACCGAATGCATTTTCTAAACTCTGTATATATTGAAAAAAATCAATCTCACCATTTTTATAACTAAATGTTGCTGTTTTAAAAATTTCTTCTGACAGACTTTTTCCTTCCTGATCATAATAGGAAAGTGCTTCTTCATATTTTTTTAATTGTGACAATAACCGGGTCTGTTTTGCCTGAATCTTAACCCTGTAATCTTCTGCCTGCTGTACCACAATCTCTTCCGCAATTTTTGAAGCTTGAATCTTTGATGCATTCCCGCTGAAAAGTATCGGTATCTTTAAGCCTATTTGATATCCGTTTAAATGATGATCTAAATTTGCATTCGTTCCCTGGAAATAATTCAAGCTTATATCTGGTAAAAGCTGTTGTTTTTCAAAACTGTTTTTAGCCTTATACAGGGATTTTTTGTTATCAAAATAATTCATCTCAGGGGTGTCATCAATACCAGCCCCATGTAATTCAAGCTTTTCAACAGGGCTTGGTACTACGGTGAAAACATTTTCACTTTGAACCAATTCATTCAATTGTATCAAGGCTGTTGCCACATCTTCCTGTGATTGTTTGTATAAGGTTTGCAACTGTTTTTGCTTTGCCTGTGCTGTAATCTTTTCCAAATAATTTGTTTCTCCTGTTTCAAACTTTCTTTTAGCTGCATAAGCAAAGGTTTTATAAAAACTATCTAACTTTCTGTAAACATTTTCCTTTTCTAATTCATAGTGTAAACCATAATATGCAGCGGTTAGTTCTCTTTTTAATACTTTCTTTTTTATT
>Ga0224507_10000520_pt1 | contig 15169 bp, 12 predicted proteins | sample SF_Jan12_sed_USG_3_FD_170159 | JGI IMG/M metagenome (GOLD analysis project Ga0224507, IMG submission 170159) | Sediment microbial communities from San Francisco Bay, California, United States - SF_Jan12_sed_USGS_13 | ecosystem: Environmental > Aquatic > Marine > Sediment | place: USA... | reverse complement strand
TATTTGTAATTATTTGTAATTATTTTAATAATATTTTTTTATAAAAGCGGCAATCAATTTGCCGCTTTTTTTTGCAAGGAAAATACTTGCCGCAATTCTACGGTGAAAATACTTGTAATGAAAATAATTCGACGTAAACACTGTGTATATAGTCAAATAAGTCTTTTTTGTAAGAATGTTAAGAGTTGGCAAGGGCGTTGCAATTTGTTATTTGAATAAAATTTTTAAGCAATGGAAAGCTAAAGCAGATACCAAGGCGGGAAAGTAAATTCCATTGTCTTGCATTAGGAGATTGTTATGCCACAAATTATAAATACCAATATAATGTCTTTAAATTCGCAACGGAATTTAAATAGATCTCAAGTCGGTTTGCAAACTTCATTGCAGCGGTTATCATCAGGATTAAGAATCAATAGTGCAAAGGATGATGCGGCAGGTCTCGCGATATCCGAGAGATTCACTTCGCAAATTCGTGGATTGTCAGTAGCATCAAGAAATGCAAACGACGGGATTTCTTTAGCGCAAGTGGCTGAGGGAGCACTAGAGGAAGCAAGTAACATATTGCAGCGTGTACGAGAGTTATCAGTTCAGGCAATTAACGCGACAAACTCGCCGAGCGATAGAAATGCATTGCAGCTTGAAGTTGGCCAATTAACTGCCGAGCTTAATCGTATTGCAAAAGCAACAGAGTTTAATGGTCAAAAAATTCTAGATGGTACATTTGGTACTGCTTTGTTTCAGGTTGGTTCAAATGCAAACCAAACTATTGTAGCAACGACAGGTAATTTTAAAACTGATCAGTATGGTGACTATCGCATTGAAGGTTATGATAGCTTTGTAACTAGCGCTCATAGACTTGATGCGGTTGGTACTTTTGTCGTAAGCGGATCATCAGGTTCAGCCACTGTTGTCTATGCTGCCGGTGCCAGTGCCCAGGATATTGCCGCAGCGGTAAACCTTGTGAATGAAACCACCGGTGTAACTGCGTCAGGTTTGACTTATACTGATATGGTGTTTACCGCCTCTGGTGCATACAAATTTGATATGTTGTCAGAAAATGCATCTGCTGTAAGTGTTGGTTTTAATATATCAGATGCCACCGGCGTTCAGTCTTTATCAATTGCGGCAGCAGCTTTTAATGATGCAACGCCGAAAACAGGGGTTGTTGCGACAGTTAAAGATGACGGAACAGGAATAACACTCAGTCATTTTGAGGGCGAGAATATAACGATAACAGACACGACGTTTGCAAATGCTGCTGACGTTACGTTAATTACAACTAATTCATCCACAACACTAACAATGGACACGGTGGCATCATCAGGGGTTGTTTCGGGCAGGGTTACATTTGATGCTGTTAAATCATTTACCATTCAAGGTACGGCTGCAGAAGTGATATCAACAGCATCTGAGGCATCAATATTACAGAAAGTTGCGGATTTTGATATTAGTACCGTATCAGGTGCTAACCTTGCGCTTAGCGTAGCGGATGCGGGGCTTCAACAAATTAGTGCGCAGCGGGCAAAATTTGGTGCACTTCAAAATAGATTTTCATCAACGATATCAAACCTTGAAACGGCGGTTGAAAATCTTAGTGCAGCAAGGTCGAGGATAAGAGATGCTGACTTTGCGGTTGAAACGGCCGAGCTGACCAGGACGCAGATACTGCAGCAAGCGGGTACTGCTATGTTAGCTCAGGCTAATCAGATACCTCAAAATGTATTGAGTTTGCTTCAAGGGTAATTTAGCTTCCTAGAAAAATTAAAAGCATGGATATAATATGTCCAGGCTTTTTTTATTTAAGCTTAGTTATTACTAAGCCTGATTCGTGTTACTCAATTTCTTCGTACTTTATCTCTTGAAGTAGCCTGCGAAATAGTGATTGATATTAGTTTTTATTTTTGGTGATATATTTTTTTAGCGCTTGTTCAATGTTTTTCAGTACGGGTTGCCATTCATGTAAATCGGCCTGGCGAAAAATATTAACAGAAGGGTACCATAGGCATTCTTCGCCACTAAATAGCCATCGCCAGCTGGGCACTTTTGGTATAAGGCATAAAGCGGGTACATTCAAGCTTCCTGCTAGGTGAACATTTGTATTACCTACTGAGATAACAAGATCGAGTGCGGCGATTTGTGCACTGAAATCATCAAGGTCTTTTAGTGAGTCACTGTCTTCCCAGTCATGAATGGTAATACCATAATTATTTTCGAATGCTATTAATTCATCGGCATTATTGCCATATTGTAAATTAATAAAATTACAATCACATTGCAATATCTCTTTCCAGGCGTCTAAAGGTATTGAACGTTTTTTTTGTTCGATTCTTGTGCCGCCTTTCCATGAGATTCCGATGTTTAGTTTGTTTCCGAGAATTTTATAGCGGTCTTTCCATTTTTTGTATTTTTCTTCATCAACGCCAAGATAGGGGGATGTTTTGGGGAACTGAGAAATATTTTTTCGAAATAGTCGGGGCAAGCTACCTATGGCAAGTTTTTTCCGAATGCTTGGAAAAGTCTTCTTGATCGATTCTTTATCGTACTGGCCTCGGAAGATAACAGTGTTGGATGGAAATGCCCGCTTGAATAAGGGTAATAAACGTTTGTCGCATTCTATTATGGCAGTATCGGTTAGTTTCAATAAATCAGGTAAGCATGATGCAAACATGACTTGATCACCAATACCTTGTTCTGCGGTCACTAATAAAACATCTTCATTTTTTAGTTCTATATTAAAGTTTGGGTAATCGTATGGATCGTTAATGTGCTCCGTACTTTTAAAGCGATATTCGTAATCGTCCCACGCATTGTCAAATTTTCCGGTAAGTAATAATGTGAATGTACGATACCAGTGGCCGGTGATGCTTTCAGGTTCCAGTTCTATTGCCTTATTAAAGCAGTCGATCGCTTTATCAAACAACGCTATGCTGTGGTAAAGAAACCCTAGATTAATATAGGCTTCGGTATATGCCGGGTTCAAACTAATTGCTTTCAGTAAATGCTCTTCAGCTTCACTAAATTTTTCCTGCTTTATTAATATATTCGCAAGATTGCTGAGGGCTTGTGGGTAATCATGCTTTAAACTAAGTGCTTTTCGAATCAGTATTTCTGCTTGAGTAAAATCGTTTTCAATTTGAAGGAGGGCAGAGAAATTACTTAAAAGAGTAATATTGTTCGGGTACAGGGATAAAGCGTGCTGGTAAACTTGTCGTGCCTCGTTATTTTTATTCATTTGTCCCAGCAGGTTTGCTTTATTGAGCAACGTAGCTTCATTATCCGGAGATATATTTAAAGCTATATTTAAATGGAATAATGATTTCTCATAATTTCCTATTTTTCGGAATACGTCCCCTAGGTTACCGTGAATGTGAGGTGAATTTGGAGAAAGTTGCATTGCCTTTTCATAAATGTGAATTGCAGACTCAAATTGATTAGTTAATTCATAGGCTATAGCTAGGTTGTTATAAGCGTCTATTTGCTTGTCATTAATTTGAAGGCTTTGGGTTAGGCTGTTTATGCAGTTTTTAAGCTCCCCCATTTGACCGTATAAACTACCTAGAAGAAACAAGACATTGCTATCCGCGTGGTTATGTTCTAGTAATTTGGTGTATATAGACTTGGCTTCTAGAAACTGCCCTGTATTTTGATGTTTTATAGCGGCGTTTAGTAACGCATTGTATTTGCTAGCTGTTAGTTGTTTTTTCATGGCTTATTAGGGTCTGTTTTCGGCTCAATGGGTATCTTTGTAGTTAATGTGAATTGGACAAAAGTATAACAATATCAGCAAGTTTTAAGCCGAACATCGACTGGTTCAACTTTCTCAATTAAAAGTAATTTTAGTCTTAAGTAATATTTGATGTCGCCGATAAGATGTGTGGGAGCGGTAAATATCTCGTTATTGTGTAGAGATATATCCGCTGGAAAAGAAACTCAGTAGTGCCTCAAACACAAGGTGTTAATGAGATTGTTAGGAGGACATGCAAATGCCTCAAATTATAAATACTAATGTAATGTCGCTGAACTCGCAGCGTAATCTTAATAAGTCTCAAGGCGGTTTAAGTCAGGCGTTGCAACGCTTGTCGTCAGGTTTGCGTATTAATAGCGCAAAAGATGATGCTGCTGGTTTGGCTATTTCTGAGCGCTTTACTTCACAAATTCGTGGTTTGACAGTTGCTTCGCGAAATGCGAACGATGGTATTTCGTTGTCACAGGTTGCTGAGGGTGCATTAACGGAAGTTGGTAATATCTTGCAACGTGTTCGTGAGTTATCTGTTCAGTCTGCTAATGCGACTAACTCGGCTTCTGATAGATCGGCGCTTCAGTTAGAGGTTGGTCAGTTAGCTTCAGAGTTAAATCGTATTGCAAAAGCAACTGAATTTAACGGACAAAAATTGTTGGATGGTAGTTTTGGTACCGCGTTATTTCAAGTTGGTTCTAATGCAAACGAAACGATTGTTGCAACAACAGCAAACTTTAAAACTAATCAGTATGGTGATTATCGTATATCAGGTCAACCCACTGTGGCGACTACTGCAACTACATTTGCTGCTGGTGGATCTGTAATCATCAGCGGTAGTAGTGGAACTAAAACTGTTTCGTTTGGAGCAACTGATTCTGCCGAAACAGTTGCTGCGGCCGTGAATTTGGTTGTTGATCAAACTGGTGTAACTGCATCGGCCCTAACAACGTCAAACGTAACATTTAGCACTTCAGGTACTTATCGCTTTACATTGGCATCTGAAAATACGTCGGCTGTTCAGATAAACTTTAATATTGATAAAAATACTGGCACAGATGCACTATCTCAAGCAGTAAATGCATTTAATGATCAGCAGGCAAAAACAGGTGTTGTAGCCACTGTTATGGCTGATAGCACTGGTATCAGTTTGACTAATTATGACGGAAAGCAAGTAGATCTGAGGACGGCGGGTTTTGCTAACTCTGGTACCACTAGCTTAGCTACTGTGAACAACGCAGGGGTATCTGCTACTCAGACTGTATTGGGATCAACATCGGTAGCGTCTACAGCCATTATGTCAGGTCAGGTTACGTTTGATTCAACCAAGGCATTTGTTGTAACCGGTACGGCAGCGGCTGTTGTCTCTGGTGCTACAGAGTCTTCGGTATTGCAGAAAGTGTCTGACCTGGATATTTCAACTGTTTCGGGTGCTAATCTTGCGATGTCAGTTGTCGATGCGGCAATTAGCCAGGTGAGTAATCAGCGCGCTAAGTTTGGTGCATTGCAAAATCGATTCTCATCAACGATATCTAATTTGGATACGAGTATTGAGAACTTGAGTGCTGCAAGGTCGCGAATCAGAGATGCTGATTTCGCGGTTGAAACAGCCGAGCTTACGAGGACGCAGATACTGCAACAGGCGGGTACTGCTATGTTAGCGCAGGCAAATTCAATACCGCAAAACGTATTGAGTCTACTTGGGTAAATAGTTAACAAGAGCGGAAAATAATTTCCGCTCTTGTTTCTACCCAAGGTAGCTAAGAGGTATAACTTATGGCTATCGAACTAAAATCTACAATAGGTTTTTCATCAAATTCACCGGTACAAAAAACTGTTTCGGATGTTTCCCCTAGAACGGCTCCCGCTTTACCTGATACGGATGTTAAGAAAGTGTCTCCTGAACGACAGGAGAAACCGGTTCCCCGGTTCGAAACACCCGTCCCACAAGAAACTAGTGCAATTGAGTTAAACACGGAAGATCTGGACGCAATGGTGTCAAAGCTCAATGACTATGTTGAGCAACAGAAACGTGATATTCATTTTTCTATTGATGACGATACCAACAAAACAATTGTTCATTTGCTTGATGCGAATGGCGATGTGTTAAAACAAATTCCATCAGAGGAAGTGCTGGCAATTCTAAGAGGTATTGAAAGCAATAAAGGACTATTTTTTGAAGACGAGGCTTAGTGGCCCGAGTTTTGCTTTTTCAGTACTACTTTAAATTAGAATTATATAGTCAATGGTGAACTTTGTGTTTCTATCATTGAGGTAAAAATTATGGCTTCTATTTCATCACTTGGTGTAGGCTCTGGGCTTGATATAAAAGGTCTGGTTGAGAACTTGATAGCGGCAGAGGGTGCGGGTAAAACCAATCGCCTGAATGTTCGTGAGGCCGAATATACGGCTAAACTATCTATCATTGGATCTGTTAAAGGTGCATTGAGAGATTTTCAGAGTTCTTATAGTTCCTTAAAACTCAGCTCTACGTTTAAGTCTCATACCGCTACCAGTAGCGACTCATCTGCATTTACTGCAACGGCATCGAACAGTTCTGTGGCAGCAACGTATTCGCTTACAATTAATCAAATTGCACAAGCCCATAAGATGAAAACAATTGAATTTGCCGATCAAACGACAAGCATCGGTACTGGTACGCTTCAATTTATTCAAGGTGATGGAACTACCACTGATGTCACGATAACAGATGGAAGTTTGCAAGGTGTTCGTGACTCCATTAATGCCGCAAACGCTGGCATAGATGCGAGTATTATATTTAATGGTACTGGCTATGTTTTAAGTATGGCTTCTACAACAGGAACTGATAAAGCAATAACAAGCATTACCGCTACAGCCACATCATCAGGGGCGTTAACGAATTTTGAAACTGGGGCAGACCCATTAGTTAATTTGAGTGATATACAGGTAGCAAACGACGCAATTTTCTCAGTTAATGGTGTCAGTATTACGAGTCAAAGTAATACAGTTAGTAACATAATCGACAATGTGACACTAGAGTTAAAAGCAGGCGACGGTGGCATTGCCGCAAACACACTTACTGTTGGCAGAGATACATCCGCTGTGGAAACCGCCGTTCAAGAATTTGTTGATGGATATAATGGACTGATTACGGGCTTAAACAGCGCAACATTTTATGATTCAGATACAGCGAAAAGTGGGGTGTTAATTGGTGATCCGACTGTTCGGGGTGTTGTTACACAATTGCGAGGTTTGTTGAATACCACAACGGGAAATGCACTTACCCAATATAATTCATTTGCGAGTATTGGTATATTAACCGCTCGCGATGGCACTTTGGAATATGACCCGACAAAACTGAAAGCAGCATTGGCCAGTAAGCCTGACGAGGTGCAAGAGTTACTAGCAGGCGGAAGTGGGACTACATCTGCCATTGGTATTGATGTTGTTGGTGTCACGGACAATATTGGTGCTGGTACATATGCGGTGGATATTACAAGTGCGCCAACACAGGCAACATATCAATCAAATGCACTGACAGCGACCGGTGGAACATTTAATTTGAATGCTGTGGCCTTGGCCGACAGGGAGTTTTCTGTTGTTATTGACGGGGTATCTTCAGCCACTTTAAGTCTGACGGCAACTAATCATGGTGGTACAACTTTGGCCAAGGGGCAATCAATTGCCGCAGAAATTCAAGCTGCGATAAATGGTGACGCTACAATAAGTGGAGCGGGGTCTAGTGTAGCTGTGACATTTGCGGAAATTGGAGTAAGTGGGACTTATAGTTTCTCAATTACTTCTGCAAAAATGGGCACAGCGTCAACTGTAGAGTTAATTCCTGGAGCTGGAGCGGCTAGCTATTTGTCTACGGGCTTAAATATTACGGGTAATTCTGGTAGTGCAGCTACTGGTGTTGACAGAACAGGTACTATTGGTGGTCAGGCGGCGACGTTTGTTGGTGATCGAATGACGGGTTCGGGTTTGTATGCTGGATTTGTGTTGGATATTACAGATCCGACGGCTAACGGGCTGTATTCCATTAAAGTAGCCGGAGGCAATATCAGCAAACTTGACACCTTGATTGATTCGTTTCTCCAAAGCGATGGTATGTTTGATGGTAAAACAAAAGGTTTAACTGCTTCAATAGCCGATATTACTGCTCAACGCGAAGCATTAGATTTACGATTAGATGCAATGCAATCGAGATTAATAAAGCAATTCAGTGCAATGGATTCATTGGTCGCACAGATGAACTCGACGAGTAGTTTTCTGTCGGGTCAATTGGAGCAAATCTCCAAAATAGGACAGAAATAATAGTGAACTATAATTATATTAGTGCAGTAGGCTATCAAGGAGTTAAAGTATGAGTTCTGTTAAAGCACAGAGTGCATTAAAGGAATACGGCAAAGTCAGTGTTCAGTCCGGTGCATCTTATGCTAGTCCGCACCGACTAATTTCGATGTTGTTGGATGGTGCGCTTGATAAAATTTCATCAGCAAAAGGATTTATGCAGCGAGGTGAGATTGCCAATAAAGGTAATTATATTAGTTGGGCAATTTCAATTGTTGAAGGTTTACGGATGAGTCTCGATGCAGATAAAGGCGGAGAACTGGCTGATAATCTAAATAATCTTTATGATTATATGGAGCGTCGTTTAGTAGAAGCTAATTTAAAAAACAGCGAAGAAATGCTGGATGAAGTTGCTGAGTTGCTTAACACCATTAAAAGCGCCTGGGAAGAAATTCCAGCAGAGTTACAGGGCGCATCTGCTGCTTCTGATTCTACGGTCAGTATTAGCGCACCGGTTGAAGGCGATGTTTAAAATGTATAATGAAACGATATTTGAGTCAGGTTATGCAATATAAAGATCAACTAAATAATGCAGTTTCAGTAACCTCTAAAATGCTGGATGCGGCAAAAGAAGGGGATTGGGAGGGCGTTATCCAGTTGGAAGAAAAAAGACAGATATCATTAAGCTTAATGAAAAAAATGACACCTGCATCAGTTGAGACGGGGGTGATAGATAAATTGCAGGCGCTTATAGTGCTGAACAATGAGCTGATGGAATTAAGTGTGGTAGAAAAAGCCGTCTGTTTTAGCCATTTCTCGACGAATCAAAAAAGTAAAAAAGCATTTCAGGCTTATGGGAGTAGGTAAGCTGATGGGGGTAATTATAAATCAGGTTTAATATTACTAGTTAGGTCATCAATATACATTTCATAATTTCTCCACTTTTCAACTGATGTTTTATATATGGGGCGACGAACTTGCCATTTGCTGGCGGTGCTCACAATTGATTTTGACTCATAAAAAGACAAACAGTTTTCGTCCCAGCTTAGATCACATGCCGCTATTAGTTTTTTACTTTCATCCTCTTGCTGCTTAACCAGTATTTCATAGTTTATATCGTATATTTCATTGCCAAAAATTTTCTGCCAGTGTCGCATAAGCCTAGCGTATTCATTGTAGAAAAGAGCCATATTTTTCAGGTCGTAACTGTATTGGTGTTGTTTTTCAAAGTTTTGAAAAAAACATGATAGGCTCGTATCTATCGGGTTTCTTTTGCAATGAATAACTTTACTGTGTGGGAATAAAATTAAAATTAAACCTATGTGTAAAAAGTTGATTGGTGATTTGTCTGTAATTACATTCTTGCGTTGTTGAAACTTTTCAACTTGCGTATGTACTGCTGTTGATATTTGGCTAATATTCTGACGTTTTATTTCGTTTATACAAGCTGGATAAGTATTGCCGGACTGTATTAAATCGGGTAGTTCATCAACGATTTCACCAATAAATCCGATTTCACCTGCGCTTTGTACCGCAGGGTGGCTGGATATGATTTGTTCGACGAGCGTTGTACCTGAGCGGGGCATACCAACCACAAAGATGAAGCGATTAGTAGTTGGTGTTGAATTGGTTTTTAATTTTTGGATTAATTCAGGGGTGTAATTTTCAATTAATTGATCAACATATTGGCTGAACTGTTTAATGTTAAAGCCTTGATTTTTTAATGAATTAGCGTTGCTGTAGTATTTAAAAGCGGTTTTATAGTTTGATAAGTCGTCGTATATTTTTCCTAATGAAAAATTGAGTTTGATTTCTTCACCCTTGCCCCATTTTTTGCTGCCTAGAATGTGTTCAAATTTAGTTATATAAATACTATCAAGGGCGCTGAATTTATAGGATTGTGCAAAATTGTAATATGCTTCAGCGCAATCTGGTGCGATGGTAAATGCTTTTTCTAAATGAATGTTAGCCTGCGTCAGTTCGCCTAAATGTTGATATGCAACGCCAATATTATTATATGCCAGCGCAAAATCAGGTTTTATTGCGATCGCGAGTTTGTAGTGGTGGATAGCAGACTCGATATCTTCTGCTTTTTGGTATGCCAGCCCAAGATTATACAAAATATCTGGATTATCCCCGTTTATTGAAACCGCTTTCTTCAATAGAGGTATGGAAATTTGAGGTTGGTCGGTAGATATAAAAATCAGTGCAAGATAATGCAGTGCTTCCAGGTTGTTAGGAGAAATACTAATTACCTGGCGATACAAATCCTCGGCCAGGATAAAATCACCTTCCTTATGTGCAGAAACCGCGTTTTTTAGCAGGCTGGATGTTTCAGTGTCTTGCATTTATTACCCTAGGTTCAAAAATTACAGATTTTGATGAAGTGTCGTGTTTCCATATTTAGAATTAACGGTATAAGGCAGAAATACTTGATAAATAATACTTGTATATCGTTATAGAATATTGTGATGAGTAAGGGGTGGTAGGGTCTTTAATAAAATGATATTGATGACGGTTTTAACAAGGCTTGTTGATATTTATTACTTTAGCCTACTGGCACCTATTTTGCTGTTTTTAAAGTAATTTATTAACGGTATATAATACTTATGAAAGCGGTAATTCTAGCTGGCGGTTTGGGTACTCGCATTAGCGAAGAAACCATTGTGCGACCAAAGCCAATGGTTGAAATCGGTGGTAAACCTGTGCTCTGGCATATCATGAAGACTTATTCAGCTCATGGTATTAATGATTTTATTATATGCGTTGGTTATAAGGGCTATATGATAAAAGAATATTTTGCCAACTATTTTCTTCATATGTCAGATGTCACTTTTCATATGGAAAGTAATCGTATGGAAGTGCATTGCAATAACGCGGAACCATGGAAGGTGACATTGGTTGATACCGGGCAGGACTCTATGACTGGAGGGCGATTACAGCTCGTTAGTCATTATCTTGATGGCGAAGATTTTTGTTTTACGTATGGCGACGGAATCAGCAACGTTAATATTTCAGAATTAATTAAATTTCATAAAGCGCAAGGCACGCTGGCAACCCTAACAGCAGTTCGGCCACCCGGCCGTTTTGGTGCCATTAGTTTGGAAAACAAAAAAATTACCACATTTGCTGAGAAACCTCAGGGTGATGGTAGCTGGATTAATGGTGGTTATTTTATATTGTCACCTAAGGTTATCGATTATATTGAAGGCCCATACACCACCTGGGAAAAAGAACCGTTAGAGAAACTTGCAAAGGAAGGCCAGTTAACCGCATTTCAGCACGATGATTTTTGGCAGCCGATGGATACTTTGCGAGATAAAGTGCTACTTGAAAATATGTGGAAAACAGGCAACCCTCCATGGAAAGTGTGGGAATGAACTTGTTTAACAATATTTATCATAATCAAAACGTACTTCTTACTGGCCATAATGGATTCAAAGGCAGTTGGTTATCCCTGTGGTTAAGTAAGCTGGGTGCTAACGTTACGGGAATTTCTCTATCGGTGACTGAGGATAATCTGCATTGGTCAGAGTTGAATCTGGATGTTGAATCACATGATATTGATGTGCGTGATGCGAGCGCAATTAACAAAGCAATACAAGCTATAAAGCCGAGCATTGTTTTTCATCTGGCGGCTCAGTCCCTTGTTCGACCTTCTTACAGGGACCCATTAGAGACCTGGTCAACGAATGTGATGGGTACGGCTAACGTACTTGAAGCTTGCCGTAAAACATCATCTGTTAAGGCGGTAATAGTTGTTACATCGGATAAGTGCTATGAAAACAAGGAATGGCATTGGGGTTATCGCGAAACTGATCGCCTTGGTGGATATGATCCTTATAGTGCATCCAAAGCAGGTGCGGAATTAGTTGCTAACAGCTATCGGCAGTCTTTTTTTGATAAAGGCGACTTATTGCTTGCAACTGCAAGGGCTGGCAACGTTATTGGTGGTGGTGACTGGTCGCAAGATAGAATAGTACCTGATGTCGCACGAGCGGTTAAAAATAAATGCTCACTTGAAATCCGTTCACCGAATGCAACAAGGCCTTGGCAACATGTGCTTGAATCTTTGTCGGGGTATTTACTACTGGGTCAGAAGTTATTGGAAGGAAAGCATGATTTTGCCGAGGCCTGGAATTTTGGTCCGTCCGATGAAAGCAATCGTAGTGTGGAAGAAATGTTAACGGTGATGCAGCCAATGTGGCCAGATTTGGTATGGAATATCTCTGATGCGGCACACCCCCATGAAGCGCAACTGTTACGGCTTGACAGTGCTAAGGCAAATCAGCGTTTGAAATGGCAACCTGTATGGAGGTGGGACAAGTCTATTCAGGCAACTGCTCAATGGTATCGTACTTATCTTGAGCAAAATAAAATCGCGAGTTCTGAGCAATTGGATCAATATATTAATGATGCCCGTACAATGAAGCAGGCGTGGGCAATTTGATGCGCTGTCACGAAACCCCTCTTGCTGGTGTAATGGTAGTTGAAACTGATATAAGGCAAGACCCTAGAGGCGGCTTCGCCCGTTTCTATTGTGGGCGTGAGCTTAAGCCGGTGCTCGAAAAACGAAATGTCGTACAGATAAATTATTCGCGTTCTGTAGAAATCGGCACCGTGCGTGGAATGCATTTTCAGCTTACGCCTTATGCTGAAATGAAAATGATTAGATGTATTAAAGGAAAAGTGTGGGATGTGGCGGTTGATTTACGTAAGGGTTCATCTACTTTTTTAAAATGGCATGCTCAGGAATTGAGTAAAGAAAATAACAAAATGATGATTGTTCCCGAAGGTGTTGCACATGGCTTTCAAACACTGGAGGCTGAGTCTGAGTTGTTGTACTTGCATACACAGTATTACGAGCCTGATTATGAAGGTGGTATCAGGTACGATGATCCTATGTTAAATATTTCATGGCCGTTAAAAGCAGAGGGCTTATCGGAACGAGATTTGTCTTTTCCACGTATTACTGATGACTTTAGTGGGGTTGAACTTTTTAGTGAGATTAAACGATGAATTGCCGCCACTGTACAAACCCTTTAAGTCATGTTTTTCTAGATATTGGTTTCGCACCACCTTCAAACGCTTATTTGACTAAACAGCAGTTAAAAGAACCGGAAGTCTACTACCCTTTAAAAGTTTTTGTTTGTGATTCATGCTGGTTGGTTCAAACGGAAGACTATGCGTGCGCTGATGTTCTATTCGATAAAGATTATGCGTATTTCTCTTCTACCTCATCAAGCTGGTTAGAGCATGCCAGGTGTTATGTCGAGGATATTGTTCCTAAGCTTCAGCTTGATGAAAATAGTTTTGTGATTGAAATTGCATCAAATGATGGGTATTTACTTAAAAATTTTATTTCTAATGGTATTCCATGTTTAGGTATAGAGCCAACGCAAAGTACGGCTGCTGCTGCTGAAGCGCTTGGGATTCCTGTTGTTCGCGAATTTTTTGGAGCCGATCTCGCTAAAACATTATCTAAGAGTGGGAGAAAGGCGGATCTAATTATTGGTAACAATGTATTTGCCCATGTTCCGGATATTAATGATTTCACTGCTGGATTAAAGTGTGTGTTAAATCTAGAGGGAAGTATAACGCTTGAGTTCCCGCATTTATTGAATTTGATCTCTGAAAACCAGTTTGACACCGTATATCACGAGCACTTTTCCTATTTATCGCTCAATTCAGTTTCGACAATTCTTAAAAAACAAGATTTACGGGTGTGGGATGTAGAGAGGCTTTCTACGCATGGAGGAAGTCTCAGGGTATTTATATGTCACATTGAATCTAGTAAAGCGAGCTCAACAGTCGTGTCTGAAATATTACAGCAAGAAAAGGCCTATGGTTTACTATCTTTGAAGCCGTATGAGCTTTTCCAAGTAAATGCTAACAAAGTTAAGAATGATCTCGTTCAATTTTTGATATCAGAACATAGCAAAGGCAAACGTATTGCCGCCTATGGGGCAGCGGCAAAGGGAAATACTCTACTTAACTATGGTGGGGTTAAACCTGATCTTATCGAATTTGTTTGTGATGCTGCTGAGTCAAAACAAAATAAATTTTTACCCGGCAGCCATATACCTATTCTTATGCCATCAGCATTAAGAGAAAAAAAACCGGACTGGGTGATTATTTTCCCATGGAATCTGGTTGATGAAATAAAAAATGCTCATTCATATATTGGAGAATGGGGTGGAAAATTTGTTACAGCGGTTCCGAAGTTAAATATTCATTAACAAAGGTCTATTATTAATGGTTCTATTATTAATGGGTCTATTGTTAATGGTTCTATTGTTAATCGTACAATTAGAAAAAGTTAATGATTAAAGGTTTACTTAAAATTTAATACATGAAAATACTGATCACTGGCGCGACGGGTTTTGTTGGAAAACATCTAATTCCAGAGCTTCTTTTGCGGGGGCACGAGCTACACTGTGTGTCCCGTTCTGAGAGCATCGCCAAAACTATGCCGTGGTACAGTAAAGTGGAGTTTCATATATTGGATTTCAATAGTAGTCCTAATTTGGTTGGTTTATTTAGTGACATGGATGCCTTGGTGCATTTAGCGTGGCCGGGGTTGGCTAACTTCAAATCAACTTGTCATATGGAACAAAGTCTACCCGAAAGTATAAAATTTTTGCGTGCTGCAATTGAGTCAGGCTTGAAGCAAGTATTGGTTTCTGGCACGTGTTTGGAATATGGAATGAATAACGGGCGGTTAAAGGAAGATGATTGCTGTGACCCTATTGTGCCGTATGCTATCGCTAAAGATTCACTTAGACGTTACTTACAAGTCCTACAAAATGAATTTGAATTTAATTTACAGTGGGTAAGGTTATTTTATATATACGGGCCTTATCAAAGCCAGACAAGTCTATTGTCTCAACTAGATGAAGCTATAGATGATGGGGAAAAAGTATTTAATATGAGTAAAGGTGATCAACTTCGGGATTTTATTCCAATTGAAATAGCTTCTTCTTGTATCGCTAGTATATTAGAAAACAGAAGTTTCAGTGGGACGGTCAATTGCTGTAGTGGCAAGCCAACTTCCGTTAGAGCTTTAGTGGAAAATAAACTTCAGGAGCGGGAAGTCAGTTTGGAGCTTAATCTCGGGTATTATCCTTACCCCGATTACGAGCCGATGGCTTTCTGGGG
>Ga0224507_10000519_pt1 | contig 15173 bp, 13 predicted proteins | sample SF_Jan12_sed_USG_3_FD_170159 | JGI IMG/M metagenome (GOLD analysis project Ga0224507, IMG submission 170159) | Sediment microbial communities from San Francisco Bay, California, United States - SF_Jan12_sed_USGS_13 | ecosystem: Environmental > Aquatic > Marine > Sediment | place: USA... | reverse complement strand
AATGACAAAATGCACCAACGCATATTGCAACTGGTGGGTGCCCACCAGATCATCAATCCAGAACAGGAATTCGGCAAACGCTTTGCCAATCGACTACTGTATCGAGATGTGATAGTTGACACCTCCCTGGGAGACGACCTGGTGCTCACCGAGATAGCTGTTCAGCCATCCATGGTCGGTAAAAATCTCATTGAATTAGCTCTACCAAAACGGTTCTCAGTGGTGGTGGTTGGGGTGCGTAGGGGAAGCCCTGGCAAGATCATGCCTCCCGCCCCGGCCGAACCACTACAAATAGACGACAACCTGATCATCGTTTCCAATGAGGCCGCCATCCCTCAACTAGTAAAAGGAGTGTAAGGGATGAAAATTGCACAATCGGTACGGATGGGAGCTTGGTTGCTCATAGGGCTGAACCTGCTCATGGCCTTAGGCTCCATTTGGGTTTTTACTAGGATGTCACCTGCTATCGAGGTGATTATCGCTCGTAATGAAAACTCACTGCAAGCCTGTGAACAAATGCTTGCAATCCTTGCCATGGCTAGTTTGGATACCGATAACAAAGCCGAGCAAACGGCAATATTTAGCGAGGCCTTAGAATGGGCACGCTACAATATTACCGAGCAAGAAGAACGTACTGCAATTGAAACGGTTGAACAAAATTTCAACATGGCCCTTCATGGTAAACCAATGGAAATCAAAAGAACGGTGGCCGCCATTACGCTACTGGGAAAGATAAACCGAGAAGCGATGATAAAGGCAGACCAGAAAGCTAAACAGGTCGGCTCCGCCGGTGCCTGGGGTGTGGTGTTCATGGCAGCCGGGGTGTTTTTTGTAGGTATGCTTTTCAAACGCAGCCTCAACAGCGGCCTGGTCAAGCCACTGGAAGAAATACACGCAGTCATCTCCGCCCAACGCAACGGGGATACCATGCGACGGTGTACAGGAGTGGACCTGCCCAAGGATGTAAAAACTGTATTTGACGGGTTCAATGACTATCTTGATAAAAATCAAAATAGTGCTGAACACCTTAAAGTTATAAAATTTCAAGTTTAACTCCGTTTTTCAACACGAGTTATATGTAAATATTGCAAAGTAATAGGTCGACACCTTGAATGGATAATTACGGCACTCAATAGTTGAAGTTTCCTGATTATGATTTTGCTCTATTATTATGCGTGTGGTATATCTTCCTGAAAAGAGAGCCACTGAAAGGGGCTTTTGTTATTAAACCGCTTCTGAAGGGGCAACCTATTAATCAAAATCCGGCAATGACAATTGGCGCTTGTCTGAAACTGACTGATGCCGAATATATTTTCGAATTACTTCGAGATTAAGCCCTACTGTACTTACAAAATATCCCCGTATCCAAAAGTGTTTGCCCGTACTTCGGGTATTACTGAACTCTTTATTCAAACGAATTGCACTGTTGCCTTTGAGGAAACCGACGATAACGGCAACACTATACTTCGGGGGAATACTCAAGCACAAGTGTACGTGATCAGATTGTGCATGGCCTTCTACTAATGTAATCCCTTTTTGACGACACAGGTCATGGATGATCTCGCCAAACCGATTGCGGATTTTCCCATACAACTTTTTACGACGATATCTCGGACACCAAACTATATGGCACTTGCATTCCCACTTAACATGTGATTGATCTTGGTAATCTTGCATAGATACCTCCTCCTTGAGCCTTCCCTTCCAAAAACTCTCAAGAAGGAGGTATCACACCTGATCGGCAGAGCCTATTAGGCTCGCACCAGCGGAGCTGGTGGTTTTATCTACATAATAATAATTTTGACTCTCTGGAATTTTGAGAGTCCACAATATATAGTATGTGCTTGAGCCAACCGGATACCCCCATTTTCATTATTCATACTTCAACTCCCCTGTTCAGTTCATTTCTCATAAATTCATTCAACCACGTAATCTGATCATCCCGAGGTCCTAACCATGGGCTCAGAACCGTACGCTTTGAAAACGTTTTCGCGACTTTGGTCATGAAAGGAATCTCGTTCACTCCTTTGGTGCAAAGGACAGGATCTGTTGTGCCGGAAACAGCAAAACTGCGGTTGACAATCCATCCGTATGGTTCGATTCCTGCCCGACGCAGATCCTCCTGAAGTGCAGCGGCCTCATGCACCGGGGTCGCTTCGGGCAATGCCACGATCGCAACCCGGGTAAACTGCGGATCACGGATACGGGGTAGCAGAGCCTTGACCTCTTCGGGAAGATCCTCGCCCGACCTGGCGACTTCCCGGTGATAGGCCTGTGTGGCGTCAAGAAGCAGGAGCGTATGGCCGGTCGGCGCTGTATCGAGCACAATGAACTGTTCGGTGTTGGTTCCCAAATTAGTTAAACAAGAAAGGGGGTAAAATTTTCAAAATATATTAAAAGAAGAAAGTGATGATTCACTTTATATTGAATAGATTTCAGGCAAGAATATGAGGTGGGGTAGTGAGTCTCCACAAAAGACCCACTACCCCCTCCATACAAGTATTTACACTACCTGTTGGAGTTATTTATTTGGTACTATTTGTAGATTTAGATGTCAATAAGTTAGCGTGGCTTGGAAAAAAATATCCCTGGGAAAAACCGTCGTGCTGTCCTAATTGCCGAAGTTTTTTGTGGTGGCATGGTTATGTGCTTGCCTATTTCTCCAATATCGATGTTCCTCTTTTTATACGACGCCTTTTTTGTCCTTTTTGTCGTAGTGTTCACCGTTTAAGACCATCCGGTTATTGGCCCAGATTTCGCTCTCCCGTAAAAGAAATAAAAAGAAGTATCATTCACCGTCATAACTCAGGCAGTTGGTGCAAGGATTTGCCTCGTCCCAGGCAACGGCAATGGTGGCGCAGGTTGAAGAAAACCTGGATGGGAATCCTCGGTTTATCTTTTTCCGGTGATCCACCACAGGCCTTTGAAAAATTACTTCAACGCAAAATAATTCCCGTTAGCGCCGCCACCAAAAGTGAAAACCGTCGCCTTTTATAGTCAACCTACCGTATTGTGTATCTATCCTAAATTTCAATGTAATGATATGCATAGTGGAATGTGATTAAGATTTCATGCCCACTCAATTACAAGGAGTATATGATGGACGATAAGCAACGGGAGGAAATTGCCCTATTTCGTTACGGGATAATAAGTGATCTGGTTGGATCCCGCCTTGAGCATGGTGAATTTGCCAAGCTTATACGCGATAAAAGTAACCAGCGCTGGAGTATACCCTTTTCGCATAGAACCAGCCTCTCGCAAAATACTATCCGACGTTGGGTAACTCTGTATGAAACAAACGGAAAACAACTTTTATCGCTTTATCCCTCCAGTCGCAGCGACAGTGGCAAGAGCAGAAAAGTAGATGACGAAACAATTCTCTCTTTAGTGAAACTTCGTCGTGAGAAACCGTCATTACCGGTGAATCGGCTCATTGAAGAGATGAAACAGAAAAATCTTATTACACCGGGAATTTCACTTCATCTCTCAACGGCATACCGCATATTAAAAAATGAAGGGTTATCCAAAGCCAAAGTCTCAGCCAAGGTGGATCGTCGACGTTTTGAAGCTGAGTTTCCAAATGATATTTGGCAATCGGATGTAATGCATGGCCCTCACGTCATGATAAATGGGAAAAATCGCAAAAGCTATCTCATTGCCTTTCTAGACGACCACTCCCGCCTGTTGCCTTGTGCCGAATTTTACTCATCCGAACGTCTTGACCACTGGCTTGATGCATTTCGCAAGGCATTACTCACCAGAGGAATGCCACGCAAACTCTATGTGGACAATGGAGCTGCGTTTCGTTCCCGCCACTTGGAACGTATCTGTGCCTCCCTAGGGATAACTCTTATCCACACCCCTCCATATACGCCACAAGGGAGAGGGAAAATTGAACGATTTTTCAGGACGGTGAGATCGCAACTGCTATCTTCCTATCACGGTAAAAGTCTGGATGATCTCAACACCGCACTCAACCTCTGGGTAGATAAAGATTACCATCAGCGCAATCATAGCTCCACGGGCCAGTCTCCCTTTAATCGTTTTGTCGAGCATCTTGAGCTATTACGGGCTGCTCCCGCCGATATGGAAGATCATTTCAGGAAAGAAGTTCGAAGAAGGGTAACCAAGGACCGAACCGTGTCGATAAACAATCGGTTATACGAAGCTCCGGTGCAATTGATCGGGGAGCAAGTGAGCTTGCTTTTTCATGAGCATAAACCTGAAAGAGTGGAGGTAATGTTTCAGGGTGAATCGTATGGGAATCTCCTTCCAGTAGATCTGACGATGAACTCCACTGTTAAAAGGGAAAAAGATGTAACTGATGTGCATAAACCAGGCGGATTGCCATTTTAGTAAATGGAGGTATTTAAAATGAGTTATAGAACGTTTTTTGGTTTTACAAAAGAGCCATTTTTAGCTGATTTGGAGCGAGGCAACATCCTTCAGACCGAAAATCTGCGCGGAGTCTACAAACGGATGTGCTACGCCATCAGGCTTGGAGCAATCAGCCTCGTTACCGGTGAAGTGGGTGCGGGTAAGTCGACAGCGTTGAGGTGGTCTACGGGCCAGTTTCATCCGTCAAAGTATAAGGTTTTGTGGGTTACGGCATCTTCGGGCTCTGTTCTGGAAATATATCGACAAATTTTGGCCGAACTCAATATACGAACAGCATCAACATCCAGAGCGGTGCTTACCAGAAGTATCAAGGAGCAGATTATAAATCTGGTTACCGTTAAAAAGCTTCAACCCGTGCTTATCATAGATGAGGCATCGTTGCTTAGGCTTGATGTGTACTCCGAACTGCATACTTTAACTCAGTTCGATGGGGACTCAAAACCTTGGCTGCCGATAATTTTAGCCGGTCAAAACAATCTTGCGGATAATCTTTTAAACAGGACGGCAATCCCCTTGTCTTCGCGTATCGTTGCAAGAAGTCATATGATGGCCACCAAGCGGGAAGACATGGAAAAATACATCGGACACCATTTAAAAATTGCCGGTCTTAAACACTCACCATTTGATGATGCCGCAGTTACTGCAGTGCATCAGGGTTCAGGAGGGATTTTTAGAAAAGCAAACCATTTAGCAAGGGGTGCTTTGGTTGCCGCCACAGGTGAAAAATCACAATCCGTCACGGCTGAGCATGTCCGTCTATCCTCAACAGAGCTATTGTTTTAACCAGCACTTCATAAAACTATTACAAATAGATATATTTCCTGAAAAATCATTATTACAGGAAAATACAAGGTTCGGTGAAACGGAGGCGAGCTCTGCTGAGGAGCAACTCGTCAAGGGATAGCCGAATGGGCGACGAGAAAATATCATCGTCTTCCGGGGAGCTTTCGAGCTCCCCATTTTTGTTTGTTCAAGTGGTGATATTTTTGAGGAGCCCCCATGCCTTTAAAAACCTCGGGGTTTGGGGCAGAGCCCCAATCAATGGTAGGTAATAAATCAATCCTGCCCTTAAAAGACAGGTAAAGAACTAGGGGCCACCATAATGACCTTGTCATTTGAAAACGCTTTTAAAATAATCAGAAATTATTACCTAAATAATTAGACAAATATTATTAATTTAATTTGAGAACCAACACATGCCAGCGCGCACAGGATTAAGCTCTATGTAGCGATAAAGCTGGAGCAAGTAGTTAATTTCCTGAACCAAGCAGGATTTGAATCTTCCTTCCCATAAGGTGCCACTGCGGTGGTACTGGTAATTGAAGTATTGTACATACTGCCGCCCTAATCCCTACATCATTTTACTGACTGCTCCATCGCGGCGCGGCGTGCAAAGCAAGTGGACGTGGTTGGTCATTTGCACCCAGGCATGAATCGCCACCTCACACTTTTTTGAATATTCCTTCAACCAGCCGGTGTAAGCCACGTGATCGTCATTGGAAGCACAGCAAACCTGGCGATTATTGCCTCGTTGTATTACGTGCACTGCCATGCCTGCCGGTGTAATTCTTGGAAGTCTAGCCATTGTTTCCTGATTTTTATGGGAAAAAATCAGAAAGAAGGTAATGTAGGTGTACGGAATAAGAAATCTAATTATTCACGCTCCGAAATTTATATGGTCGGAAAATCAACAACTACTATGTATATTAGAAACGGGGCCTTCAGAAAGTATTAGGGGAGGGGAGATGCTAAGCACCAGAGTAAAGCGGCATATGTGGAGAGGAGAGTTCGTTGGAAACCGGTAAATGGCGACTGGTGTTTAAAGGATAATTAGGAGAGATTTTGTAATTGCGCCACCACCTCAACAGCAATACGCTCGCTATACCCATTAATCTTCCAATGGCCCGGACTCCAACCTTTTATAAAACGATGAAAGTCGGTCCAGGCCACTGGATATAGAGTACGCCAGTTGTGCTCGATATCCTTAGGATCAAATTGTAATTTACGTTTTGCTAATGCCTTTTTGAGTTCGGTAAAATACCAGTTTAATAATTTCATTTCATAGCGCTCGCAATCTTCTTCATAGAGACAGCTACCGATAAAATAGGCTACATCCTTGATGCCGCAGCCGCCACCGACATACTGAAAATCCACCGCAGCCACGTCTCGTCCATCTGCGGAAAAACAAAAGTTAGCCAACTTAGCATCGCCGTGCACAAAGGTTTGATAGGGGCTAGAACGTAGTTTTTTATCTATCTGGGGAGCGGCTTGTTTGAGTTTAAGATCATCCAGAGCCTCGAATTCATCTGGACGAGTTTCCAGGTGCCAATAAGTACCCACTTGCCAAAGCCCGGTTGGTTCTTTGTCCAAAAAGGTGGCATGAAAGTTCGCCAGCCATTTCAAACAGGCCTGCATCTCGGTCATGGATACCGAATTTTTGCGTACTGAGAAACCATTTGCATCCAGATCTTCAAGTACCAAAAGAAATTCATCGTCAGATGATTCAAGGGCAAGACTATGGGGGATACGACAACTGTTGTCACATCGTGCTGCCCAATTGCGGTACCAAGCAGTTTCTATTTGGTAGGAACGAATTTTTCGTTGATGAGAAAGGTTGGTATTCCAACCGCGAGGATGGTTATTTTGATCCGGCAGTTTGACATGTTTGATAACAACGCTGTTTTTGTCGCAACCCTTTAGGCCATAGCGCATGATCGTGCCGTAGCCACTCCAAAGAGTTTGGATATCTTCAATTTTGTATACCTTTTCGGCCCCGGTGACTCTTCGGATAATTTCTAGAAAATTTTCGTTCATGTTTGAATATAATTAGGGTTCTTTATCATGTCCCTCTACGGTAAGTTAGTTTTGAGCTAACCACAAAACTAAACTCTTGAAGAGGACAATTTTGCAGAAGAGGGTATTTTCTTAACCTTTGCTAAGTACGTATAATTTGCCTGTAGCTTTGGCTCCCTAATAAAATAGCATTACTAAAAAATATGCATTAAAAATTTTGGAAAGAGCTTTCCGGTTGGTTTACGAGGTAATTGAACAAGAAATATAAACGCGGTGTATAACAAATCTGGTAACTGTACAAAAAAAAATAAATAGAAGTACTATCGTATTGTCTTGATGACTTAGGAACAACTAAACAGTGCCCAGTACAGTATAGTACTGTACTGTACTGGGCTTTTGGACACGGGGCTGCTCAATCCAATTATCTGTTCATTAGTTAACAGTGAATAATAACCAGAGGGCTGCTCCTCGAAGGAACAGCCACTGTTTTAGGCTATACGCATTATGCTGCGGCATTACCTATTTCTGATGCCATTCTGTATTAGATTGTATTTGTTCCTGTTCGCATCAGGCTGTTATTTCTGGCGATATTTAAAAGAGACTGCAACCCTGGTGCGATAAGCCACAACCTTTCCTTTTTTAAGCACCATATCCATCTTGGTCACTTCGGCAATCCGTAAGTCCTTTAGGCTTTTGCCCATAGTTTCCACTGCGTTTGCACCTGCATCTTCCCAGGATTTTTTGCTAGTACCAACGAGTTCTATAATTTTGTACACACTAGCCATAATCAATCTCCTCAATATATGAATAAGATAATAATGGGTGCTTATGCACCCAGCTATTATATTATAGAGCCTCCTGCCAAGAGAATCCAAAAGAAAGTAAAAATAATAATTAATTGGATTAACTATCAAGGGAAATATCGGTAACCTAAACCTTTTTGCTATCAAATTGGGTAAAAGGAGTGGTAAAATGGTCATGGTTGAGAATTTATGTGCAAACTGGGACTTTTAAAACAGACTCCGAGATGGAGGCTCCATGACCAACGATACCCTCATAAGTATCCGCAGCTATAGCAGCTTGGTTTTTAACACGTCGCTGTTGGCGATTGAATTGGAATTCAAGAGTCGGCAGCGCATAATTTTCGCCAAGGCTGAGAATCTCACTTGACCGGCAGTATCAAGGATCGCATGGCCTATTATATACTCCATCAGTGTTATGTGAGGGGCACCTTGAAACCGGAAATCGTATCGCAGAGGCTACGAGCGGCAATACCGGTATTTCTTTTCTTGCCATAGCAGGGCCTTGGGTATCCGGTGTCTATTTTCACGGAATTTTTTTTTCAAAACTTTTCCAGAATAACTTAATGGGAAGAGAGAAGACCTTTAAAATACAAAACAATTTGCCCAATATCTTTGCATGATTGTTCCGTGCAAGATAGAGAGGGTGATAGTGTTTAGGAAGTTTAAGACGGATATAAACAGTTATGCACGATTACATAACAATATATTGATACGTGGATTGTTTAATCTACTGGGTAGTCATCGTTAAAACAAATATAGGACAAATAGTATGAGTATTTTAAGGAAATTAACTATATTATTTTTAGGTGTTATTGCAGGTTACTCAATTAGTTTGACTTGTGCTGATGCTGAGAAATTAGGACCAAGAAGCATGTTATTAACTGATAAAACCTTCGGTTATGAAGCAGGAGGGTCTGTGACTGATGGCTTATCGCAAGTTAAAGATAGAAATATTGAATTAGCAAGAAGTGAATATGAAAAAGAGCGAGAAGAAAGGGAACACGCTGATAGGGAACGAGAACGGGAAGAGATTGATCGAGAGCGAGAAGAAAGGGAACACGCCGATAGGGAACGAGAACGGGAAGAGATTGATCGAGAGCGAGAAGAAAGGGAACACGCCGATAGGGAACGAGAACGGGAAGAGATTGATCGAGAGCGAGAAGAAAGGGAACACGCCGATAGGGAACGAGAACGGGAAGAGATTGATCGAGAGCGAGAAGAAAGGGAACACGCTGATAGGGAAAGAGAACGGGAAGAGATTGATCGAGAGCGAGAAGAAAGGGAACATGCTGATAGGGAACGAGAACGGGAAGAGATTGATCGAGAGCGAGAAGAAAGGGAACACGCTGATAGGGAAAGAGAACGGGAAGAGATTGATCGAGAGCGAGAAGAAAGGGAACATGCTGATAGGGAACGAGAACGGGAAGAGATTGATCGTGAGCGAGAAGAAAGGGAACACGCTGATAGGGAAAGAGAACGGGAAGAGATTGATCGTGAGCGAGAAGAAAGGGAACACGCCGATAGGGAAAGAGAACGGGAAGAGATTGAACGAGAGAGAATGAAATAAATTCAGAAGAGAAGATGGTAAGTAGAATAAATCTCGCTAACTATTTGCTATTTTAAAAAAGATTGAGCCCGACCGGTATGCGGTCCGGCTCAACTTTTCTAGTATAGAGCCGGACCGAAAGCGTCGATTAAAACCGGTAAAGCATAGAGGATGAAGGAATCTTATGGTGAACGTCTAGTAAACTACACCAGCCTCAAGTCAGAATTAATTGGGGTCAGGTTAAAGTCACCTCCCCAATACTTCTAACTAATAAAAAAATTGGGGTCATTATGTTGCCAGTTAAGTTATGTTGCCAGTGGCTGACCATTTTCTTTGGCCCTTTTTTAAAAAAATAATCTTTTTCTTTATATTATTTTTATAGCAGACGTATATTTTTACAGGAATTGAGCCTGCTGTCGTTTTCCTTTTTACTTTTAGAACATTTAATGTATCATTAATTAGAGAGTCTGTTCTTCTTAACTGAAAACTACATAATTATAAACAAATGTCTTCATGTATAAATTGCTTATATTCTTATCGGCCTTTACTTTCATAAATTAGCACGGCTTTAATGAGAGCGTAAACGGTGATAGAGACGTACGTTCAAGGCAGCCTTATTATGTTGCCAGTTGTTTTTCTTATAATTCCATTTCTCTTGCAATATCCTGATTCCACAAGGAATACTTAAAGCTTTCGTTTTTCCCGTTTTCCCTTATTACTTCAAATAGATATCACTACTGGCAACATAAGGGTCAGAGTAAAATTAAAAAATCTCTCCTAATTATCCCTTAAACACCAGTCGCCATTTACAGATTTCCGACGAACTCGCCTCTCCACATATGCCGCTTTACTCTGGTGTATAGCATCCCTCCTCCCCTAATATTTTCTCAAAGCCCCGTACCTAATACACGTAGTAGTTGTTGATTTTCCAACCATATAGATTTCGGAGCGTGAATAATTAGATTGCTTATTCCGTATACCTACATTACCTTCTTTCTAATCTTTTCCTTAAAAAATCAGAAAACAATGACTAGACTTCCAAGAATTACACCGGCTGGTTAAAGGAATATTCCAAAAGGTGTGAGGTGGCCGTTCATGCTTAGGTGCAAATGACCAACCACGTCCACTTGCTTTGCACGCCATGCCGCGATGGAGCAGTCAGTAAAATGATGCAGGGATTAGGGCGGCGGTATGTGCAATACTTCAATTACCAGTACCAGCGCAGTGGCACCTTATGGGAAGGAAGATTCAAATCCTGTTTGGTTCAGGAAATAGACTACTTGCTTCAGCTAGATCGATACATAGAGCTTAATCCTATGCGCGCTGGCATGGTTAGCAACCCTGGTGAATACCGCTGGACAAGTTACCAGATAAATGCACTGGGCAAAAAATCTGATTTATGCACAGCTCACCAGGAATATCTCGACCTGGGCAGAGTAGTTATGGAACGTCAATTCAATTATCGTGCCCTGTTTACCTACCAGGTCGAAGGTGAGCTGCTGGAAGAGATAGGAACAAATACCAATAAAGGGATGGCGATTGGACATGACCGCTTCAAAGAAGAGATAGAGTAATTAACACGCAGGAGAGTAATGCCGAAGAAACGAGGTCGCCCCTTGGGGTAGCGCAAGAACACGCAACATAACTTAACTGGCAACATAATGACCCCATTTATTTGTGAAAGCCCTATCGCCTTCGCCCATCTGTAGATGCAGCATGGAGAGGAAAAGTCAGCAAGGCTGAGAGGGTGCGAGCACCCGCAGGGCTTGGCCTTGTTTGCTTTTTCTCTCTATGGTACTTGTTGACTACAAGCATTCTTCAATATATTTGGTCAAGGCATTATCTGCTGGTGTAACAGCGTTTACCCACACGAAATAGCGAAGAGACCATTCTATGCATAATGAAAAGACTTGACCCCGGACACCGATCTTTAATTTGTTAAACTTATAGAAAGAAGAGGTAATCTTGATGAGAAAGTCTATTCTAGTTTTAGTTTTTGCTTTAACCTTTACCTTGTCGTTAACAAAATTGAGTTTCGCTGAACTGGTGGCAGAGCAGTGGTGTTTTCAATGTCCTCCTGGTACAACTCTTACACTTTTTGAACGTGATAGGTATTATTGTATGGTTACAGGTACCAGTCAATCGGCGGGTGTACCTCTCTGGGCTAAGCCCAGTTGGGCAAAGGTTATGTGGGATGTCCAGGGGGGTAGATGTTTAAATGGTTACATTCGTTTTGGAGAAGATTTTTGCTATCGATGCCCCGGAGGGTATCAATTTTCGGGATCTGCTCTAACAGATTATCGTAGAACTTCATGTAAAGAAGTGAAAGTCCATGGATGGCAACAAGTAAGAGGCCGAAGGGGAGCGATTCAACAAGTTGCTGATGGTTTGATGATTGTCGGAGATACATGGACTAATGGAGCTGTTAAAAATGGATTTCGTGATGGGAATGGTATTGAAAGTAAGCAGGTCTTTGATCTCACCGGAGGCGCTCAGTGTAGGCTGAAATTTTCTGTAAGTGGTAATGGAAAATATATGGCTATAACCAATTGGTTGGCAACAGGAATAGGAGGTAAAAGTCTGTCCACTAACAATTCCTGGCATGGTAGTGCTGTAGTGCCTCAGAGAATATGGTTATATGCAAATGCGGATGTAGCAGCAAACGGTAATTATACGTTGACGGTGAGTAAAGATGGATATGATGGAGCTTCAATAACGAGTGTCTCTGGTAGGCTAAGTAACATGAGAGTACGTTTGGGAATAGAATTTATTGATAATCATGCTGGTAAAAATGCAGCAATAATAATTAATCATGCTGAAGTGTGTCCATATTAAAGTGTGTTGAACTAAGATTATTCTCCGTGACCCTAACCGGTCACGGAAATTGTAACTCGCTTAAATTATACAGTTAATAGCTGTAAGTGGTCACGGCTGCCGAGGGCATTTTTTTGAGGCTAAACGGATACTGTTTGGGATACAGCTTATTTGCTGTTTCATGTATGCCTTGTAGGCATCCGTGCCGGATAGGGGCTCAATTTTGTCAATATCCACGGTATGGTAGTTGCCCCAGGTTACCTTGAAGTTACGAACTTCATCGAAGCCCCAGGTGTGTAGGTTACCTTGGATCTTGCCAGCTTTGGTATTCATGAGAGAGAGCTTGGTACGGTAAACATATCCAGGATGACAGGGCCCCGCAGGTGTTTTCTGCGATCCAGATGGAGCCTGGGTCAGGATAGAAATATATTGTCGAATTTTCTGGCCCCGGTGGGGCACGCGTCATGACAGGCGGGATATTAAGTACTAATGTTGTTTATGCTCTGTTTAACGCTTGGATATTTAGTGTTTTCAGCGATTATGAGGGCGAGTAGCATTATGGATCTACCTGGTGGTATAGCTTGTAACTAGCTGATTTGGTGAGCCTCGAGATAGTAAGTGTTCATGATGACCCAGGTTTATCGGGCGTGAAAAGGCGGCTAGAAACTGATATTGTCTCAAGCCGCCGGAGATTGCAATATGTGAACTAAAAATTATAAGTTATAATAATGCTGATCACAGTGTAGACGCTGAAATCGTCTAGGTCTTGCTCGATATAATCTTTTTCTTCCTCAAGGAACTCGTCAACCAGATCCACGTATTCTTCAGCGTAATCTTCATCATCGTCTGCAGCATTGTGCACCCTTGTTGTTGTAGGTGGACCGGAATCTGTAGGTGGCCCTGAGCCTGGCGGTGGGGTAACGCCGGGGGGCGGACCCGCATCTGGAGGTGGGCCAGCATCTGGTGGCGGCCCAGTGGTGGGGGGGGGTCCCGGCATAGGATCGGTGGTGGGCGTAGTTCCTGTGCCGTCGTCTACTGGTTCTTCCTCACGATAATCTTTATCGTATTCCTGATCTGCATCGTAGGGCGGTAAGATGGATAGCTTCGCAACAGAGGGTGATCCTTGGAAAAGAAATCCCACATCAAAGGCGTATCCCCAGCCCTTTTTGTCAGGATTACTAGCCCAGCCCACTCCGAGGTAATAGGCTAGAGAATCAAACTCCACTGTACCGCGAATGGGATTATCAGCAGCAAGAGGAGCGAGGTCGAAATATTTTCCTTCAAACTTTTCGCTCCCGGCCCAGCCTTCTACTTTAATATTATTACTATTGAGAAAGAGTCCGGTGGTTACCCGAAACATTCCTTCATAGGGATGGTAGTCGAAGAGGATGTTGCCGCTTTTGAAATCGGCATCCATATCATAAGCTGTTCCAGCTATGGTGGAGTCAAAGGAATAGGCCAGCATATTCCCCCCTATTCGACTGTAAACTCCATCAATTATATTGCTTTGTACTTCTACTCCCAGGCCAAGGCTGCCGAGTTTTGCGCCGACACCTATGTCGCCGTAAGCGGCCAGTGCCGTCGAATAAATTAAGAAAAGGTAAAGGAAGCAAAAGGGTAGGGTGAGACGTTTCATGGGCGCGACTCCTGGAAAAATACCGTACCGGTCTTAGAATTAGGGAAAAAGGTGGCGGTGACCATATGGGAACCGAAACCATATTTATTATACGCACTGTACGTCAAAGCTTTATGTGGGGCAAGTGTGGATGTTAGAGGGGGCGAGCTTGATGTCTTGGTATTAAGGGGTGCTTGATATGGTAAGGCTGTAACTTTCGAAGAGTTTAGCATGTGGCTATGTTGCTGAAAAATCGTTCAGGCGTGGAGGAAAAATGTACTAGTTCATGGGGAGAACGCCTCATGTACCTAATTAGGTAGGTACATGAGGCGTTTTGGATCTAAGAACTATGTAAATAGTTTTTAGGATCTAAGATTATAGTGCCCGACGGAAAACTTTTCCAAATTTACCTTTTTTTCCGCCTTTTGCTTTCCCGGCTGGCTGTTTTCTGTCAAATCCACCTTTGGGGCGACGGTTACCAACTGGTCGTCTTTTACTTTCGTTTTCCGAAGCCATTTCCTGTTGATCACCAGGCTCTTCCGTATATTTGGATATGCGAAGGGGGCGGCCAGCTACTCGTGATTTTTGGAGTATGCTAAAGATATTGTTAGGAATACCCGATGGTAGATCAACTGTGCTGAAGGAGGGGTAAATGTTTATTCTACCGATATGTTGTGAGTCCAATCCTGCTTCGTTGGCAATAGCGCCCACTAGATTACCAGGCTTGACACCGTGTTCATGACCTACGTCGACTCGAAAACGCTCCATGCCGCTTTCTGGTCTGGTGTTATGTTGTCGTGGTTTGCGGGCGTTACGGCCTCCTCTGTCACGACCACGATCAGGGCCCTGTCGCCTAGAAGATGAAGATTCAAGAGTCGGGCGATCTTTTTGTTCTTTGAGCGGAAGTAGCAAAGGAGTGTTGCCTTGTACCATATGGGCTAGGGCAGCAGCCACGGCCTCACCGCTCAGGTCGTTTTCGCTGATAAATTCTGAAATGAGCTGGCTGTAGAAAGAAAGATCTTGGTCAGCCATTGTTTTAGAGATTTTTTGTTTGAAACGGCTGATTCGTTTTTCATTGACTGCCTTGATAGATGGTAGTTCCATCATTTCCAATTTCTGACGGGCTGTTCGTTCAATCCCCTGTAAGAGTCTTCTTTCTCTGGGGGTTATGAAAAGAATAGCTTCGCCGTTACGGCCAGCTCTT
>Ga0224507_10000517_pt1 | contig 15185 bp, 16 predicted proteins | sample SF_Jan12_sed_USG_3_FD_170159 | JGI IMG/M metagenome (GOLD analysis project Ga0224507, IMG submission 170159) | Sediment microbial communities from San Francisco Bay, California, United States - SF_Jan12_sed_USGS_13 | ecosystem: Environmental > Aquatic > Marine > Sediment | place: USA... | reverse complement strand
GAATATGCAGGGCCTGCCGCCCCAAGAATTCACCCCGACACGGTGCTTTGCCGTGCAAAGCCAGTACAATGGCCACGTCTTCACTCGGACTCCTGAAAATGATCGGACTGATTCAGCGTGTAAAACGGGCAAAAGTCGTGGTGGCGGGCGAGATTACCGGCGAGATCGGGCCCGGCCTTCTTACCCTGGTCGGGGTGCAGCGTGGCGATGGAGAGGACAGCGCCCGCCGATTGCTGGAGAAAATCCTTGCGTTTCGCGCGTTCCCCGACGCCGATCAGAAGATGAACTTGAGCCTGAACGACACCCGCGGCGGCCTGCTGCTGGTACCCCAGTTCACCCTGGCCGCCGATACCCGCAAAGGTACCCGTGCCAGCTTTACCCCGGCTGCACCGCCTGAAGAAGCGCAATCTTTGTTTGCCTATTTACTTAAACAGGCCCGGAAATCACATCAGACAGTTGAGGCCGGTGTGTTCGGCGCCGACATGCAGGTGCACCTGGTTAACGATGGGCCGGTTACCTTCTGGCTGCAGACCCCGCCCGCAGGCTAAAAACAGGCAATAAAGAAGGTTGCCTCGCTTTCACGCTTTTTGCAGTATCATTGGGATTCCTTAATCAGCCGGGACCGGAGTAGACATGGGACTAGGTGGTATCAGTATATGGCAGCTGTTGATCGTTCTGCTTATCGTTGTAATGGTCTTCGGCACCAAGAAGCTCAAGGGCCTTGGCTCTGATCTTGGCGGCGCCGTAAAAGGCTTTCGCAACTCCATGAGCGATGCGGAGCAAGAAGAGACCAAAAAGGTCAGCGAGAAGCGCGAGGACGCCAGCTTCGAATCCTCTGAGAACGAGAAGGCCAAGGAAAATCACTCCTGAGCACCCTCCATGTTTGACGTTGGATTCTGGGAACTTCTGCTAATCGGAGCCCTGGGGCTGATGGTCCTGGGGCCGGAACGCTTGCCCAAGGTCGCCAGACGACTGGGTCGCTGGACCGGCCAGGCCAAGGCCATGGCTCGCAGCCTTCGTACCCAACTCGAATCAGAGATGGAATTATCCGAGCTGAAAAAGCAGGCCGAGGTATTCAAGGAATCCATGAAGGTCGACCCTGCGGCCAAACCGGAGGCCACTAAAGCACCGGCGGCAGACGAAAAGCCCAAATCCAGCGCCGAAGACTAGGCCGTTCCCGATGACCTCCTCTCCAAATTCCAATAGCGCAGAACCCCTGGCCGAGGGCACGCTGCTCTCACATTTGCTGGAGTTACGCGGCCGATTGATGAAGATGATCATCGCCGTATTGATTCTCTTCGCATGCCTGGCGCCGTTTTCAGAAATTCTTTTTCGACTGGTCGCCCTGCCGCTGATGGAGAAACTGCCGGAGGGGGCTACCATGATCGCCACCCAGGTGGCATCGCCATTTCTCACGCCGTTTAAGCTGACCTTCCTGCTGGCAATATTCCTGGCGATACCGGTAATCCTCAGCCAGGCCTGGGCGTTCGTGGCTCCCGGCCTGTATCAACAAGAAAGACGCTTCGTCATGCCTTTGCTGGTCTCCAGCATCGCCTTGTTCTACCTTGGCGTGGCGTTCGCTTACTACGTGGTCTTTCCGCTGATGTTCGGCTTTTTCACCGCCGTCGCTCCTGAGGGCGTGGCGGTAATGACCGATATCACCTCCTACCTGGACTTTGTACTAACGCTATTCTTCGCCTTTGGCATCGCCTTCGAGGTGCCGGTAGCCACGGTATTGATGGTCCGGGCGGGCCTGGTTACCCCCAAGGAGCTGACTGAAAAGCGCGCCTACGTGTTTCTCGGCGCTTTTGTAGTGGGAATGTTGCTGACGCCACCGGATGTGATTTCCCAGACCTTGCTGGCCCTACCCGTGTACATCCTGTACGAGGTAGGGATAGTGATGTCACGGATTATGGTTCCGGGATACAAGGAAGTTGAGGCCCAAAGAAAAGAAGAAGCTGAAAAATCCTGAGTTACAGGGATGGCGACCTGGGGGCCACATTTAGACATCCAGTGGTATTTGAGGCATATAATGCCCGCTTTATTTTGTAAATCACGCGCGAGCGTTGCGGTCTGCGCCGCAACGCTGGTGTAGAACTCGACGACAGGTAAGGAGTTAATCCATGTCCAAGGCACCCGCCTCAGCCGGAGACTTTCTCGGCCATCCAAAGGGGCTTTTCCTGCTTTTCACCACAGAAATGTGGGAGCGGTTCAGCTATTACGCCATGCGCGCCATCCTGGTTCTCTACCTGGTAGACCGGATGCGATCTGATGGCGGTCACGGCCTCGGTTGGGATAACGCCAGTGCGCTGCAGCTGTATGGCTGGTTCACCGGCCTGGTTTACATTACGCCCCTGCTTGGCGGATGGTTGGCCGACAACGTTCTCGGCCAGCGCAAGGCGATCATTATGGGCGGCACCCTGATGGCAGCCGGCCAGTTCATGCTGGGCACTCCCCACGCATGGATTCCGGGAATGGAAAACCAGGCGTTCTATCTGGGCCTGGCCCTGCTGATCGCGGGTAACGGCCTATTCAAGCCAAATATCTCCACCATGGTGGGCGACCTGTATCACGAGGGCGATCACCGTCGCGATGGCGCCTTCACGATCTTTTACATGGGCATCAACCTGGGCGCATTCCTGTCCGGCATCATTGTTGGCTCAGTGGTCAACGCATTTGGCGGAAGCTGGCAGGCGGGTTTCGTGGCTGCGGGTATCGGCATGGTGCTGTCACTGGTCGTTCAGCTGGGCTTCGCACAAAAATACCTGGGTGACATAGGCGTCGTTCCCGCCGCCAAGGCTTCCCTGGCGGCCCAGGCCGACGTGACCAAAAAAGAACCCCTGACCAAGCAGGAGTTTGATCGCATCAAGGTCATCATGATCATGGGTGTGTTCACCATTATTTTCTGGGCCGGTTTCGAGCAGGCCGGCGGGCTGATGAACCTGTATGCCAACGAGTTCACCGACCGTGTGGTCGGCGGATTTGAAGTGCCCACCACCTGGTTCCAGTCCCTGAATCCTTTCTTCATCTTTGTTTTTGCGCCGCTGTTTGCAGCCTTGTGGGTGAAGATGGGCGATCACGAACCCACCTCACCGGTGAAGTTCTCGCTGGGCCTGGTGCTGCTGGCCGTGGGCTTCCTGTTCATGATCGGCGCCACCCTGTCCCAGGGCGGTGACGTGACTGTGAAAACCGGCATGTTCTGGTTGGTGGCAGCCTACTTCTTCCACACCATGGGCGAGCTCTGCCTGTCACCCATCGGCCTGTCCATGGTCACCAAGTTAGCTCCGCTGCGCCTGGCATCGTTGATGATGGGCGCCTGGTTTGGCTTCACCGCCCTGGCCAATTACCTGGCCGGCTTCATCGGATCGTTCATCGGCCACGGCAACGAGGCAGACATGGTAAATAACGCCCTGTCGATCTTCGGTGGCATCGCGATCACAGCGGTTGCCGCCGCGGCCATCCTGTTCTTCATGGCTAACAAGCTGGTTTACTGGATGCATGGCGCCGAAGGCAATGTTGGCACTGATCAGGGCCATCGGGGCGCCCTGGCAGCGACTGAAGAAGAAATCGACGTGCTCGGCACCCACGAGGGTGCGGCAAAAGACCACCTTTAATTGCCACTGAGTGGCTATGAAAAGCCGGGGTTCGCCCCGGCTTTTTTTTGCCCCCCACATTTGGCAATTGAGCTCCGGTGCTGCACACTGCGGTTAGCTTTTGAATATCACGAGGGATTTATGAAACATCGCTATACACCCCTGTTTTTGGCCGCCCTGGCACTGAGCGCTTGTGGCCAGTCCGGCAAGGAAACGGTCGCCGAGACGCCTCCAACTGCCGCGGAGGCCCAGGAGTTTTTTGAGCGTTTTAATGAACAGCAGTACCAGGTCGACCTGGACCAGGGCCGCGCCGAATGGGTGATGCAAACCTACATCACCACCGACACCGAGTACCTGTCAGCCAAGGCCTCGGAGCGGGCCTTGAACTTCACTAACAAAATCCTGGAAGAATCCAAGCGATTCCAGGGCCTGGAGCTTGAGGGCGATGTGGCCCGGGGCCTGCACATCCTGAATTCCGACCAGTCCCTGCCCGCACCCAGGGCCGAGGAGAAGGTTGCAGAGCTTGCGGCCATAGCTAGCAAGCTCAGCTCCATGTACGGCCAGGGCAAGTATTGCAACGAAGCCGGCGAGTGCAAGGGCCTGGAAGAACTGATGGAAATCATGGCCAAGAGCCACGACTACGACGAGCTGCTGGATGCCTGGCAGGGCTGGCGGAACATCGCCCCTCCCATGCGCGCCGACTACCAGAAGTTTACCGAATTGATGAACGAAGGCGCCCGGGAGCTGGGTTACAAAGATACCGGCGACTTGTGGAAAGCGCGCTACGACATGAGTTCAGATGAATTCGAGGTCGAGGCCAATCGACTCTGGGGGCAGGTCAAGCCCCTGTATGAACAACTGCAGTGCTATGTCAGGGACCAGCTTGGTGAAGTATATGGCCGTGACAAGGTGCCGGCCGACAAGCCTATTCCGGCTCACTTGCTGGGCAATATGTGGGCCCAGGAATGGGGCAACATCTATCCCCTGGTTGAGCCCTTTCCCAGTGAAGAGGGGCAGCAGGTGGACATCTCTGCCAACCTCCAGGCGCAAAACTACGACGCCAAAAAAATGTTCGAGTCAGCCGAGTCGTTTTACACCTCAATGGGGCTGAAAGAACTGCCGGAGAGTTTCTGGGAAAAATCCATGCTGGTGAAGCCTCGCGACCGCGAGGTGGTGTGTCACCCCAGCGCCTGGGACATGGACCCGGCGGTCAACGACGTACGCATCAAGATGTGCACCGATCCCACCGAGGAAGACCTGGTCACCATCTACCACGAGCTTGGGCACATCTACTATTACCTGTATTACAGCGAGTTGAAGCCAATATTCCGGCGTGGTGCCAATGATGGGTTCCACGAAGCCATCGGCGATGCGCTGACCCTGTCCATGACCCCCGGCTATTACCAGCAAGTGGGCCTGCTGGGCGACTACCAGGAAGACGCCCAGGCACTGATCAATTACCAGATGAAGGAAGCCCTGGACAAAATTGCCTTCCTGCCTTTTGGCAAGCTGATCGACCAGTGGCGCTGGGATGTCTTTGCCGGCAAGATCAGTCCTGAGCAATACAACCAGAGCTGGTGGGATCTTCGCACTGAGTTCCAGGGCATCGAGGCGCCTGTGGCACGCAGTGAGGCGGATTTTGATCCGGGCGCCAAGTATCACATCCCGGCCAACACCCCTTATACCCGTTACTTCCTGGCGCGGATTCTCCAGTTCCAGTTCCACAAGGCCATGTGCGATACCGCCGGCTTTGAAGGCCCGCTGTACCAGTGCTCCATCTACGGTAGCAAGGAAGCGGGTGAGAAACTGGCCGCCATGCTGGCAATGGGCCAAAGCAAGCCCTGGCCGGAAGCCCTGGAGGCCCTGACCGGCACACGGGAAATGGATGCCACGGCCATTATCGAATATTTCCAGCCCCTGATGGGATGGCTGGAAGAAGAGAACAAGGGCAAGACCTGTGGCTGGTAGTCGATAAGAGCCAGGCGAGAAACGGGGCGCCAGGGCGCCCCGTTTTTTATTCTTTTCCGGCAGATTCCGGATCCGCCGGATCGTGGTGAATCAAGACGTCGGCGAGGGGAAAGGCGTCCTCGATTTCATCTTCCACCTGCTGGCCAATATCGTGGGCCACGGAAAGTGGCATATTGCCGTCCATTTCCAGGTGCAGTTGGATAAACAGCACCCGCCCTGACTGCCGGGTTCGCAGTTCGTGCAAGCCGGATACCTCGGGATGGGCCATGGCGATCTCTCTTATTTGCTGTTGCATCTCTGCCGGCAATTCCCGATCCATCAGCAACTGCACTGCCTCGTGACCAATGTGTATCGCGCTGTAGAGGATCACCATACCGATCACGATGGCGAGGATTGGGTCCACGTAGTACCAGCCGCTGTAGGAAGCCGCCATGGCCACCAGCACCGCCAGGTTGGTGAACAAGTCACCCACGTAGTGCAGGGAATCAGCCTTGATGGCCACTGATCCGGTCCGCTTGATGACTTTCCACTGTATCGACAGCAGCAGCACTGTCGCGACGATTGCCAGAATACTGACCGCCACGCCGACCCCGGGCTGATCAACAGGCCTGGGCTCCAGCAGTCGTTGGTAGGCGTGGAAAAACAGGAACGCGGCACTCGCTGCAATCAATAACGACTGGCCAAGTCCGGCCAGGAACTCTGCCTTGCCGTGACCAAAAGGATGTTCCTTGTCAGCCGGTACCAGGGCGTAACGTACCGCAATCAGGTTAATCAGTGAGGCAAAGCCGTCCATCAACGAATCGATGAGGCTCGCCAGCAAACTGACCGAACCGGTCATCAGCCAGGCGACAACCTTCACAACCACCAGACCCGCGGCTGTTAGCACCGAGGCGCCCGTGGCCAATTTCAGCAGGCGGACCGATTCATCATGACTAGCGTGGGTATTCATTCGGATATTCTCGTAATCAGTTTTTGGGTAAGAGATTCGAACCCTGCGTAAAGCTGGTCCGCAGAAACTCCGCGTCTACCGGTGACAAGTTGAACCGCAGGCCGGCCTCCTCAATCAGTTCGTTTGTGGCCGGGCCATGATCAGAAATCCAACGCACGGCCTGGCGCAGCTTGTCATGCCTGGGGCTAACCGTTGTTGAACTCTCCACCGTTTTTATCTGCTCAGTATCTTCTTGCCACGGAGAACAACCAGGTTTCCGGATCACCGCCTGCAACATCCATATATTTTTGCCATTCCAGTCTCAGGGAGTTCCGGGTCCCCAGGTCCCAGTGAATGCCAAGGCCGAGTGCCGCTGCAACACCGCTCTTGTCTGGTCCCGAATAATCTTCCACCGCCAGGGACCCGCCAACTTCAATTTTCTGGCGGCCCTTCCAGGCCAGCGCTCCACCCCGGACAAACACCTGCACCGAATCGCCCAACGATGCGGTGGCCAGGGCGCTGAATTCAAACCCTGCCGTGGAAATCTTGATCGAAACCGGGTCACCGTCGACATCACTAGCACGGGCCCGGGCAGCACCAAAATCCACCCAACCGGTTTCCACCGCCAACCAGTCAAAAAACTGGTGCCCCGTATACAGCTTCCAGGCCAGGGCTGATTCATCCACCGTCTCCAGGGACGTATCCGGCCAAGCAGATGTTAGCCCACTCATCTGGGTGAATTCAGACGCTCCGAATCCCAGACCCAGGTAAGACTGTTCAGGCTGGACTGCCCAGGCTGGAGCTGTCGCCAGGCAATACGCAGCGACGCCGAACAATATCGAAGTACGTCCGGTCCAGATCCCACCATTCATGAAATTCCCTGCCTGCTAGTCATGTCACCCGCTTCGCCTGACCCGGCACCGGACCAGACTAGACATCAATTATTGGCAGATCCTTATCCACCGGCATCCATTCTACATGGCTGTCGAAGAAAACGTTCGCCTGGGGCAGTCGATCAATGGGTCCATCAAAATTGGCCCGGGCAATGTGCGTCTCTCCCGGCCAGCGAGTGGAACGAAAAAACAGGCTGCTGCCACATCGGCGGCAAAATCCCCGCTGGGCGGCCTCAGATGAATCAAACCAGACAAGGTCTGTCTCACCCCCGGTGAGCCTGAATTTATCGTTCGTGACACCTACCCAGGTAACGTAACCCGCACCATGTTCCTTCTGACACATCCTGCAGTGACAATGCGCAGACCAACTGGTTTCACCCTGGACACAAAACCTCAGGCTTCCACACAGGCAGCCACCTTCAAACGACCGGTTTTCCATGACTCACCTCGCTTTGGTCGGATTTCCCCAGGGCTTGTACAAATTGATGATGCGCGGCAAGCCAGGTGATCGCAAGGAGGTGAACCGCGAGCGCGGCGGCGCGCTCAGGAAATTGTCTCGCTTTGAAAGCGCTTGGCGCGCATATCTTCCGACCAGTAGTTGGCCGGCCAGCCGCCTTTCAATTTCAGCTGCCGCACGAAATCCAGGGGGGCTGGCAATTGCTGCCAGACGGATGGCAGGTACACGGCGTGACGCCAGTGCTCCTCCAGTAACAAGCCGTCGATGCCCGGCCGCAAGGTACTTAGCAGGTCCTGTTCGCTGGAAACCGGCATGTCTTGCATGGGGCTCAAAATAGAAATTTCCAGGGTAAGTTTATCCATCTCTTCCTGCGTCAGAGAAGGAAATCTCGGGTCGCGAAATCCGGCAGAAAACGCCGCCCACGCCACCGCTTTCGCCAGGGGCTCGCTGGCCTCCATGGATCCTATACAACCGCGAAGAATCCCGTCCTTATGCAAGGTAACGAAGCACGCCGCGGGCTCGGCAAGCGTGTCGGGCAATGCATCCAGACTCGGCTCAAGGGGCCGGCCATATTGCAACCCGTGGCGCAGGCTCTGCCACGCTATCTGGAGCAACGCGTCTTGTTGGTCTTTATCAAGCTTCATACAGCGCAAACGCTCCATAGCCGACCACCCGGTCTTGCGGGCCGGCCGTGTCGCCTGAATTGCGAAGATCACGGACCTCGATTTTCATATCGCGCCTATGGGCAGCCAGCAACATGCCATTCAGTGGATAGCAACCGCAAGCTTGTTCTCCCCGCAAGTCAGGCTGTAGGGAAAGTATCTTCCGGGCAGTGGCTTGATCCTGGGCCTGTGCCGACACATAGGGCAGGTAATGACTCAGGTCGGTACTGATTACTATCAGGGTCCCTGCGTCACCCCATTCACTTTCTATCAAGGCTGCGACATCGCCAGGTTCGCAGGCTCCCACCACCACGGGCAGTAATGTGAATTCACCCAGGCAGCGCTGAAGAAATGGTAACTGCACCTCAAGGCTGTGTTCACGCAAGTGAGCGTCATCGCGAACAGCGACACCCTTCAATTCGGATACTCGTCGTACTCCCTCCACATCCAGCGAGATGCGGCCCAACGGAGTCTCGAAGCTACTCGACCCGGGCACGGCCATACCGTGCAACGGCACCTGGTGCGACGGCCCGAGGAGCACTACTCGATCTATGACATCGCGAAAGTTATTCAGCAAGCCATACGCCGATGCGGCCACTGAGCCGGAATAGATATAACCCGCATGGGGAACAATAAGCGCCTTTGGGCAGGTAGCCGGGGCAGTCAACTTCCTCGATAGAAAACCGTCAACCTGGGTGGCGAGTTGTCGCGGCTCACCCGGATAAAACATCCCGGCCACGGCAGCCGACCTCACATCATTGGAGAACATTTCGTCGCACCTCCTTTGCGGTCAGCCACGATTTACAAATCCCTGTAGTGTGGGCGTATACTCAAGAATAGGCTTTATGCCCACGTGTTCAATTGTGGAATATGTCTACTGGAATCAACACTGTCGTTACGACACGCTACTGGCACTTACTGGATAACGGGAAGGTACAGTGCGACCTGTGTCCCCGCTTTTGCAAGCTAAGGGAAGGACAGCGTGGCTTGTGCTTTGTTCGCGGTCGCGAACAAGACCAAATCAAACTTTTTAGTTATGGCCGGTCCAGCGGTTTTTGCATTGACCCGATAGAGAAAAAGCCTCTTAACCATTTCTTGCCCGGGACCCCGGTTCTGTCCTTCGGAACAGCTGGCTGTAACCTGGCCTGCAAATTTTGCCAGAACTGGGACATGAGCAAGTCGCGGGAAATGGACACTCTCGCCGACGAGGCCTCACCAGAAATGCTTGTGAGCGCCGCCCTGGAGCACCAGTGTAAGAGCATAGCCTATACCTACAACGACCCGGTTATATTTGCCGAGTACGCAGTGGACGTTGCAAAAGCCGCACACCTGAAAAACATAAAGAGCGTGGCGGTAACCGCCGGGTATATTTGTCCCGAGCCCCGCAAAGATTTTTTCCGGCATATTGATGCGGCGAACATTGACTTGAAAGCCTTCACTGAAGACTTCTATCACCAGATTTGTGGCGGCCACCTCAAAGACGTGCTTGAAACCCTGGTATATGTCCGGCACTCAACCGACACCTGGCTCGAACTCACTACGCTGTTGATTCCCGGTGAAAACGACTCTGATGCGGAGTTGGAAAAAATGACGCGCTGGGTGGTAGCCGAGCTTGGGCCCGATGTTCCCATGCACTTCACTGCATTCCATCCGGACTGGAAAATGATGGACCATCCGGCCACCCCGCCGAAGACCCTGACCCGGGCCAGAGAACTGGCCATGGCAAATGGCGTGCGGTACGCCTACACAGGCAACGTCTATGATCCAAAGGGTCAAAGCACTCATTGCCATCAATGCCAGGCAACGCTGATAGCGCGCAACGGCTACTGGCTGGAAGGTTGGGGCCTGGACGATAACGGCCGCTGCAGCAATTGCAGCACACCTTTACCCGGCGTGTTCGAATCGCGCCCCGGGCACTGGGGCAACCGCCGGGTACCAATCAGGATGGCCAGCTGAAGAGCTCAACCGGCGACTTTGCGATAAGTGCCTACCAACTCAGCCCGGGCCAGTACATGTCCTTCCATGGCCTGCATTAGCGCGGCTTTATCGGGAAAAGACAAATCCGGCAATTCGGCATCCAGGGCGAAAAGGGTATGGAAATAACGGTGTCGGCCGATGGGCGGGCACGGGCCGCCATAGCCAACCTCCTGCCAGTCGTTCTTCCCCTGCAGCGTCCCTTTGGGAAGTTCTGAAATTACCACTGCCTCGGGCAGCGCCTGGACACTGGGGGGAATGTTGTATAGCAGCCAGTGCACCCACTCCCGGGTGGGGGCATTGGGATCCGGCACATCCGGGTCACAGACAATGAGTGCCAAACTCCTTGCCTCATCAGGCACCCCCGCCCAGAACAGCGGTGGAGAAAAATTTTTGCCTTCACAGGTGTAGACAGTCGGAATCTCGCACCCGTGTTCAAAGCCTTGTGACCGTAATTCCAGCATTGCTACATCCTTGGAGCGCGCCTTGTTCAGTTCAGTGGTGTGAAATTAAATTTCTGTCCGGCGACGGTAGCTTCGTACATCAGCCCACCCTTGGCCAGGGTAAATACCGCCACGCCGTTGCTGTAACCGGCATTTGCCGATGCGCCGGCGGTGATTGCCACAGCAGACGCCTGGGCGCCAAATTCAAAATTGCCGTTCCGGAAATCGTCCAGGTCGGACCGATCCCGGAAAAATATGATTTCGCTGTAGGCCTGACCGCCCAACTGCAGGCCAATTGTCAGCTGGGTAATCGAGCTATAACCCACCAGGCGTCCACGCTCATAGACCTCGCCTTTTCCGTAGGCCCCGCCGACACCCATGCCGCCTTTTCCTACCGTGGGAAAAATGGCATAGCCCTGGGCGTTATCAAAGAACCGTGTAATACCCGGATCGGAATTCTTGAAGTTTGCCACGGCCTCAGCGACCGAGCTGCTATTCGCGTTCTGTTCAGAGGCCCTCGCACTGCGACTGGGATCCCAGCCGGTGCTGGTCTCGCTTACAGCGCAAGCGCCCAGACCCAGAATAGAAATCAATACCAACGCTGTATATCGCTTCATGCTTTTTCACCTGAAAAATTTTCAATGCATCTGCGTGAAATTATAGCAGAACCTGGGGTCACCCCGACTCGCCGGGATTATTCTTCCTTGCCTTCTTTGCCGCCTGGCTGGTGCCCTGACAGACTAATTCCAGGAGATACCGAACGCAGGTGCAAGTCCCGTTGCGGGAAGGGAATTTCGAAACCGGCCTGATTCAGTGCTGCGTAAATCAACACCGCCAACTCGCTGGATACCCGGTAAAACTCCTCGAAATCCTTTATCCAGACCCGAACCGAGAAATCCAGCGAACTGTCTCCAAAGCCCTTGAAGATTATGGACGGCGTCGGATACGGAAGGACGTCCTTGTGAGCTTGAGCCGCCGCGGTCAACACGTCCAGGACCTTTTGAGGATCCGAGCCATAGGCGACCCCTACAGGAACATCCAAGCGACGAGTACGGTCGGACAGGGTCCAGTTCACAACTTCCGAGGAGATCAGATTTCCATTAGGGACGATCACCTCAGCGCCGTCATAGGTGCGAACCGTACTGGAACGGAACCCTATCCTGAGCACATGGCCTACCAGCACACCCACCTCAATGGTGTCCCCCACCTGTATCGGTCTTTCGAACATCAGGATCAGTCCTGAAACAAAATTGTTTACGACATTCTGCAAACCGAAACCAATACCGACGCCCAATGCACCCGCAACAATGGCGAAGCGGGACAAGTCGATACCGGCCACAGAGATTGCAACAAAGAAGCCGATCGCGAGGATGCCATAATTAACCAACATGGAAACTGTGTTGGGCAATCCGCGGGGCATTTGTACCCGCTGATAAACCTCTTCTTCCAGAAGGAAGCGTATAAAGCGTGACAGCAGTGTCGCTACATAGAGCGACAACCCGAAAGCAATCAGGTCCATGGCCGACAGATCCATGTTACCCAACTGCACCCGGTGGGAAATCACATCGACAAACCCCCGGATGACCCAATCTCGAATATTGAAGAATGACAGGCTGGCGTTCAGCCAAAAAATGAACCCAACAGCCTGAATCGCCGAGAATGCACGGGCCTGGAACAAATCCCGATGGCGGTGCATGGCCTTCAACTGCGGAACTGCCCTGACGTGCAGAATCGCCTCAATGGTAATTTCAAGGATCAGCACGCCCGCTGCCAACACCACGCCTGCGGTCATGGTGTAAACGGTTCCCATGGTAATGGTTTCGGCAAGGCTTACGTTTCCAAGCACATTGGATACGACGCCCACGCCCAACAGGGGCAGCGCCCACCGGGCGGCGGAACTTACCCACCGCCACCAGCGGCTCTCGCCCTCACCCGCCGGAACAGCCTTGCTCAGGTAAGCCACAAACCAGGCAGCCGCAAGATTCACTGCCAGTAAACCCAGGCGTTCGATGATGCTGAAATTATTCGCGAATTCCACGAGTTTTGTGGCAACGAACAAAGCAATGCTGATATACAGCAGTTTCCGTATCCGTCCTCTAAGTATCGGCTGCAAAACCAGCACGGTAAACACCGCAATCAACAGGGATCGGGCATCCTGGAAGCGCAACGGTAGGGAGGTGTAAAAAATGGCACTTGTCAGCAATGCCATCAAAACCGCCATGGAAACCGGCGCTGAAAAAAGTAATACCGCCTTACTCAGGAATTCCTTTTCTTTCCATTGCTTCCGGCGCCTGGCCAGGGACAGGGTCAGCCACAGCAGGGCGACGAGAACAAGGCCGTGGACAATCAGGGCGGTACGGTAACGCTGAGAAAGATTGGTCCACGTCACATCCGGCAACATTGGCAAGGTGACCCTGTCTTTGTCCAGGTCCTCTACCTCAGGGCCCTCGCCAAAGACTTGCCAGAGGGGGGCGCTGTCTATGGCCAGCATTCTGGATCTATTTTGCCGTTCCACCACATCAAACTGATTCAAGGCGTCGCGAATCAACATATTGCCCGGCTGTGCATCCTGATACAGAGTGGACAATCGACTCATTGCACTCGCATATTCCTTGTCCAGTGCCGAGACTTTTGACAGTACGGTTGTTATACGCTCTTGCAGCGCTGCAGCCAGTTCCTCACCCGGGTATTCCTGTAAGGTCGATTCCCATGTCTGCTGCAGCGATTTCAATTGAATCCGCTTCTCTTGCAGGCTGGCAACCTCCTTGTCCAGCGATCTGCCCCAACTCTCGCGCTCCGCTTGTAAGGCCTGCCATTTTTTCTTGTAAAGACTCCGGGCGCGATTTGAAAAGCCTTCTGGTCGCAGCGCCCACTTATTTTGCTGTATATCGAGAGATTTGGCCTCAAGTGTCTCGAGTTCCGTTTCCAGCTGGGACTCCACATCGGTGCTGCGAAGACGCTCCTCTTGTAAGGCAAGATCAGCGAGCAGACGCTCCGCTGAGACCGGGATTTCAGCCACGTCTATGCTGCTAGGGACCGCCGCTGCCTCTCGCACGGGCTCGGCTGGAGCCTGCGCATGGAGAACGGAACTTACTGCCAGTGCGGCAACCAGGGATGCAATTCGCAGCCTTGCGATCATATCTGTTATCTCAAAGTCTTCGCGGCAGCTTTCGTCAATGCCTGCCACGGGTTAACGGTAAATAGTTGCGGCGGGCGTGCTTTCCCCCTCGCGTTCGAACTTACTATACCTGCTCGGCCATTACCGAATCACAGTCGGTGCCGCATGACCATCTTCCCTCGCCATTCTCTGTTTGCCCATTCTCGATCTGCAAGGTGGCGTGGTGAATGGCAAACTTCTTCTGCAAACCACTTGCGGTCTCGGAGAGAAAATCATCATAGGATTCCTCCCTCTGGGGCATCACCAGGTGTGCAGTGAGCGCCGTCTCGGTGGTACTCATTCCCCAGATATGCAGGTCATGCATGGATTCAACCCCCGGCAGCTTCTCCAGGTAATCACGCACTTCGCGAGCATCAATATGAGAGGGCACGGCATCCACCGCCAGGTTCAGGGATTCACGCAAGAGACTCCAACCTGACCCAAGAACCACCACGATAATAACCAGGGAAATAGCCGGATCAAGCCACAGCCAGCCGCTGTAGATCAGCACCACGCCTGTGACCACCACGCCCAGAGATACCAGGGCATCGGCAGCCATATGCAAAAACGCCCCACGAATATTCAGATCATGATGACGATCCCGGGCGAACAACAAGGCGGTGAGTCCGTTGATAAGCATACCCACCGCCGCCACGATAATCATGACGTTTCCCGCCACCGGCGCTTCTGACTGGAATCTTCCTACTGCTTCCCAGGCCATGGCACCCAGGGCGCCATACAGGGCCACCGCACTAATCAGCGATGCCAGTATAGTGCTTCGACGCAGGCCGTAAGTACGCCGATGGGTAGGCTTGCTACTGGCCAGGGCGTGAGCGCCCCAGGCCAGCAAAAGGCTGAGCACATCCACCAGGTTATGGCCCGCATCGGCCAGCAAGGCGAGAGAATTGGCGGCGAACCCTGCCGCGGTTTCCACCAACACAAACACGACATTCAACACCACGCCTATGGCAAAAAGGCGGTTGTAGTGCCCGTGGTTTTCCACATGCTGGTGCATGAACTCTCCGAGAAGCCTGTTCAGCCGGACTAGTCCGGCTGGCAGGCCTCGTCGATCATCGCGCGGGTTTCCTGTTCGACAAAGGCGGCAACCTC
>Ga0224507_10000513_pt1 | contig 15223 bp, 2 predicted proteins | sample SF_Jan12_sed_USG_3_FD_170159 | JGI IMG/M metagenome (GOLD analysis project Ga0224507, IMG submission 170159) | Sediment microbial communities from San Francisco Bay, California, United States - SF_Jan12_sed_USGS_13 | ecosystem: Environmental > Aquatic > Marine > Sediment | place: USA: California... | reverse complement strand
TTGCCACTCGGTACATGTCCAGTCTGTCTGCACCAGTAGTTGCCATGCTGATCTCTGACGTCGCAGCCGCCATATCTGAGCGCATCGCGGTCGGTTGAGTTCTGACTTTTCGAACGCGGCTGATTGGGCTGGTCGTGTCCAGGGATGTTGAAGGTAGACCCAATCTCAAGTCCCCCATCTGCCGGACGGTCGCATTCTTTCTCTTCCTCTGTGCCATGAGGAATAGGGTGAGCAGTACTGCGACCACGACTCCTGCTGACAACGCGAGTTCGAGCGCTGACAACGACGAGCCCGCTCGTTCGCTCCCGTCATCGACGCCGTCCGGATCTGGAACTCCCGACGATGATGGTATGATGGTTACAAGGGCCATCGCGCTTTCCGCGATGTTTCCCGCCTCATCTTCCACAGCGATGTAGATCCTCATCTGGTTCCATAGGACACCGGAATCGACCGTCGCCTCGAGTTCCGCGCCATCGAGCGCCATCCCTATCGGCAGGAATTCACCTTGGGAGGATTCATAGAAGAGCACACCGCCCCCGATTCCGAAATCGTCGGCTGCAACGGCTCTTACAACGAGCGCCTTGCCTGACTCAATCTCGTATTCGTCTCTCAACGTTACGATAGGAGGCGAATCGTCGATGTAGAACGATACCGACTTTTCTGTGATCCTGCAGGCACAGTCCTCGGCCACCATCGTGACTTGATGCCAGCCAGCCGACAGTCCGTCAGTGGAGCACTCGCTCGGCGCGGGCGTTTGCACGAAAGGCTCGCCGTCCAAAGACCACGCGAATGATGAAATGTAAGTGTCCTCAGCCGACAGCGTTAGCGTAGTGCCTGGAAGTATGGCATCTCCAGATGCTATTCCCACGATGTCGACCTCGGGCGCCTTGAGGTCCATTATGAACACGAAACCTTCCTGTGCTGAGTTGCCCGCAAGGTCCACGGCTGTCACGATAATGGAGAATTGACCTTCCGCCGTGACGAATCCCACGGATATCGTGCTGGTCGCCGATTCGCTGCTCGCGGAGATCCCGAAGATCGACCATGAAACTGCCTCCAAGTTCGCGTCCGTTGCACGGACGGTAATGAAAGATTCCGGGGTGACGTACGAGCCGAGCGCTGGTGTAACTAGAGTGATGACTGGGAGAGTCTCGTCTATTATGACCTCGAATTCGATTTCGAATGCCCCGCCGAGATCATCAGATGCCATTATGGTTATCACATGCAGTCCTTCCGACCAATCAGTGGTGTCTATGTCATAGGGCTGGGGGAGTGCGTGCTGTACGCCGTCTTTGACCCAGAGACACTCGGATGTGCTGGTAGCGTAGACGTCTATGTCAATCGGTGTCCCGGGTTGAATCGCGGCTCCTGAGGCTGGGCTAACCACCACTGCCGTGATGGTGGAGTTGATGATCTCGAACTGAACGGAAGCGCTGCTCAGATGGCCAAGGGAGTCGAGGGCTTGGAATTCTACGACGTATTCACCGATTTCCCAGCTCGTCAAGTCTAGTCTGTACGGAGCTTCGAATTCGACGCTCGCTCGACCGTCCATGGCATACGTCACGGATGAGAGATGGGCGTCAGAGATATCGAGCTGAATATCGAATCCCAGGGGGACCTGAGCTCCGTCTGCAGGTCGAACGACCTCTATCTCGGGCGGCGACCCGTCCACCTCGAACTCATATGAAGCAAGCGTAATCATTCCCTCATCATCTGTCACGCGAACGTTCACCGTGTGCGCGCCGTCTCCCCAGTTTGACGTGCTGATATCCCATGGGGCGAGGAGATCATAGTAAGCCGCTCCGTCGATGGATGCGATTGCGGTGAAGATGCCGTCGTCTTGAATGGTGAGGTCGATCGTCTCTCCAGGTGCGAACAGAGCGCCGTCATCCGGCGAATTGAGAGTCACGACAGGGGCCATTGCCGCGTCAACGGTCGATGTGAGCGTGAAGCTCCTGGATATGGGCTCGTAGACGCCGAGGTCGAACTCAACCAGCACCTCTACCGTTTGGCCGGCTGTGGAAAAGAGGTGTGTGGGGTTGATGGACCACTCGGACCTGATGTAACCGTTGTGCGTGTGGGTAGTGCCGACGACGTATTCGTCGAGGAGCATGCCGACCTTTTCGCCAGAGACGGTGAGTTCCAACAACACCCCTGCAACACTGCTCAATGGGTTCCCGCTAGCATCCGTGAGCTGCCCCTCAAGGACGACCGTGACCGGAGAGTCTATGTAGTCGACCTCGTCCGACTGAGGTGACAGTTCGAATACCACAGGCACCTGGGCGAGCGATGCGTGGTCGGCAGTGTATCTAAGATAGTTGCCAGATACGTCAGCAACCTCTATCATAATGTCCACGCCGAGGCTCGACGAAGTTGTGGGGATGATTGTCTCAAATGCACCGGATTGCTGCTCAACGACTAACGGGTTCCACGTGGCGGAGCCTGACGAACGCCAGCTAACAGAAGATGTCACTGCAGATCCTGAATCGATTGCCTGGAAGCTCAGCGGCAGAACATCGCCAGGCACGAACCTCTGAGGCATTTGCATGCCGACTATCTGAGGGGGGTCTGCGTCCGCGTTCGGAACAGAGAAGCCCAACTCGATCAGAACGTCGTCGAAGACTTGCGACGATGGACCGTACTCTATCGATGCGGTGTAGCCGCCTTCTCCGAATAGGTTCACGTGCCGAACAGCATCGGGCCTTGCGAGGTATTCGGACAGCTGGTACATTCCGAGAAGAGCGCCGTTCTTGTAAAGGATCATCGATGGGCCGGACTTGCCGCCGATTCGAGCGTCGGACTGGTCCCTGAGAAGTGGGTAGAAGAGAACGAGACTGTCATCAGTGTTCTCAGTGCGAACTGAGGGATAGAACGGACCGGCCCCGATAGTTTCGACCACCGTCCCCGGCTCTAGTGGGCTGAGGAAGTTGCGGTCAGGGAGGAAAATCTCTGAAACGGTCCCGGCACGCACCAGATGATCGTAGTCGGGAGAGTAATACTGGCGCTCGAAGAACCCTTCGAACAACCCTCTCGGATAGTAGAGTTCTGTGAACGTACCTTGGACTATCGTGGTGCGTGTCATCCCGGAGAAGAACGAGTTCAATGAAGTGTCAGTGTCTCTGCGGACGAAGAACGCGGCATCCCCTCCCATGGATCTGTGATCGCCCCAGTTACACCATGGGTTCAGTATGGTGCCCGGAATGTCGTACTCTGTCAGGTAGGATCTCGTGGTCTCGTCATCCCAGGTCAATGCGGAAGGGGAACCCGCATCCACGCCATCGAACTCCCATGCGAGCAGGTACTGCAGGTCAGCGCTGGCCTCAAACATGAAGGCTGTTGACAAGCCCGAGACGTACTCGAACCAGCGGCCCCAGTTCAGCTCCATGAATTCCCACATGCTGGGGGTGTACGAGAAGCCGGAGACCGCTATGCCCACTTGCGCATCTGTGTCACTCACACGGACGGTCATCGAGTTAGGAATTGAGAACAGCTCGGGACCGACGATGGAGTAATCGGAGCCCGTGAGATCGAACGACACGTTTCTAGCCCCTTCGTGTCTCACGTACATCCTGAAATCCTTGACGAAAATAGGCTGCCCATCCTCGGTTTCGAGATTGATTTCCATAGAACGCGCTTGTGACATGTACAGATTGACATCGAGCGTCTCTATCGGGCCAAGGTCGGCCGTCGTCGAGAGCACGTAGGGATTCGAGTAGACGTATGTCAATTGATGGCCCAACGCGTGGATTGCGTACGTGCCCGAAGGCAGCATGAAGCTGGCAGGAGGTGAAGGCTGGATGTTGCCTTTCTTAGATAGGGCGATGTCGGCGTCTGGGATGCTGTACACGAAGACGCCGCCGTACGGGTCAAACACCTCATGCCCCGAAGTGTCGTAGACGTGAACGTTCAGTTTGCTGAGGACCACGAATCCGAACGGGATTCTGTGAGTGATGGAACCGGAGGTCAGCACCACCTCTCCGTCGTAGTAGCCCTCAGGAGATGACGAGACAGCTCCGCTGACATCGATCGTGAAATAACCCTCACTTCCGGAGGCTATCGATAGATACGATGGCGATACGGATGACAGACTTGCCGCAACCGGAGTGGTCTGTGTTCCGTCGGCAGTCAGCGAAAGCCAGTCATCAGAATCGGCGGTCAGCCCCACACTCGGTCCCAAGTTGTATACTCGGACGGTCACTGAGGGGCTTCCTGCCAACCCGTAGGAGACCAGGGGAGTCTCTGAGAAGATCGCAGCGCTTGTGCTGCCAGGGATCCAGATCTCCCCTGCCCCGCCGGCCCAGTACGAATCACCGCCTTCGATAGAAGTCGACACGAGGGCGGACTTGATCATGTCTGGGTCCCAATCTGGATGCATTTGAAGGAGGAGAGCGGCAGCACCACTCACGTGCGGAGTGGCCATTGATGTCCCGCTCATGGCCATGTATCCTGTGGGAGAGCTGTATTTGACATTTGAGTATGGCACCGTTGAGACAATCTGAACACCCGGAGCTGTGATCTCGGGCTTCATCGATAGGTCTCCGACGGGCCCTCTTGAGCTGAAGTCCGCCAATTCTCCGTACTCGTCAACTGCGCCTACTGTGATCGCGCCCGTGGCCAAGCCAGGGGATGCGACCGTTCCGAGTGAAGGCCCTTCGTTTCCAGCAGCGATCACAACAACGACTCCTAGGGATATCGCCTCTTCGACAGCCAGGCAAACGGGGTCATCGGGGTCTCCGGAGCCACCGAGGCTCATGCTGATTATGTCTGCACGGTCGTTGTAGATGCCGTCGCCGTTGGGGTCCAGCGCGGCGTCGATTGCCAACACGACCAGGCTCATGCTGCCTGAGCCGTCAGAGCCAAGGACCTTGTATGCCAAGAGCTTGGCGGACGGTGCGACACCCGGAGTCCCGCCGTCCGCAGAGATGATGCCTGCAACATGGGTTCCGTGGCCGTTGTCGTCCATGGGATCGGAATCCATATTGAGGAAGTCGTAACCGCCAATCACTTTGTATGCGGGACCGAAGCCCCCGCCTAGATCGGGATGGGTGTAATCGATGCCCGTGTCGATTACCGCCACCACTATGCCTTCACCAGTGACTGGGAGACCAAGAGAGTCGTACTGGCTCCAGACCTCGTCAGCGCCGACCTTTTTAACGCTCTTGGACAGGGTCGCTTGGACTGGCAGGTCGGGGTATATGATGGATTCCGGCACCAGGGAAGCCAAAGATGTTATGGCGTCCGGGCTCAAGGAAGCGGTGAAACCGTTGATGGATGTGGAGAATGTATGAGCGAGCTGCAGGCCTTGAAGGGTGTCGTAGCACGGCTCGCCCTCCATCTCGGCCGCTTTCGATATGATGTTGCCTACCGATTCACGCTCCGGAAGGACGACGATCACATCAACCGTTCCTTCCTCTGAGGCCATGGCCTGCCAGTCCCATGAATTAACGCGCGTGTCAGAGCCAGCCAGGTCATTAGAGGGGCGCTCAACGGTCTCATCGATACTGTGCTCGTCGCTGGCAGATGAGAGTCCGGACACTGCCACGAACATCGAGGAGATGACCATGACGAGGCAGACAAGAACAGGAAGCGAAGCCGCTGAGAGCGAGGTCCTTACCATGGCCCACCTGTGGCGGCGTGTGACGGACGCGATGTCCTCGTAATGGCAGCATGTCTCAGTGTTCAAAGAGGGACATCTCCGATTAAAAATAGCCCGCGCGCGCGTATTTCAAGGGTCGGACCTCGTTATCAAATCGTGTAATGAAGCATCCGCGATTGGATTCCATTTGTTAGTGCATCCCGTTTGCACATGGGCTGCACTTCTAAAATTCTTTTCGTTGCGGAACGATGGCAGGAGTGATGGCCGTGCGGCTCAATAGCCGCAGAATGAATATCCTGCCTTCAGCGCTTGCGGAAATAGACCAGCGTCCCGACTGCAACCGCACCGAGCAGAGTGCCCGAAATCAGAAGTCCTGTCGCGCTGCCGAAATCGGGAATCTCGATGAGTAAAGTTGCATTGATCCACTGCACATTTGCGCTTGTCGCAGCTGTGCTGTTAGGATTTGATGGACTTCCAGAGAAGGTCGCGGCGACATCGATCATGTCGCCCACGTCCCACTGATCAGCCGGGAAAAGCACAGAGTAGAAACCGGCGGAATCCGTCACGTCGGTCAATGTGGAGCGGATTACCGCGCCCTGCATGATGTTGACCGTAACATCGGCGCCGTTGACGAGGTTACCTACGCTATCCCACACGTAGCCTCTGACGGACTTGGGATTGGTTGCTGCTGTTCCCGAGCCAGAGACCAAGAGTATTGAGATCACAAGCGCAGCTGACAGCATTACGACTCGCGGGAGCATTGTTGATGAAGTTCTCTTAGTATTCATCTAATTCGCCTCTGTGAACCACCCCTACTGCACACGATTCGTGAGAGATAGGGACGTTTGGCATCATGTCCTTGACATAAAGACTTTTCCCATTCGACACGAGCATGGTCCGAAGGTCGACTGACCGTCAAATCAGGCCAAATTGGCGGCGTCAAAGATGGTATAGCATAAAAAGCCTCTTTTCTCAAGGCTTTCTCTCCCTGCGTACAAAAAAGAGCGCCATGAATATGCCAAAGACTCCTGCGATTGGAACGAGTGCTCCGAGGTCGCCGAACTCGGGTATCAAAACATTGAGTTTGACATCAATATCCTGGAACACGTCGTCAACGGCAACCGTGGAGTTCGTTCCACTGTAATCGCCTTCCTCCGCGAAGACGAGTATCGTGTCGCCAATCGCCCAGGGCTCCGCTCCCGGCATGGGACCAAACGTTACCGTGTAACCTCCCGATGAGTCGCTCACATCGCTTTGATAGGATCTGAGGGTTGCGCCATCATACATCGAGACGTTAACGTCCGCGCCTACAACAGGCAGTCCGCCAGAATTGTATACTATCCCTCGAACCACCGTGATTTCATTCGTTGGCTCGGTCTCTGAATCCGCCGGCAGCAACGAGCCCGGGGCCGCCGCAATCGTCGCCACTATCAGCCCTGCCAATAGCAGACATATGGCGGTGGCCGCTAATCGGAACCTCATGCTCTTCACACTCTCCTTCTTCCCCGAACCGCTTGGGGCTACCGCTGAAGCTGTATAATGGGTTTTCTGGGCGGCTATAAAGCGCCGCCCACAGGTAAGACCTGTTTCGTCTAGCCGAACACGATCTCGCAAGGCCCGCCCACCCAGATGTAGTAGGCAATCCCTGGCATTACCAGGAAGTCGCGCTCAGAGGGGGAACCGGCTATGTACGACTCGTACTTGTCCTCATCCTCGTTGAAATAGGTGACCACAAGACCATACGATCCATCAACCATCTCGAGCAGCTCGCTTGCCATGACTGGATTCAGAGAGCTGTACCCGATGAAGTTCCATTCGGACACGAGGTCTGCGCTTGGCCGCGATTCGAAGGTGCCTTTCAGCGTGAAGGCAGTGTCCTCGGTCACATAGACGAAGTACCCGACTCCACTCACGACCGGGAAGTCCCGATCCAGAGACATGCCAGCGGCGTACGACTTGTACGTCATCTGCTCGATGTCTAGCATCGTGACAACCAGCCCGTTCGGACCTATTGCGTCAAGCAGGCCCGAAGCCGTGAGCCCGTCGACCACTATAGGCATCGACCACAGGTTCCAACCCTGCTCGAGGTAGAAAGGCACCTCGGGATCAGGCTCTGGGAGCACGTTGCCGAAGTCTATCCGGAAGACCACCATGCCCGCTGGGTATGGGAAGATTATCACCATGTTCGAGATAGGCGTCGACGCGTACCAGCCCCAGAGCAGGGTCTCGTTGACCCAGTATGTCCCTGGCAGCAGATCTACGAACTCGTAATACCCGAGCCCGTCAGTGTGTTGTACCATCGAGACATACACGCCAGTGCTGGTCCAGCCCTCGAGCGTTATCTCCCAGCCCGATAGACCATACTCGTAATCGTCGAATATGCCGTTGGGCCAGAACGGGTAGCATTCAGAGATGGTGTCGAGGAACTTGTACCCGAATATCTTCGCGTACCGTATGTTGCCTATGTAGACCGAAGCCTCGAAGTACTCCATCGCGCCGCTCGCGTCCACGACTACAGGCAACGGGGTCGTCGGGGCCCAGTTCAGAGGCAGGACCTCAGTCACTTCGTATGTGCCAGGCTGTACCATGTCGAACAGGTAGTATCCGGCGCCGTCGGTCGTAGTAGTGCGGTACACATCGACACCCTCATCCGTCACTCCGTCGAGGATGATGGTCCATCCAGCTAGCCCGGGTTCGCCATCGTCCCATACGCCGTCCAAGTCCTTGTCGTAGAACTTGTAGCCTTCTACTATGCCGAAGACAGCGTTGGCGAAGCTTACCGAGGCAGCGTGGCCGCTCGTGATGTCTACCGTCACGGATGTCGGGAGCGTCGGGATCCAGCCCGTCGGGGCGTACTCGAGCCGCTCGGAGACGACATATATGCCTGCTGGCAGTCCAGACACCTGGTAGAACCCGCTCGAGTCTGTGAGCCTCGTGAAGTTCAGGTATCCGCCGCCCACGAGCGTGCCGTTGATCCAGATGACCCAGTTCGCCAGGCCCATCTCGCCCTCGTCCTTGAGCCCGTTCATGTTCCAGTCGTAGTACTTCTGGCCGGTGATCTCACCGAGCATGAAGTTGCCGAACCAGAACGGTTTGAACACGTCGCCCGACTCCACATCGAAGGACACGGAACCGCTCTCCGGGTTCACATGCATCCAGCCGTCGCGGTCCTCCTCGGTCATGGTGTACATGCCTGCCATCGTGATCCAGACCACAGCCTCCCCGTTCTCGTCGGTGTAGATCACCAAGGGAGTCGGGAAGCAGGGCCCAGTCACAGTGAACATCCAGCCTTGGATCGGCCTGTCGCCGTCGTTGTACACGCCGTTGCCGTCGACATCCTCGTACTTGAACAGCTCGATGGTCACGTTCTCGAAGTTGCCGAACGGACAGAGCTCGATCACGCTTCCGGAGAATATGTCCACGAGTGCCCACGGCTGAGTCGTGTGGGTCCATCCATCCTTGTCCTCCTCCCAGATGTAGTAGTAGTCAGCCATCAGGCCGCTGAACACGAACCTGCCGTTCTCGTCCGTGTATTGAGTATACTCATCCGGGAGCGCGTCTCTGATCATGTGGATCGGCCATCCTTGGATTGCGGGCTCTCCCACATCCCACTCCCCATCGGAGTCGAGGTCGTTGAACTTCCAGCCGATTATGACGCCCAGCTTGAAGTTCAGGAAGTCGTGTATGCGTATCGACGCGCCGGAGGTCATCATGACTGTCTCGGACGGATCGTTGGTCGGAACCCAGTCACTCCGGTCCTCTTCGACGACGGTGTACACGCCTGGGCCGAGGCCGCAGAACATGTAGTATCCATCTCCGTCAGTCACGGCGGTGTCCACAAGGACTTTTCCGAGGTACAGGTATATGGTCCACCCTGGCAGTGGCATGTCTCCATCGTCGAATGTGCCGTTGCCGTTGTAGTCATCGTACTTGTAGCCCCAGACGCAGCCCTCCTCGAAGTTCAGGAAGTCGACCCTGGCCTCGGTGTGTCCTATGACCTCCACTTCGACCTCAGGTGGGCTCGTGGGCACCCAGCCGCTCATCAGGTCCTCCCAGACCAGGTATGTGCCTGGCGGGAGGCCGGTGAACTCGTAGTAGCCCGTATCGTCCGTCACGTCCTCTCCGTAGAGGTAGTATAGGTAGTAACCGTCCCAGAACCAGCCCTCGAAGTGGATCGTCCATCCGGGCAAGCCTGGCTCGCCCTCGTCCCATTCGCCGTTGCCATTGAGGTCATTCCACTTCCAGCCGAATATCTTACCCAGCTTGAAGTTGGCGAAGATCAGCGTAATCGGGTCATCTCCGCTCATGACCTCAACGATATACATGCCGTCTATGGGCAGTATGATGAACCATCCGGTCTGCAGGACCTCGACCACCTTGTACTCTCCAGCCTGCGTGAGCACGAACTCGAGGTATCCTTCGGAATCGGTCGTTCCCGTGGCCACGAAGACCCAGTCATCGCCGACGAGGATGTACAGCTCGAACGCCCAGCCTTCCAGAGGCATGTCGCCTTCGTCAGGGCAGTACTGACCATCCGCGTATCTGTCGTCGAACTTGAAGATGATTATGATCACATCTTCGAAGTTCCCGAACATCTGGACAGGCACATCGGTGCCAGAGGTGATCTCCAGGAGCCGAACACCGCTCGCAGGGTTGATCGGAGTCCAGCCTTGCCGGTCCTCCTCCACGAGCCTGTATATGCCGGACCTGTTCACCGTGAGCACGAGCTCGCCGTTCTTATCGGTGACCCCGCTGTAGGTCGTGTCGTCGCCCTCGCGGGTCATCTCGAACTCCCAGCCCTCGATCGGGACATCGCCATCGTCATACTCGCCGTTCGAGTTGACATCTTCATACTTGAAGATCGGGACATCCACATCGAGATAGTTGGCGAACCGGAGGATTATCAGGCCGTCGCCTGACTCAACCTCGACCTCGAAATAGCCTGAGGCGGGGTCTATGTGCGTCCAGCCGTCGCGGTCCTCCTCGGTGATGGTGTACGTGCCTGCCCTGCACACAGTGAAGAGCAGCTCACCATTCTCGTCCGTGTAGCCAGAGTCGAGCAGCGCGCCTGTCGCGTCCCTCAGCTCGAAGTACCAGCGCGGCAGCGGTTCGTCGCCGAAGTCTGGGTCGTATCCTCCGTTGCTGCACTTGTCCCAATACTTGAAGACAAGGATGTCGACGCAGTGGAAGTTGCCGAACTCGTAGTAGTAGCACTCCATCTGCATGTCCATACTGTACGCGAAGCCTGACAGTATCTGTACATGAGCCATGCCGGAAGCGGGATTGATTGCCGTCCAGCCTGTAGGCATCTCCTCGGTTATGGTCCACACATCGCTCGAGTGGAAGGTCACCATGACGGTGCCGTCCAGCTCAGTGGCCACAGTGAACGAATCAGTTTGTGCCTCGTTCTCGAAGTAGAACTCCCAGCCTGGGATCGGCTCGTCATCGTTGTCGAAGACGCCGTTCGAGTTCATGTCCTCGTACTTGAACAGCTCGATGGTCACGTCCCTGAAGTTGCCGAACATGATGCATTCAGGCTCGTAGTAGCCGGACTCGACGAACACCATCACCATTGTGGGGGTCGTAGGCGTCCAACCTGATGGCACCATCTCCATGACCTCATACATGCCGGCCGCCGTCACCTCGACGCTCGCCCAGCCGTCAGCGCCAGTCAAGAGCGTGATCGTGCCGCCGGGCACTCCTGGCCCGGTGACCATGATCTCCCAGTTCTCAATCGGAAGGTCGCCTTTGTCATAGATGCCGTTCGAGTTCATGTCCTCGTACTTGAAGACCCAGATGTCCACGTTCTCGAAGTTGCCGAAGTCGTGGACCCTACGCTCCGTACCTGACACGATGACGAACATATCCCACGTCTGGTTGGTTGGCGTCCAGCCCTCGCGGTCCTCCTCCCAGAGGAGGTATTCGTCGTCGGGCATTAGGTCGCGGAACTCGTAGCGTCCGTTCTCGTCCGTTGTTGTCTTCCATTCGGTCGAATCTTTGGACCAGATCATGAATATGGTCCAATCCTCGATTCCGGGCTCGCCGTCGTCCCACACTCCGTTGGAATTGACGTCCTCGAACTTGTAGCCCCAGACAATGCTGAGCTCCACATTGAGGAACACGGGCAAGCAGATCTCTGAACCGGACAGGATAGTGACGGTGTGCGAGGTCGGAGTCGTAGCGACCCAGCCGTCCCTATCCTCCTCGGTGACCGTGTACTCGCCGTACATCAGGTCCTCGAAGCAGAAGAAGCCGTCCACGTCCGTGGTCGTCTTCGCGGTCGCCGCGCCCGAGAGATACATCTCCCAGCCGGCTATCGACATGTCTCCAGCGTCGAGTATGCCGTTGCCGTTCATGTCCACGTACTTGTAGCCGCATATTCGGCCCAGCTCGAAGTTGCCGAACAGGAACTTGTAGTCCATGGGTTCACTGCACATCGGTATGTCGAACAGGTACTCGTCCTGGGTAGTCGGAGCCCACCCCTCCTGCGGCATCTCGTAGATGAGATATTCGCCGGGGAGTATGTTGTAGCAGGTCGCCCAATAGCCATCATCGTCGGTAACGATCTCGAGGTGCACCGGCACACCGTCGTTCTGGGTGCCTTTGATCACAATCGTCCAGCCCGGAAGGCCTGGCTCGTTCTTCTCCTCCCACCGGCCGTCGCCGTTGACGTCCTCGAACTTGTAGCCCCAGAGGCACGTGTACGGCACGTTGCCGAACTTCACGTCGAACACGTAAGTGCCAGAGCAGACCCAGAACTCTTGCTCCATCGGAGTGGTGTTGTACCAGCCATCCCTGGCCTCCTCAGTAACCTTGTATATTCCAGGCAGGAGATCGTCGAAGCACCAGTACCCGTTGTCGTCGGTGTACACCGTGAACGGGCCGACGTAGGTGCCCTCATAAGACCAAGGCGGTACGCCGTCATTGAGCCAACCCTCCAGCGTGATCTCCCAGCCGGACAAGCCATCTTCGACACCATCGAAGAAGCCGTCCATGTCCCAGTCGAGGAACTTCCAGCCGTCGATCTTGCCGTACTCGACATTCCCGAACTTGGCGCAGAATACGATGTCGCCCATGTCTATGGTGACCTCATACCTGTCGGGGGTCATGTTGACCCAGCCATCTGGTATGATCTCGCGGACGAGGTATGTTCCAGGCAAGAGATCGACGAAGGCGTAGAACCCGTTCTCGTCCGTGGTCGTGTAGATCGGTCCGAACGGACTGCCGTCGGCAAGAGTACCTGTCAGCTCGATCGTCCAATCGGCTATCGGGACCTCCTTCCCGTCCCAGATGCCGTTCATGTATTCGTCGAGCCACTTGTAGCCCGTGATCTGACCGTATCTGACGTTGCCGAAGTTCACGTCCGTGTACTCAAAGGGTTCGATTGCGCTAACGTCGACCACGACGCTCGTCGAGGTCGTAGCAACCCAGCCGTCCAGGAGCTCCTCAGAAACTGTGTAAAGGCCAGGCATCAGGTCGCTGAAGCAATAGAACCCGTTCTCGTCCGTCACGTCCATATCGTCGACCAGGTATCCGCCGACATCGTAACCGTAGATGTAGATAGTCCATCCAGGTATCGGATCCTCGCCCAAGTCCCAGACGCCGTTCATGTTGGAGTCGAACCACTTGTAGCCGCATATGGAGCCATACGGCATGTTGCCGAAGCTCCTCGACAGAGCGGCGCCGCTTCCTACGGTCACGGTGTAAGATGTCACCGTGATGTGCGTCCAGCCGGCCTGCATGACCTCGCTCACTATGTACTCGCCTGCCATCAGGCCTGTGAACTCGTAGTATCCGCTGCCGTCCGTGAGCCTGGTGCGGTTGTCGTATCCGCCGCCCACGAGCGTGCCGTTGAGCTGGATCAACCAGTTCATCAGACCCGGCTCGCCCTGATCCCACTCGCCATCCCTGTTCAGGTCCGCGGTCTTGAACCCGGTGATCTGGCCGTACTTGTAGACGCTCCAGCTAGCTTCGTCAGAAACCCAGACGAATTGCCTGTCCCGGCCCTCTGCGGTCACCACGTTGTCAAGAGTGCCTTCTCCCGGGGGCACAATATAGGGGTATGTAATATACACCGTCTCACCGACTGCAAGGGTCAAGTCCACCGCGAGATAGCCCTTCATCAGGGAATCGTAGACATCGACCTCGAAAAGCTCGGTGTCACCCGTGTTAGTAACGTTGACGTAATAGATTATTTCCTCACCGATGTCGGCGTCCACGGGGCCAACCTTCGTCACTTCGATGTCGGGATAGAGGATCTCTATCTCCCATGTGGACTCGTCGTACACGTAGTGGTCCTGATGATCCCATGCATCGACATACGCAGTGTTGATGACCCACTCGGCGCCATCAGGAACCACGTACGGATACGGCCCCAGGAGCTCGGACTTGCCTGGCGCCAGTGATCCAATGTAGAGCGCGGAATTGCTGAGCATCGAGTCATAGACCTCAACGTCCATCGTTGCGTCCCAGCTCGGGTTCGAGACCTCGATGTAGTAGCTGATCTCCTCGCCTTCATGGGCGCATGTGTACTCGCGAGCCTCCCATTTCTCGATGTCGATCATCGGGTGGAATATCTCGACCAGCCAGGAATCCTCTGCATACTCTTCGTGATCCTGATGGTCGTACGCCCAGACATAGGCCGTGTTCTCCACCAATTCGGTCTGCGATGGGACGACATACGGCAATGGGCCGATCTGATGTGATGCGCCTGGTGTGAGGTCGCCTGACCACAGGGCCACATCGGACAGGAGCTTGTCGTAGACCGTCGCTGTCATCGTCGCGTCGTGGCTCGGGTTCCAGACGTCGATGAAATACTCGACCGTCTCGCCCTCCTCGGCGCACTCGAGGTCCGCCCATTTGTCTATTGAGATTGCAGGGTGGAATATCTCTATCTCCCATGTGGACTCGTCGTACACGTAGTGGTCCTGATGATCCCATGCATCGACATATGCAGTGTTGATGACCCACTCGACGTCCCTTGGAACAGTATAGTCATACGGGCCCAGCGTTTCTGACTCGTCGGGTGCAAGGTATCCTGACCACAGCATCGAATGCGAGAGCATTGAATCGTAGACCTCGGCCCGCATCGTCGCGTCGTGGCTCGGGTTCCAGACGTCGATCCAATATGTAACCGTCTCGCCCTCCTCGGCGCACTCGAGGTCCGCCCATTTGTCTATTGAGATTGCAGGGTGGAATATCTCGATGTCCCAGGAAGACTCGGCATACTCGTCATGGTCCTGGTGGTCCAACGCGTTCACGTATGCGGTGTTGCGGACCCACTCGGTGTCTTCAGGAATGACGTACTCGTAAGGTCCGAGGGTTGTACCGTCTCCGGGTGCGAGGTCGCCTGACCACAATGCCACATCGGACAGGAGCTTGTCGTAGACCGTCGCTGTCATCGTCGCGTCGTGGCTCGGGTTCCAGACGTCGATCCAATACTCGACCGTCTCGCCCTCTTCGGCGCATTCCCACTCAGACCACTTGTAGATTCCGATATCCGGGTGGAATATCTCGACCAGCCAGGAATCCTCTGCATACTCTTCGTGATCCTGATGGTCGTACGCCCAGACATAGGCCGTGTTCTCCACCAATTCGGTCTGCGATGGGACGACATACGGCAATGGG
>Ga0224507_10000512_pt1 | contig 15224 bp, 12 predicted proteins | sample SF_Jan12_sed_USG_3_FD_170159 | JGI IMG/M metagenome (GOLD analysis project Ga0224507, IMG submission 170159) | Sediment microbial communities from San Francisco Bay, California, United States - SF_Jan12_sed_USGS_13 | ecosystem: Environmental > Aquatic > Marine > Sediment | place: USA... | reverse complement strand
AAATGGAAGTGGATAGGGCACTGGTGGCCCTCCCGGACTTCAAATCCGGTGTGTCGGGTGAACAATCCGACGGGTGGGTTCGATTCCCATGCACTTCCGCCAATCCCCCTAACCTTAATCATACTTTTTCCACGTCCTTTCCATCCTCCGTTGTCAAAAGAGGAAAATTCATTTTCTCTCGTAATTCGATATAACCAGCCGCAACCTTGCGAGCAATATTTCGTATCCTCCCTATATAACGGGTTCTCTCGGCAACACTAATCGCTTTTCTTGCATCCAAAAGGTTAAAAGTATGGGAGCACTTCAAACAATAATCATAGGCCGGTAACACCAGATTATCTTCAAGCAAAGAAAAAGCCTCATTCTCATAGTTGTTAAAAGCAGTTGTCAAGTCAGCAACCGGTGCTTTTTCAAAATTAAAAGTTGAAAATTCTACCTCAGCCCGATGAAAAATCTCACCATAGGAAATATTTCCGTTCCATGATATATTGTAAACGGAATCTACCTCCTGCAGATACATGGCTATTCGCTCCAGCCCGTAAGTAATCTCAACAGTAATCGGCTTGAGCTCCTGGGAGCCCGCATGTTGAAAATAGGTGAACTGGGTAATCTCCATACCATCAAGCCACACTTCCCAACCTAGTCCACTGGCACCAAGAGTAGGTGACTCCCAATCATCTTCTACAAAACGAATATCATGTTCCAACAGATCAAGACCAAACCTCCTCAAGCTTTCCAAATACAACTCCTGCACATTTGCAGGAGAAGGCTTGAGCACAACCTGATATTGATAATAATGCTGTAACCTATTAGGATTTTCACCATACCGTCCGTCAGCCGGACGCCTAGAAGGTTGAACATATGACGCTTTCCACGGTTCAGGCCCGAGTGCCCGCAACAGGGTTGCTGGATGAAAAGTACCAGCTCCGACCTCCATATCATAGGGCTGAAGTACCGCACAACCAACTGTTGCCCAATAATTATTTAAGGTCGCAATAATATCTTGAAAATACATAACGGAAATATCCTTTCCCATCTTGATTGTTTGCAAATCTAAGCTACAATAAAGCCACCATGTTACCATAGGAGCTATGAGCGGTAAATATTTTTGTCACTCTCATTGAGGGCCTATTTTCAAAGCCTTTTAATAATCGGCTATCATCGCCCCTTACAAGACACCCGGCAAAAATAATTATATTTATACCGATATCAGTCTTTACCGGCATCGGATTTCAGTTATTTTTCGTCTCGACTAAATAATATGCATATACTCAGCACATTACACAGTTACGAATCGAATTTATAACTATAATTTAACGGAAAAACAAAATAATCATGTTTACCCTACCCCCTCAAAAAAAAATCATCTCCATCCTAACACAATCAACTACAATTGCGGTGGTCGGCCTTTCCCCTAAAAAAGATCGTCCCAGTTACAAAGTAGCATCTTACATGCTTAAGGCTGGATATGAAATAATTCCCATTAATCCAGGGCAAGATAAAATACTCGGTCGCCAATGTTACCCTGACCTACTCTCCGTTCCCAGCCCGGTAGAGGTCATAAATCTGTTTCGGCGATCTGAACATGTTTTTCCTTTCGTACGTGATTCGATTACTATCGGAGCCAAAACCATTTGGATGCAACAAGGAATATTTCATGAAGAAGCTGCAGCTTTTGCAGAACAAGCTGGCCTTACTGTAATTATGGATCGTTGCATCAAAATCGATCACAATAGTTTTATTCTCAACAAATAAACTATTAAAGAATTCACAACAAACATAGCCCAACATATCAGGCCAATTATTAACGATTATTTACTCTATGGAACCAAAAACTATTTGCATCCGAGGCGCTCGGATGCATAATTTACAAAGTATTGATCTTGATATCCCACGTAACAAGCTTGTTATCTTTACCGGAGTGTCCGGGTCGGGCAAATCATCCCTAGCATTTGATACTCTTTATGCGGAAGGTCAACGCAGGTACGTGGAATCACTCTCTACCTATGCCCGACAATTTCTAGGTCAAATGGATAAACCTGATGTTGATATACTAGAAGGCCTTTCTCCGGCCGTATCCATTGAACAAAAAACCACTGGCAACAATCCTCGCTCCACAGTTGGTACCATTACAGAAATTTATGACTATCTTCGCTTACTTTTTGCCAAAGCCGGTAGTCCCCATTGTCCAAAGTGTGAACGTCCAATACAATCACAAAGCCCAGAAGAAATTGTTAATTCATTGCTTTCTCAACCTGTTGGTGAAAAAGTAATCCTTCTGGCTCCCCTGATTACAGCACGCAAGGGTAATCACGAAACCCTTTTATCTAAACTTCGCAAAGACGGTTTTGTTCGAGTACGACTGAACGGTGACATATTATCGCTGCAAGATAATATCCAATTAAACCCTAAAAAAATTCATACCATTGAAGCCGTTGTAGACCGTTTAGTAATTAAACCATCAATCCGTAGACGACTAGAGCAATCCGTAGCCACCACTCTCAACCTTACGAAATCAACCTTACTTGCTTACTTCCCTAAAGATGGAAAAGATATACTATACAGCGAGCATACCGCATGCTTGCAATGCGGTATCAGCCTACCGGAATTATCCACCCAACTTTTTTCCTTTAACAATCCCCAAGGTGCCTGTACTGCCTGCGGAGGACTTGGACTCCAACGCGTCATCGACCCCACCCTAATAATCCCTGACCCTTCGCTTAGCATTGATAACGGTGCCATTGCTCCATGGAACCGTCGAAAACTAAGTTCCTATGCCAGTCAATGGGCTCATTCTCTAGCCAAATATTATAATTTTTCGCTTAAAACCCCTTTTTCTGATCTAAGCCCTGCCGTCCAGGCAATTATTATGAATGGAAGTGGTGAAGAAAAAATTAATTTTTACAAACGAATAGATTCCACATCCTATACTAGAACAATATTTGAGGGTATCATTCCGAGATTAATGAGACTGTTTAAAGAAACCAGTTCAAAAACAGTTAGAGAAGAGACGGCCAAATTCATGCGGGCACAGCCATGTTCAGCATGCTGCGGATCCCGACTCAACCCGAATGCTTTATCAGTTAAAATAGACAGGATGTCTATCTATAAGCTCAGTACCCTTTCAATTGATCAATTATATACTCATTTATCTAAAATAAATTTTCTTCCTAACATTACTCCCATCACCACACCAATTATAAAAGAGGTGACCGATCGCCTCTCTTTTCTACAGCAAGTAGGCTTAGGATATATTTCCCTTGATCGAAAAGCAGGTACCCTTTCAGGTGGGGAGGCTCAACGAATTCGCCTAGCATCCCAAATCGGTTCTCGACTCGCTGGCGTAATGTATGTACTAGATGAACCAAGCATAGGCCTTCATCAGCGAGACAATATTAACCTTATAAAAACATTAGAAAGTTTACGTGAACTTGGCAACACGGTCATAGTAGTAGAACATGACACTGACACAATTCTCGCAGCAGACCACATCGTCGACATAGGCCCCGGTGCCGGAAAAAATGGTGGTATTCTACTCTATTCTGGACCAGTCCCTGGCTTACTTGATCATGAAAATTCATTAACAGGACGCTACCTTACAGGTAGATTAAAAATACCTGTCCCTCTAACAAGAAGAACTGTAGATTTAACGCCCGAAAAATCTATCACTTTTTCCAAATGTAACAAAAATAACCTTAAAAATATCAAAGTAACATTTCCCCTCTCAGTGATGACTTGTGTAACCGGTGTCTCAGGTTCCGGGAAAAGTTCCCTGGTTATGGAGACACTTTTTAAAGAAACACAAGAAATATTAACCCAGGGGCATAGAAAACAGTATTTACCTCCAACGATCTCTGGCCTTGAACATATCGATAAAATTATTGTTATCGATCAAAACCCAATTGGCCGTACCCCGCGCTCTAACCCTGCAACATACACGGGAATTCTTACTCCAATACGGGAATTATTTTCACGATTACCCGAATCTCGTGCGCGTGGATATAAACCATCTCACTTTAGCTTCAATGTTAAGGGTGGACGTTGTGACTCTTGCGAAGGAGATGGCCTTATCAAAATCGCCATGCATTTTTTACCTGACGTTTATGTTACCTGTGACGCTTGCAAAGCAAAAAGATACAACTCCGAGACATTGGAAATAGAATATAAGGGAAAGACAATAGCAGATATTTTGGACATGACCGTTGAAGAGGCATTGCGCATATTTGATAACATCCCAGTTCTTAAAAAAAAGCTAGGAACTCTTCATGATGTAGGCCTTGGTTATATTACCCTTGGTCAATCTTCGATTACCTTATCGGGAGGCGAGGCGCAAAGAATCAAGCTTGCAAAGGAACTTAGCAAAAGATCAACAGGCCGTACACTTTACATTTTAGACGAACCTACAACAGGGCTTCATCCAGCAGATATTCAATATCTCATGGGTATATTGAATCGACTGGTTGACGGCTCCAATACCGTGATTATAATAGAACATAACCTTGATGTTATCAAATGTGCTGATTATATAATTGATATCGGTCCAGAAGGAGGAGAGGAGGGCGGAGAAATTGTTTGTTGCGGTACCCCTGAGCAAATTGCGTTAATAACCAATTCTCATACAGCCAAATTTCTTAAACAATATCTCTAAAAATTTACAAATTAGAACCTCCACAAAAATAAATTGAGCAAAAGTTGAACCTAGGCTTACAAGACCAGGATTTCTTCACACTCAATACACTGAATATAAAGGCATAACAGATTAATTTAAAGGTTGCCGTAAAACAGCAGACAGCTAAGCAACAATCTAAGATTGTTTGAATTTAATACTATAAAAATTCTTAGAGCCTCAGAATATTATATCTTTCCCAAAGTTGAGCATAATTTTTAGTCGGCTTCATTATCATGGCAACAGGCACCTAGTATTACGTTGCTAATGTTGCCTTGACAAAGAAGCCGACTTAAAATACAAGCAGGTAAGAGATAGACTCAGGGATGGGATAATTTTATTTCCGCAGCTTTAAGACTTAACCAATGCACCTAATGGAAAATTAATCATACTATTTTTCCCTTTATCCCCCACAAACTACAAACAAAAGGATTTGAAGATGACTGAACAACAGCAAGATGAGTCCAACATGCCTACTTTTAGAATGCAAAAGATGTACATTAAAGATCTCTCATTTGAGAGCCCAAATGCACCTAAAATATTCCTCACCCAACATCAAGAACCCAAAGTTGATTTTAACCTTCAACTACATACTAAAAATCTTGATGAACAACATTGGGAAGTTACCATAGCAATAACTGCAAAAATAATAGCTAGCGGTGAAGAAGAAACGGTATTATTTATTGCGGAGTTGGAACATGCTGCTATTTTTCTTCTGAACAATATCCCTAAAGAACATTTGGAAAGAGTATTAGCTGTTGACTGCCCGTTAATGCTTTTCCCCTATACTCGTCAGGTAGTCAGCCAAATTTCAGTTGATGGTGGTTTTGTACCCTTCTTAATGGAGCCCATCAACTTTATAGCTCTCTACGAGAATGCCCAGAAACAAAAAGAAAATAAACAATAAATTTCGAGGTAAAATCACAATTAGAAAAGCGTAGTAGGCCTTTCTCTGATTTGAACATACCCCACAAAAAATGGACAAAAAAAAGCCGCCGGTTAAACCGACGGCTTTTTTTATTTATCCTGTAACACTCTACAGTTGTGTCGCAAAGTCATTAATCAGAGTTGATACAGCTTTCTCTGTTGCGGCTTGAAAAAGATCATCATATTGATAGTCTGCGAGAACAGTCTCAGGCGAGACACGAACATCAATACGATTGGTCCAAACCACATCTCCACTAAAGGAATCCTGAACCCATATTCTAAGTTGAACAACCGCTTGAGGAATATCTCCACCTTTGTTGGCCAAATGTCCAAGCCCAGCGCCAAGTCCGGTCCATAAAATAGCGTTACCATCTGATACTCCAAGAATATCATTTTCCGCTCTAGTAGTTCCGTAAAGATTACCTAACCCTCCGCCAATTACAATATCATCCCAATTATCGTACTTGCTAGAACTTGCTTGACCAAAGGTTATCTGACTAGTAGTACCAAAAAGAAATGGGAGAATACCTCTTTTCCAGGGTGCCCATGTACCTTCCTGACGGGAATTATACTGCGTAATCCTACCTCGTAAAATGTAATCGGCACTGAAATATCGTCCAATTTTTATGAGTTCAGATTTAGCAAGTCCATGGGTTCCGGGAGCGCCAAGCACCGGCCTATTAGTATTATTCTTTGCCAGAGCAATCTCACGACCTAGCTCCTCTCTCATTTCAGGAGACCATTGGGAAGTTCTAAGCTCGTTTTCTAAAGAAGAAGTGCTACTTTGAGTATACGACTCAATACTAATAACATTCTGTTTAGCGAGATACTGAAATACATCTTCAAGAACGGGCATTTTGAAATTGTGTGATACCAGTTCATCAACAAGATTTTCATTAATAAACATTTGTCTACGAAATGCCGTATCAAGATCATCAGCAAAAGAATAATCTGCAAAAGGCATTATGACGAGCGTTTTACCTTCTCCAACGGAACTTTTACTCCCTTCTCCTTGCATTTTGAGAGATTCCTTGACCGTTTGTCCGCAACCGCCGAGAAGAATAGCCAGTAATCCTACGATCAGATAACGGCATAATTTCATAATACATCTCCTATTCATACAATATGATTTTAAAAAGTCCATAGAAGTCTTGAATTAAATAATATTAGCAAAATATAATGATCTTAATTAACACTATGATCTAAGGTTACAATTCTAGGGGTAAGAAGAATGACCAGCTCTCTTTTATTGATCTTTTTTTCCTCAACCCCAAAAAGATACTTTAGAAGTGGAATCTTACCAAGTATTGGTGCCATTCTAGATGAATTATCATTTATGGAATCAATCAAACCACCTATAATCAAAACTTCTCCATTCTTAACTTGGACCATGGTTGACATCTCTCTGACTCCAATCTCGGGCACCCCGACTTTCAAGCCGCTACCAAACTCTTCGTACATGACGGAATCACCAATAATATCAGTGGTAATCGGTGTTAAGTGTAATATTGCACTTTTATCACTGGTAATGGATGCCACAACACCAAGGGCGATTCCCTCAACTATACTATCTGTTGTAGCAGTATAACTTACCAACCCAGTATCAGGATTATATTCCGATTTAATCTCACTTATATAAGAAATATCTTTGCCCACACTAAGAAGTGCTGGTTGTCCATTTAGCACCGTAATTTTAGGATTGGATAACACTCGTGTTTGACCTTGTTCCTCAAGGGCACTAATCATAGCCGTAAGAACATCCGCCGTCATAGCAACACTGGAGACGAATTGAGTAGGAGATGATTGACCGGGCAGTGCTTCAATCCATGGATAGACTTGCCCTCCTGAACCTAATTCTAATCTTGCTCCAAGACTGAAATCCTTTAAGACTTGCGACCAATCAATTCCTATTTTAGAACTATCAGAAAGAAATACTTCTATTATTTTCGCTTCGATGATGACCTGACGATATAACTCCTCTGAAAGAGTGGTGATATACTCCTCTACCTTTTCCAACAACGGCCTGGGTGCGGTTACAGTAATAAGACCAACGCTTTTATCTATTATATAGTAAGGTTGACCTGATGCAACTCTTCTAGTGGCTTGAACGGTAGCACCTCCACCAGTATCTCCACCGGCATCCGGAGCTGTTGAACCCGTACCTTCCTGGACAGTGACTGTGCTCCATGCATTTACCAAGGTACTTAAATTTGCTTCAATACTAGCCCAAAAATCAAACTGATTATCAGCACTGGTAATTTTTACAGTTCCCTCACTTCCTGTAGTGGATTGACTTTGAGCCAAAAAGTTTCCACCGACACTCGAAGTGTAACTACCTTTAATACTAGGTATTTTCACATGAAACTGCCGCGTTTCCTTATATTTGACAACAATAGTCTTATCCACTATCTCATGAAAGTAATCGACTTGGCGGAGAAGGTTGTCTATGGCTTCAAAATAATTATCATCTGCATTTATATTTACATCAACCAAAACATTTTGATCGACATCGCTAGCCCAACTAACATTCATATCCTTTAGATTAGCAAGCCTTTTCAAAATATCCCACAGAGGCTGGGGACCTTTAGTAGATGATATATTTGCTCCTACTTTTATAGCATAGCGTTTCTTAGTTTGACTCAAAGAGTCATCACTTCCTTCAGCAAAATAATTTGGTTGCTGGTAACGTACAGGCAATTGCTGAATAGAATTTGATTTAGACTCTGACGCTGCTGCAGCCTGATCGAGTGAAAAGCCTTCATTTCCTAATGAAGTATCACCCGCAGACTCATCAGCCATGCTTTCCATGGTTATGGGTTCGTCTTGTGAAACATCCATGGCAGGATCATGCTTTTTTCGGCCACACCCCCCAAGGTTAAAACATACCAAGATTATAAGACATAATTTTAAATTAAATATAGTACGATGCATATAAGTTCCCCTGTTTAAATACTAAAGCAGTTTGAACTGATTATTCAGATAATAAAGTTATTTAGCGGCAACACGGCTGTTAATGTATTTTCTTAGGTCCATGGGTAAATGAAAACCAGCCAATAAAATAGTGGTATATTTCCCCGTAGCCTCATCATATTTACCTTGCTTATCTAGTAGTCGCGCCTCAGCCAACATCGAGTCCAAATTGTTCCCATACAAGGTGTTATGCTTTTCAAGAAGCTTCAACGCTGCGTCGTAAAGTTCTCGTTGTTCAGCAAAAACAGCATAACTGAGTAAGGCTTCTTTGGAAGGTTTAACACCACTTACAGATTGATCAAAATAAATTTTTGCCTCATCAAACCTAAGCATATTTGCTAAAGATATTCCTGCATTAAGAGCAGCCTTACTGCTATCAGGTTCTATTTCAAGTGCTTTTTTAGCATAAAAAGTTGCATTAGCATTTTGACGTAAATGTACGAGATATAGCGATGAAATCAAATTTGCTAGTTCTGAATTATCGGGCCAAAGAATAAATGCTTTTTTGTATTGTTCTATTGCATCCTCGTATTCATCCTTTTTGGCAAAATCTGCGGCAAGACTAATAAGTTTCTTAGCCTCAATAACTTCAGGAGGAAGATTAAGTTGCTTTTGGATGACGATGGAATCCTTACCTGCTAGTTCAGGATCAGCCTCAAAGCTTAAATTGTCTTCAACACTTTCCGGCCAAGTAAATTTTTTCTTTTTAGGAAGAATGACTATAGTGTTAAACCGTTCCTCCTTCGAAAGCCCCTTGATATTAAGAATCAAATCCAGTGCGAAATCCCACGGAACATCTTTTAAGTTAAGAGTCAGAGTGCCGCTTACAGCCTGGTCTATTATCAAGTTTTTCTTACTTATTGTCCTCAGCAAACGGAAAACGTTATGGATATCTATTTTATAAAAATCAACAGTAATGCGTTCCTTATTATAACCAGCGAAACCAAAACTATCTTCCATCTTTTTTATCGCAGCATTTTTAACATCAGCAGATGCCACCAACGCTTCATTACCTGATGGTTTATCAAGGGAAAACTTTTCAAGATCCGTATCAGGTAGCTGTTTTTCTAATATGTTATCATTAACTTTGCGATTAATAGTTTGCCCTATTCCATCCAGATCAGTTCCTTCTGTAACAATAAGGCTGATACGATCACCAAGATCTTTTATATCATAATCAAACAGTCCTTCACCACTGGAATCAAAGACAATTCTTGTTCCACCATCCCTTTTCGAAACCCTTACCCTACTTACGGATGAGTCTACCTCCTGTTCTTTTAACAGCTCACTGCAACCAACATTATCAAAATCAAAATATAGTCTGGCAGGACCAGCTTCACTTTTTTCCAATGCGTTATAACTATATTTCGGAAAATCACCATTTGCTATTATGATAAACTCCGTTTGAGAAAGAGAGGGCTTAATCTGAATTTCAGTCAACGCTGTAGCAGTAGAAGCTCCTTCCTTATTGGGAATATCCGATGCATTAATCGCCGGAATTTGATCACTTTGGACAACCAACTCCGAACCTGCTGGGTCAGAAATCGAATCATCTGGCATCTCCATTAAAATAACTATATCAGAGCCATCAGCATAAGTATTGTACTTAACAGGACTTTCTAGCTCAAACTCAAAATGCATACCAGGCGAACCATCTGCTTCCATTGGCTTAGCGACGTAATCTATCGGAATCCCCTCTTGCGAATTATATCTAAAAGATGGTTCCAATATAGAGTTAGTAATGTCGATTACGATACGATACGGGTTCTGAAGTTCAAAAGGATTATAGATCGGCTCTGCATTCCCTTTGATTCGAATTTCAAGAGTATTATTTACTGCCTGAACATCGATCTCCTGTATCTTATAAATAGAATCTGTATCTGCTCCGGCACTCGCCAGAGGGAAACTTGCAAAAACGATAAGTAATGCTAGGAGATTATATTTAGCGTAGCGAACTATCACACTGTAAAATCTCTTTTCGATAAAGGAAAAGCGTATCATGTTTTACTTGTCTCCCTCTTTTTTTAAGCGCATGGTTATCATCTTGATTATTTCTTTGCCGGAACGGGTTTTTGATATTTCTTTTATTAGAACCTGATCCTTGGATATCATAGTGACGACACCTCTAAGACCTACTTTTATGCCTTGATTCAATACATACCCTACACCTGTTACATCCTGAACCATAGCCAATCTATTACTATCACTAATTAATGTGGCTACAAGGGACAGTTGACCAGGCTCCATGGATCTTAATCCGGTTTTTGGCTTTTCAACATCTATTATTTCATCCACCACTGGCACTTGGGGTTGAGGCTTACTGGAAAATAATGGCTGAAATGGATCCGAACGCCCTTCCATTTGATACTCAAAATTATCATGTGACAATTTCTCTAGAATAGATGTCGTTTCCAATAATTCTTCAGCACTAACGATTTCGGAACGAATTACTAATGCCGACAAAGCCAGGAAAACCACGCCAACTTTTATAATATTTTTATCCTTCATTACCTGGTAATTCCAATAAAATTTCCATCAATCCAGCCTCACCAATATTTAAAAAATGTTCATTTTTTAGGGGGGGTCACTTTCTTATTGGTAAACATATAGGTTATGAGTCTACATGTGGAAGATAAAATAACTTCCCCTTCTATTTGTGACGGTGAACCAAGTTGTATGTTATTTACAGTTACAATTCTATCAAGCTTGCTCACTTGACTCAAGAAATAACCAACGTTATGATAAGGTCCTCTTATATTAATATTTACCGGTATTTCAGAATAGAAGTCTCTGGGAATCTCTCCACCTGGTTTAAAACTGACAAAATCAAGACCAGCACCTTTACCTAAATCAGAAATATTTCGGAGCAGATCAGGAATTTCTTTTTTACTAGGCAACAAGGTCGTAAGTTCATCAAATATAAGTTCTAGTTTTGCTTTTTCCGCAACATGCCGAGGCAGATCTGCTGCGACAGCCTCTGCGACTTTAATTTCTTTATCCAACTTTTTAATTTCTTTTTTAAAACCAACTATTTTTTCACTATTAGGCATATAAAACATGAAAACAAACACTAACACCGGTACCACTATCAGAACTATACCGATAACAGCTTTAATATTTCCAGGTAGTGGAATGTATTTCTCTTGTATAAATGAATCTATCTGGGCTGGTATACTCATAGTTTTCAATTATTTATTAGTTTTTGATTCGTCGTCCGTTGGAGGCGGTGACACCTTACATGCAAAAGAAAAAGATTTTAGCTTCTTACCACCCTGGGCTAAAAGTGTGGCTTGCCTCAACTCAACATTATTAACAAATGGTGACATCTTTAATGTGTCCATATAACTAGCAATTGTCCTATTATCCAGAGCCACACCACTGAGAGACAGGTTATTTCCCTGTTGACTCAACGAATTAATGTATACTCTAGAAGGAGGGGTTGCCTTGGCAACTTCATCCATCACACGAACAGTCAAATCAGCTTCTTTTCTTAATCTGGTTATAATATCTATTCTAGTTCGAAGAAGTTTTTTATCTTGCTCAATCTTTTTTATTTCCGCGATTACCTGATTGAACTCTTTCTTTTTCAATTTTAATTTAGCCACATCATCTTCCAAGCCTGAAACCACTCGTTGATGAATAACACCTGCAAAAACCAAGCATGCCAGCAAACCTAAAAAAACAACGGAAAATAAAAACACCTGCTGGCGGGCCTGAACCCTTTGCTTAATTTCCTTAACCGGAAGTAAATTTATATATACCATAATTCTTTATCAGAATGTTGCTGTTCGAATCGCAAGCCCGGCAGCAATTGCCATCTCCGGCCCAATTGATTCAACATATTTAGGATCAATTTTTTTTCCGTTAACCTTCATATTTACAAAAGGGTTAAACTTAACTACATCCAACCCCGTCTCCCTCTTAAGAAATGATGACAACCCCGGAACTTTTGCCCCTCCGCCGCTTAAAACAAGCTTCTTAAGAGAACTGTCGGCTTGATTAGCAGAGAAAAGATCTATTGCTTTCTTAATTTCAAGCACCCAATTCGTACAGGCATCGACAAATATCTCTTCAAGCTCCTCTCGCTTGTCATCAGCGGGAAGAATCCCAAGCTTTATTTGCTCTGCTTCATCAGACTCTATTCCAAAATGATCGGCTATCTGATCTGTTAATTGTTGACTTCCACCAACAATATCACGAGCCAAAACTGATACTCCATCAACGATAATATTGACGTTCATTTTACAAGCGCCGATATCAACCAGTGCAATATTGTCCTTAACTCCTCCGGCAACATCCCAGATATTTTCTAATGCAAAACCGTCAACATCAACCAGAACCGGATTCAAACCATGTTCAAGCAATAAATCCAAATAACCATCCACTACTTCTTTTTTGGCTGCAACAAGCATCACATCGGTGCGGTCTTCATCCTCAGTGGATGTTTCAAGATCCTGATAATCTAAATAGACATCTTCACGATCGAAGGGAATATACTGTTCCGCTTCCTCTTTAATATATTCATCCAACTCTTCTTCCGACATCGGATCAAGTTGAATTTTTTTTACGATTACCGAATAACCTGATATGGATATACCTACTTTTTTTTCTTTAATTTTAAGATTTTTGAAAAGAGCAGCCAACGACTCACCAACCTGTTCAGGTTCCTGAAGAACTCCGTCCTCTACCGCACCTGCCGGTATCACAGTACTTCCCAAGGCGAGTAAGGCATAGCCCGAACCACTTTTTTGCAGGTGACACAACTTGATCGCATGCGACCCAATATCAAGCCCTACGATTAACTTATCCTTTTTCGCCATAATAAATCCCTAACCGATTTAATGCTCTTACCAAGAAAAATAATATTTGATTATTCTTTTTATCATATGTCCCTATTTAGGCCATGTCCATACATTTTGTCAAGGTTAGTCAGTCTTTTTATCAAACCGATATACAATTAATAACCTTATGCCCTTTATAAAACCATAACTTACTCAGCTCTGAACACATTATTTTTCCAAATGATATTCAGCATTCCAAAAATGGAGCTTGAATTATTCCCTTATTTTTTATAGTTTCATTTGAATATACCATAACAAATATTTTTTCCACAGGGATATTTTACAGTGAACGAATCAACAGACGCTAACAAGAAATCAACATTACGTGAATACGTTGAGGCCATTATCATCGCCGTGATCCTGGCTTTATTCATCCGCACCTTTATCGTGCAAGCATTCAAAATCCCTTCCGGCTCAATGGAACCGACGCTTTTAATAGGCGATCACATTCTAGTTAACAAATTCACTTACGGAATAAAAATTCCATTTATCGACTACACGATCATTGAAATCAACAAGCCACACCAAAATGACGTTATTGTCTTTAAGTACCCGAATAACCCAAAGATTGACTACATCAAGCGTGTCGTGGCCGTGGAAGGTGACACCATAGAAATAATAAACAAAAAAATATTTATTAACGGCGAACCATTTATTGATACTCACGGATCATATTTAGACTCCACCATTCATCCCAGAAGTTTTGATCGACGTGATAATATCGAACCACTCACAGTTCCTAAGGGAAAACTTTTTGTTATGGGAGATAACCGGGATAACTCCTACGACAGCCGGTTTTGGAATTTCGTAGACTTAAAAGCAGTACGCGGCAAAGCGTTTCTTATCTATTGGTCATGGGACGTACGTCTCCCCTTTCTCAGCCTAGGGCGCTTTTCCTCCATCAAATGGGGACGAACCGCAAATTCCATTAATTAGCGGGGTCCAGGATGAAAAATCATCATTTCAAGCACAAACATATTTTAGATTTACCTGCACTATCTTCTCGAGATATATCATTCATCCTAGATACGGCGGAATCTTTTAAAGAAATATCCCGTCGACCTGTGAAAAAAGTACCGGCCCTACGAGGCAACACAGTTATAAACCTGTTCTTCGAACCTAGTACTCGAACCAGACTCTCCTTTGAAATTGCCGCCAAGCGCATGTCGGCCGATACCTTTAACATTTCCGCCTCCACCAGTAGCGCAACCAAAGGCGAGTCCCTGATTGATACAGTTCGCAACATCAACGCGATGAAACCCGATGTAATTATTGTACGCCACTCTCACTCAGGCGCGCCGCACATGCTTTCCAATCACACCCAAGCTGCAGTCATCAACGCCGGTGACGGTACCCATGAACACCCCTCCCAAGGACTTTTGGACCTCCTCACAGTTCGTGACCACAAGAAAAAACTAGATAATCTTAAAATTGCCATTATCGGTGACATTCTCCATTCACGAGTAGCTCACTCCGATATCATTGGTTTTACTACAATGGGGTCCAAAGTTTATATTTACGGACCAGCAACTTTTATTCCCAAAAGCCTTACTGCCCTTGGAGCGGTCATCTGCTCAAGCATGGAAGAAGCATTGGCCGATGCCGACGTAGTAATGACGCTGCGCATTCAAAAAGAAAGACAAAATGATCCTCTTTTACCTTCATTTCGTGAATATTCTAAACTTTACGGAATAAACCGCCAAAGAATATCCCTGGCCAAACCCGACGCCATCATTATGCATCCGGGCCCCATTAATCGTGGCATCGAACTAATGCCCGACGTCGCTGACGATACAAGGTCCGTTATATTGGACCAAGTA
>Ga0224507_10000509_pt1 | contig 15231 bp, 15 predicted proteins | sample SF_Jan12_sed_USG_3_FD_170159 | JGI IMG/M metagenome (GOLD analysis project Ga0224507, IMG submission 170159) | Sediment microbial communities from San Francisco Bay, California, United States - SF_Jan12_sed_USGS_13 | ecosystem: Environmental > Aquatic > Marine > Sediment | place: USA... | reverse complement strand
TGAAAATCTCGTACCAGACCAATAAATCAATTACATCTGAGGAGTTCGTTGAACTTCTCAAAGAATCAACCTTGGCTGAGCGGAAGCCCATAGAAGATACGCATTGCATGGACAGCATGGTTAAACAATAGCAACCTAATGGTCACAGCGTGGCATGAGGATAAATTGATCGGTGTTGCTCGTTCTATAACGGATTTTCATTATGCGTGCTACTTATCTGATTTGGCTGTTTATAAAGAATATCAAAAACAAGGAATTGAAAGCAACTTCAAATCGTTACCCAGAAGCAGTTGGAAGAAAAATGCAACTTAATACTCATTGCTGCCCCTGGGGCACATTCATACTACGAGCACATTGGTTTAACTAACAACCCAAGATGTTGGGTTCTTGATCGTAATGAAAAAATCAGCTAACCAGGCGCTCCACCAGACCAAAAACCGCGATGCGGTTTCCGTCAAAAGACGGGGCAAGTCTCACGTTGAGGCTACTAGTCTTATGAACTCCAAAAAAAGAGTCAAACGGCGATTTGCCCCTTCTCTTCTTTTACTCACGACTTTGGTCTACTATCACCTCTGCTGACTCCTGCTTTCTCTCCATGCTAATTACCCCTCATGCCGCAGCACCTCTTATTTTCTGTCTACTCATCTTATGTTCGTATCTCACAGATGAAGCGAAGCGTTCTGTCATCTGTACCGGGACATATGAGTACCATTGGCCTACCATGGCAGTTCACTGGAAACAAATCTCCCCTTATAAGAACGTGCACTTACGATGCTCGTCCGGGCCATTTACCGTATCCCCTGTTCCTCGGGCTTTGACATGTTGTGTTGCCTTAACCAGGGACTCGGCCTTGCATGACGTTTCTGTTCGTCGGCCCACATCTGTGCCTACAGCTTCCTTCAGACCCCACCTCGCAACGACTCCCTTGCCTTCGGCTAGTAATTTATGCTAAGATAACTACTTAGCACAGGAACACTTACAGGGGATTTGAACCCCATAAGCTCACACCCATGTCTGGCGTACACAATGCATTCAACACCGACCTGCGAGCCCGTACGTTATTTTTGAACAAACTGAAAATATTTACAACCCTCAAAGTTGGTTGATAGCCTGGTTGGCAGGCGGGTTAACTTTATCATTAGACCCCAAGAGAAAAAAATGAGTATGAAACAGATCATTAAGAAGATTCCGGTAATCGGCCCAGTCCTACGTCGCATTTACAGCACCTGGATCAACCCACCAAAACCCTTTCAAGGTTCTGAAGATTATTGGAAAGACAGATACGAAGCTGGTGGCAACTCAGGAGATGGCTCCTATAATCAACTTGCTGAGTTCAAAGCGGAAATATTAAACACATTCGTTTCTGAGGAAAAGATTACATCAGTCATCGAATATGGATGTGGCGACGGAAATCAACTTAGTTTAGCACAGTATCCAAAATACATCGGTTTTGATGTAAGTCCTAATGCTATAACCAGATGCTTGAAACGTTTTTCCAACGATGAAACCAAAACCTTTAAACTTATGGAACCGTGCGGAGACGAAACAGCTGAGTTGACCCTTTCATTAGACGTGATTTATCACCTTATTGAAGATACCATCTTTGTTGACTACATGAACAGGTTGTTCGATTCTTCCGAAAAATTTGTGGTCATTTACGCCTCAGACACTGATGATAATCCTGAGGACATGGCAGCGCATGTAAAACATCGGAAATTTTCTAAATGGATAAATGATCACAAGGCAGAATGGAGGCAAATAAGACATATTCCCAACAAGTATCCATTCAATGGCGACACAAAGAGTGGATCATTTGCTGACTTTTACATCTATTCAAAGGCCTAATCGGGTAAACGCGAGTTTTTCTCGCGCCCTGCCCACAACACCCCATAACAAGCAGGCTAAGGAAAGCAATTAACTAATATACAAAATAATTTTGAACAATAGCAGAAGGGCGATCACCAGGATCGCCATACGCACGCCCGCAGCTTTTCAGTATATAAGAATAAATGATTAACGCACCAACTCTAGTAACATTGTCGCTGTTTCGCGGTCTTGCCTTAATTTAATCTGTTATTTTGTTCATATTTTTTCTCTTTCAGGTCTTAGCCTGACGGATATGGAATCGCCCCTACAGCTTGCGGGTAGATTTAACGTTTCGTAATATTAAACCTTTTAACAAAGTCAATGAGTTTGACTCATAAAGGGTGCCCCTGTTTACGATAAAAAACTATCCATGATTACAGGTACTTCCTGCTTATATCCATGACATGGTTCACCTACGACTTATCAACAGCGGTAGGGCTAAGGGCTGCATCACCACTGCCAAGCACCAAGTAAATGAGAAGCCCCCATATTCCTCCTACAGCCCCAAAGAGTACATCCCGAGGATCGCCTACCCGGTCGGGAAGGAAATATTGAAACAACTCGTCCAGGCCGGCCACACTCACACAGAATAAAGCTGCGATGAGGCATTGCAGCCATGGTTTACTTTTTATGTTGTCATGGGCCGCTGAAAAGCCGAGGAGCCCGAAGAGTACCAGGTGAAAGCGTTCCTCGGCCACCGGGATAGTGAGGGCGTAGCCCAGCCCCAGCCCGATAAACAAGATCAAGAGGGCGAGACGGAGATATTTTTTTCGCTCAATGAGCTGCTTTTTGATGAGATAGAGAATAGGGAGGAAAACAGCTCCGAAAATGAGCCAGACAAAGACAAAAAGGCCGGAACCGGAAAGATGGGCCCGGATAAAATTGAGGACCGGCCGCATAAATGAGGCGGAGATGATAATATATGCCGCGTAACAGGCGGTAAACCATGATATTTTCATACAATATTTTTTAATTTCCAAGCGGATTATATATTCACAAACCAGCGAAAATATAACCGATCCGCCAAACCGCCATACTCCTCGTCATCATCACCATTATAAACAAAGCAGCCAAAACTCAAGGTCATATCATCAGCCATGCTATAGTGCAGGCCCGGAGCCAACCCCCAGGAATGATCTGACATGCTCGTGATAGCCAATACCTGAAGGTTCCATAACATAGAGAGTTGATACCCAGCACTGAGGGCCAAAGAATCATGATTAGTGTCCTCGTTATAAAAATATTCTCCCAATAAAGTCAAAGAATCCACAAAACCATATTCAGCCCCGATGATCGCCTCCACGTGGGTCTCTCCACTTTGTCGATCATGGAAACGACCCCCTTCGCTACGTATTTCCATGCCGGTGGCAAACAGCTCCCCAGCAACTTCCCAACCAATAATATCACGCTGCATATCGGTATCCAGCACCCCCACCAGACCTATATCCATCGCGCCCACAAAGCTTTTGATACGAAAAGAACTTTTATCACGCGAGAGGGTACAATCTATATTGCTAAGTTCGTTAAGCGCATATTCATAGCGCACGGCCTCGGTTCCGGGCCGTTCCTCCGGTTCAATACTTAGTGAATCAATGGGATTGAATAGATCAATAGGGTTCCATACCCGACCGGTGCCGAACGGCACCCTTTGTTTACCCACCACCCAGAGATGCTTTACTCCGGCATAACGCAGGTAAGCACGGTTAAGACTCATCTTATTATAGACTTCCGCCGACTCATCAAGGTAACCGCTTACATTATCGCCAATCACCACCGCGCTCAAGGCCGGATGACTCGTGAGCCCTAATACCGCTTTGAGCCGCAGTCGATTACGCAAGCCAGCCCCATCATCTTCATCATAGTAACCAATTATCGTATCTTCAATACTATGATTCCAATCAACTTCGGCTGAAGAAGATACTGGGCCTCCAAATAACAGCGCAATAAATGCTGTATAAATTACTATCGCCTTACTAAGTTGCATATACATATGGTTATCAAGGAAATACGTTTTCCACCACCACGCCATCACGCAACACGATAGAGTGTTTGGCTTTACTTATCACCAAAGGATCATGGGATGAGAAGATTATGGTTATCCCCTCTTCCTCGTTGAGCTTTTGCATCATATCCATAAGACTTGAGGCAGTTTTTGAGTCCAAGTTAGCGGTGGGCTCATCAGCTAGAATTAATTGGGGTTTAGAGGCGACAGCCCGAGCCACAGCCACCCGCTGCTGTTGTCCGCCGCTCATCTGATTGGGAAGTTTATCAAGCAGCTCTTGAATACCGAGTTTGCTGGCAATTTCCTCCACCCGCTCCTCGATCTCGCCCTTGGCTCTATTTTGCAATTGCATGACATAACTAATATTTTCCCTGGCGGTCAACACCGGAATTAAGTTATAAGCCTGGAAAATAAAGCCAATATGGTCTCGCCGTAAGGCAGCTAATTTCCGTTCCCGGAGACCGGTTATTTCAAGTCCGTCTAAAACCACCCTCCCCTTAGTTGCGTCATCCAAACCGCCGACTATGTTAAGCAGAGTGGTTTTACCGCTTCCAGAAGGGCCTGAAACCACCACAAACTCACCCCGTCCAATGGACAGACTAAGTTCAACAAGGCCAACCACCCGGACATCCTGGCCAGTCTCAAAAATTTTGCTTACCTTCTCAATAAGGAGAAAATCGTTATCCATAGTAGTATCGCCGCATATTGCCGTTAATCATATTTCACCTATGGCTTTAATTGGGTTAGCTTTATAAAGAATACGCAAAGGAAGAAGCGCACTGAGAATCGCAGCAATTAGGATGGCCGCAAAAGGAGTGATAAAATAGTCTGGACGAATAATCGCATAGGTAATCGCATCCATACCAAAAGCATTAAAAGCCTCACTAAACATGGTGAGATCAAGCCCCTTTTCCTTAAAATGCCAGAGAGTAAATCCGCCCAACAATGAGCCCACCAAATAGCCAGCCAAGCCGATGAGCAATGACTCCACGAGCACCACCCCAGCAACTTGACGAAACTCGGTGCCAATGGCAGTCATAATCCCGAACTCCCGAATTCGTTCCAACACCGAAACAAGCATTACTCCGATAATACCGATAGCGGCTGCGGAAAAGACCAAAAATGCGGTTACCAAATTGAACCATTTCATCATCACCCTGCTCTGCATCAAAGCCGGATAAAGTTGATCCCAGCGAAAAACCTCTAGATCTGGAAAACGGGCCTGCATGCTCTCCTGCACCCCTTCTATTAGTTCAGGATCTTGTACAAAAAAGGCAAATCGACTCACCCCGCCGGAAACTTGTAATAAATCCGAAAAAGTCGCCAAGTCTAAAAACACCGCCCCATCATCAAGTCCCATATTATTAGTACGAATGATTCCGGTTACTTTTAAGGCCATGGAGGCAATCTCGTCATCAGTGGCTTGGGCTGAGATAATAATCTTACGACCGATTTTAACTTTGAGTTTTTTTGCCAACTCCGCCCCGATAATTACCCCTTTACCCTTGGTGCCGAAGGTAAAATCACCAGCCTCAATGTACTCGTGTAAACGTCCCTGTTGTTGTTCAGCTTTGCTGTCGATGGCATAAAAGGCAACCCCCCGCGAATAATGGGCGGTAGCCGCTAGACCTTGGTGCTCCAGTCGTTTAACATAACTTCGTATCCGGGGATCACTTTTTAAAAAACCCTCCACCCCATCCGGGTCAGTAATAAGATTCTTTATATCCATTTCCAAACGATAACCCTTGGCGAAAACAGATATTTCTCCGCAATCGCTGCGAATTGCATTATTAATCATCTGTTCCATCATGCCCTCGTAGAGTCCTTCCATAAAGAGCAAGCCCCACAAGCTCACACTAATCATCAGCACCACAGAAACAGTACGACTTAGCCTTCTGAACAAGGATAACAGTGCTATTTTCAATATCATCTTAAACATGACGAATGGCGTCCATGGGCCGGTACCGATTCAAGCGCAAAATAGGATAAAGAGTGGAGCAGACACAAAGCACGAACATAATCAACATATCCCTGGCGATAACCAAGGGCGCAAAATCGGCAGGTATGGCGGTAGCCACCATATTATATTGCTTAAACTGCTCTTCATAACCGGCGAACTCCATGGGATTTAAATAAAAATAATAGGCCACGCAAGCACCTAGCAGTCCACCGAGCAAAACCCCCACCAGGCTGAGCAACACACTCTCGCTGACAAGCATCACAAAAATACCCCACGGGGTAGTCCCAATCGCCCGCATCACCCCGACCTCCCGTACTCTGGCATAAACGGTGAGCAAAGTATAAATCATAATAACGAAAAAAATGACGATGAAAATAATCCCCAAGGTGATGTAACCAAAAACCGAATCCAGCTTCATGGCTTGCACCAGACTCGCCATGGTTCGGAACCAACTCTCAGCCACATTATCGCCGCCAACTTCCTGATTTATTCGATCCTCAATCTTACCGCAGTCCTCCACATTCGCCGGTAAAACGATTACATGGGTAGCCATATTCCGGGAAACCATAACTTCATCAAGGTAACGCTTATTCATAAAAGCAGCAGAGGCATCAAAATCAAAAAGGCCGGTACGAAAAGTCCCTTTTACGGTCACCACATCAGCGGCCATTGAATAATCGGCACCGTTGCCGATAAATGCAAGTTCATCTCCGATGCCCACCTTGAGCCGCTTAGCCAATTCAAAACCGATATAGACTACTGCTCCATCCTCATCATCGAGATACTCACCTTCATAGAGAGAGGAGGCCATACGGGATAGTTGCTTTTCAGCTCGCGGCTCAATACCGGTCAACATACCTCCCACCGAACGAGCCTCTGTGGAGTAGAGGACATAAGTTTCAAAACGAGCGCCATAGGCCGCAATATCTGGAATATTAGCCAGACTACGGCGTAAGGAATCAAGATCAAATATAAGATTTTCATAGCCGGGTGTATCTCGAAAATCTCGATGGGTAATCTGCATATAGCCGGGATAGATCTCCACCGCATTTTTGATCATTGTATTATGGGAACCATCCATAATGGCGGAAGAAAAGACGAGCAATGCCGTGGTAATGGCAGATAGAACCACCGTCACCACGGAACGTTTGCGGTAACCACGGATATTTTTAAGGACTAGCTTCCAAGGAATCATTGGGAAAATTGCTTCAAAGCTCTTTTAGTGAAATAATGATCGGCAACCGGTTGATCAAAAACCGCCTCTGTGATTTCCATAATGGTTTGATTTCCTTTTTTCTCTATGGTTTCATTTTCCATAACCCATTTAGACGGATACATTTTATCACCGAATTTTTTAAATTCATTATAAAAAAGAACTCGGACCGGCTGATTTTCCTCATCAAAATAACGTACTTTGGTAGGAATGAGATGCTCCTTGGAAATCCACATGAGCAATTTTCCCCAAACCACCGGAGCATCTTCCTTAGGAATGAGCTCCACAAGATATTCATCACCTTTCTCGATAAGTTTACAGTGATAATCGTCGGCAATGGAACTCTCCCGCACCAAATCATCGTTGGTAAAATCACTCCCCATCCAACTTTGCAGCATCATGGAAGCAGGAATTTTGATAACCCGTTCAATCCGCGGAACGTATTGCCACATAGCATTATCTATTTTTAAGAAAGTAACTCCCGTATCCTTACGCGGGTAGGTGATCTTGATAAAACTCTTATCCTTGCCCACGCTATAGCTTTCCATCTTGATGGTACGCTCAAGTCGAGATGTTTTAACCCGCATGGTCAAATTCATTTGAGCAGTCTTCCCATTCAAGGCCTCTTCCACCTGTTGCATCAGGGTATCGATATCCATTTCCTCGGCAGGACAATGGTCAACAAATATAAAAAGGAGACATAATATTGTTAATAAATAATGTTTCATACATTCCTTTGCATTAAAAAAACTTTTCTTTTCTCTTTGTAGCATCCCGTACCTAATGCGTCAAAGATAACCGGGTGATTACTTATTAATAATACTTGCTAGCAACCGTTTATCCAAGCCGCACCTCAACAAAAAATCGTATGTGGTCACAGGCACCTCATTTTCATGTGGTTGCCTCTACCCGCCTAGGAAGGCTATAGCGAGCAGCAGCAACTGTTTAAACCTGAGGGAACTGTGACCACATACAAATTCGCACGCCTTCAAATCAGCTAGTTAAGAACCCTCTGATCAAATACCAAAAATCTGCAACCGTACTTCTTTCATCCCAAATCCCTTTTCTTAATTTGACATTCATATCTCAAAGTTGATAAAGTAAGTGATTTATCATTTGCATTTAAATTTGAATAAATACATCTTTCGCCTTTCCAGGATAGCCATTTTTCCTGTTGCCATAAACAGTTACAACTCTGGGCTATTTATCTGGGCGAGAAGTTAACATAGCCAAAGGATTCATCATGACGGAATCAAGTACAAACCCAACAGATCTTCCGATATTAAAAGAAGTCTCCATACCGCCCCACCCTATCTGGCCCAAACTGGAATCTGCAGAAAAAGAAGAGCTTATCCTACGCATTAAAAAACTGCTCAAGGAGCGTAACGCGGTACTGGTGGCCCATTATTATACCCATGAAGATTTACAAGCCTTGGCCGAAGAAACCGGGGGCTGCGTAGCAGATTCTTTGGAAATGGCACGTTTTGGAGCGGCCCAACAGGCTGAAACCTTGGTGGTAGCGGGAGTACGCTTCATGGGGGAGACCTCAAAAATCCTTAATCCGGAAAAAAAGGTACTCATGCCCGATTTGGGAGCTACCTGTTCCCTTGATGAAGGATGCGAGGCTGGTGAATTCCGCGACTTTATCGCCAAATATCCTGATCATACCGTCGTCGTGTATGCCAACACCTCCGCCGAAGTCAAGGCCGCCTCCGATTGGGTAGTTACCTCAGGCATTGCCTTGTCCATAGTAAAAGACTTGGCCGCCAAGGGTGAAAAAATTCTTTGGGCTCCTGACAAACACCTTGGTCGCTACGTCCAAAAGGCAACGGGTGCCGACATGATTCTCTGGCCCGGTTCCTGTATCGTGCATGAGGAATTTAAATCTGTTGCCTTGGAAAGGGTACGCAAGCTACACCCCGAAGCTGCCATCCTGGTGCACCCCGAATCACCAGAGAACATCATCGAACAGGCCGATGTGGTGGGATCAACCACGGCCCTGATCAAAGCGGTGACCACCATGGAAAACAAAGAGTTCATTGTGGCCACCGATAAGGGTATTTTTTATAAAATGCAACAACTCGCCCCGGACAAAATCTTGATAGAGGCTCCTACCATAGGCCAGGGTGCCACCTGTCAGGCCTGCGCCGAGTGTCCCTGGATGGGGATGAACAGCCTGCACAACTTGGCCGAAATCCTGGAAGATGAATCCAACGAAATCCATATTGATCCGGCAATTCGCGAAAAAGCTGTCATCCCGATTCAAAGAATGCTTGATTTTGCCAAAGAACATAATATCGGAATGAAAAAAAAGGGTAATGCTTAACAAGGTCCACCCATATTTATTCCAATAACGGACAATCACCTGCGCGACCTTTAAAAGGTTAAAAGATATCTGGTCACAGAGTTTATAACTAACTGACTTAATACATGGTGAGATAGTAAGTGGTTACAGGTGCCTCAATTATTACCAGACCTTCATCTTTTTAGTTTGGTTCATACTTAGAATAAGGCATAATGATTCTAAACTGTCTATACTTGCATACGTATAACTATATCCACTTAATTATATATTTAATACTTTTATGAATGAACAATCTCAAGGCTTACGCCTTCCTAAGTTAGTAGAAAAAGATTCCCGCAGCCCCATGCTCATAAGTGCCCTAAAAAGCAATAGCCAACAACTCTGGTCACAAAGCAAACTTAAGGTCCCGATTGCTCAACTAGATGACCATCTCGTTACGGCACTCAAGGATGCATATATCAAGGGACAAATAGTACGAGGATTGGAAAGTGCCGAGCGAACGCTTGCGGCTGAAGAAAGAGGCTTACGAATAGCAGATCAAAAAACAGGGCAGGCCAGAGGCATTCGCGTTTCTCGCATTTTACTTCTAGCTAATGACGGGGCGGAGCGCTTTTATCGGCAAGTTGAAACACTACTGCTCCGTCACGGTCAGCGGGTTTTAGCGATTCGTCTTGATATTAATGCTGATAAACTGGGAAGTCTACTCTTCGGCCCTAATAAAATCGCCAAATCAGTGATGCTGGAACATAAATCAGCTGTCGCTTCGATACTGCTTTCTTTAGCCGATCAATGGGAGATAGATTGACACAGAGGGAAATTTTGCTGGTCCATTCAAGTTTGTCCTACCATTCACCCTGTGCGATAGATATGACCACAGTTAGATCAGAAAAAAACTATAATTAATAAAACCAAATAATTTAACAATATAAGTAGCAATAGTCATTGAGACTCACTTGTGAAATAGAGGACGCTATAACCATTACCGTTCACCGCGCATGCAATGTACATGCATGTAATACATTATTTTTGTAACCAATCACCGGTGGCGCATATTCGTGCAAGCTCTTTCAGTCGCTATAGCCATTCTATGCAGCAGAATTTGTAAGCATTCAACAGCACCACGTCTGAGCGCAACCAGGCCGGATTCACATAGTGATAACTATAGTTCAATAGTTCACCGGCCTGATCACCCACATCCACAGCACTAGTAAAAATCTACTACGCCGATGTAACGGAATTATTATTTTCAACCCTGTGAACGGTAACTAGAAAATAATAGTGCGAGGATATGGTACTGAGAATCGGTTATCATAGCCCGTTTTTTTATAACAATATAAATAAAAAAGAGAACTAATTGACGGATAATAAATCTCAAGTACCAGGAAGAAAAAAACCACTACTACGAATTATTTCCTGTCCTGCCTCGCTCTGCAAGTAAGCAATTAATTCTTTCACATTACCAGTGGGCTCCCCCTTGGTATACAAATACTGTTCGCTGGTATATGGATATTCTCCCGATAAAACCGTATCCTTATCCAGGATAGTACTTTTACCATTATTTTCAATAGCAACTATTTTAACTTCACCAAGATGACGATAAACGGTTGAATATGAAAGCCAACCAATTGACCTGGGATGTTGCTTCACCTTATCTATTACATATGGGGTCATGGCAGCTATAGCTGATCCCTTGGGCAACACTCCTATACCAAATATTTCCTGGAAATTCTTAAAATGAGCCGATAACGGTGGTGGAGTTACCAGTTTAACTTTATGACTTTTACCTGACACAAACTCTGCCCAAGAAACAGTTTTTCCAGTCAACAATCCACCCAATTGACTAGGAGTCAACCTATCTACAGCCACTTCGTTATTTACAATAACCGCATAAGCATCAACAAACAACTTGGTTGCGACAATCCCCTGATCGATCAACTTTTGAGTTATTGGGCGACCCACCCCTGCTATATCACACTTACCGGCCAACAGCATCTCTATACCAGTACCGGAACTTTTGGACTTTATATCCAGAATTACATCATGTTCTTTCCGAAACGGCACCGAAGATTTTGATATAACAGAAACAACTGTAGATGAACCATGGTAACGAATTTTTTCAGCAGCAGATAGAGATCCAACAGCAACACTTAATAATAACGTCAATATTATACTGATTATTATTTTTTTCATATCCTTCTCTTCTTTCAATTTTTTAACAAAAACTATTTATTACTTTTTCACATCTACTTGACTAAAACTTATGTTGCATAAATCATACCAACCACATCAAACCATGTAGATATGATACCAAGAAAGATACTAAACATATAAAATATATGTTAATTTTTATCCAACTTCCCTAATAATACCAACCCTATCAACCATGCGCAAACAACTATAAAATTTTGTATAATAACAGTAAGTAATAAAAAATCAGCAAACATAAATTATAGATTTCGAAGACAATCTACAAAAACGTTGTATTACATTAACGTACCCCCCCCTTTGTTTGCTATGTGATTCTAAAATCATATTTTCAACAAAACCTTATTCTGCTGCGACGACCTATTTACCATGAGCTTCTTAATTCATGGCTATTCAAAATAATTAAGGGTAAAATCTACCATTGAGGAAATTAATCTTTTTAACATCAGTCAAAATGATCTGATTTTAATACTTAAAATACATCTGTTGCGCGAAAAACCGCGCAAAGGTGTTTAAACTTATTAATAACAAATACTATTCCTAAATTTGTACTTGAATTACAATAATAATGATAATAATGATAATGATACTATTCCTGACTTCGATATCTCATTTTATAGCTAAATATTATTTTCAATTTGCTACCGCATTTTTAATGGCAATGAATCCATCATCTCTCCACGCCTGGACAGAACCCCACACTGGCATAGAACTGGTTTGGATTAAGGGAGGTTGCTTTGATATGGGATGCGGCCCCTGGACATCAAGATGTTTGGCCCGTGAAAAACCAGTCCATAGAGTCTGCCTGGATGGATTCTGGCTAGGTAAATACGAAGTGACCCAAGGTCAATGGACGACAATCATGAAAAATAACACTTCTGAATTTACACACGGAAATACTTACCCTGTAGAACAAGTATCTTGGCATAAAGCGAGGGAATTCATTCTCCGCCTCAATAAGCTAAGCAACAAATCATTCTCGTTACCCACCGAGGCTCAATGGGAATATGCAGCACGTAGCGGCGGCAAAGAAGAAAAATATGCAGGAGGCGACGAAATAGAAAAACTTGGCTTTCATTGGTTTAACAGTAACAAAACGACCCACCCCGTGGGAAGCAAACAACCTAACGGACTAGGGCTTTATGATATGACGGGAAATGTATGGGAATGGTGCGAAGATCGATACGGAAAAAAATACTATGCCACTAGTCAAAGCGACAATCCAAAAAACACAGCAAACTCTATCTTTAGAATATTGAGAGGGGGTAGCTGGTATTATTCACCATGGTATGCGAGAACATCCAACCGTCTTTACAGCCAAGCAAGCTTTGTCCACTCTTCAATCGGATTCCGAATCCTACTTCAAGATAACAAGACTCAATAATCCAGATAAAAAAATGCAGCCCCTATAACATAGGGGCTAACAGACCGATAAACTATTATAATACTAAAATTCTGCCTAATTACGCATTGGTATAATCCTACAAAATACTTACCAGGTTACCTGGCTAGCTCGATTTAAAAAAACACTCAGGCCAGCCCTCTTGATGGCAGAAGGTTTACAATATAACTACCATATCTATTCCACATGGCCGGAACCAGACATCCCTAACTCCTCATAGGGATTTACCCCTGCCATCATCAATTTTCGCCTTAAGCCCGGAGTTACCGAGAACTCTTTAAGGGGAATAAAAAAATCATTATAATTATCCAAATACCCCATAAGATCAAAAATTGCGGCCAATTTTAATCCGCGCTCCATCTTTTTATCCAACTTGGTTACAGTTAAGAGAGCATCACGATTAATACCGAGCACAACCCCAATACGTCGATCCATCTCCGAACTCCACCGAAGAAGTATTCCCATGAGCTTGAACTTCTCATTTTCTTCAACTTGCCCCTCCGACAAATGCTTTATGGCAAGTTTGCCACTTCCTGGAGTAATACCAAGTATAACCTGATAAACATCCTCCTTACATTCATTTGGACTACCGATTAAATAATAACCTTCACCAGCATCGAGCGGGTATTGATCTAAGATAGCTTTACTCGTAAGATAACCCATAATCGTGCCAGGACATATATGACCGTGTAGCTCGCCTGCCTTAAGAAGGTCATAGGGTGCACCTATTTCCCAAGCCCCTAAAATAGTAGCCACACTAAAACCATCAGCACCTAAAACGCCCTGCCCAAGAACACGTAAATACCCTCGCTCCCGCATTTTCTTCTCACTCATAACAATTTGCTCTGAGCGAAGCTTATCTCCATCATAGCGTATGACATACAACTGGTCGGTAGTTGCATTCAATAGGCAAATTACTAAATCTTCTTGCACCCGAAGATTAACAAATAAAAAATTCTTTTTCCCAATGGAACAACCTGTTTTGTTGGCTATGACGTCCACATAAGATTCCGTCGTATTCCCTTGCAAACGAACATAATTTGCATTAGTCAAAACACAGATATCTTTGGCACCCGGTTTAATGCCAAGACTTTTCATGGCACCAACAATTGCATTACTGACAATTGCCGGATCAGCCAATGCATATCCAGACACAAAAAAAAGAACCACAAATGAAATAAATATATTGATTGTCAAACGTTTCATAGAATCACCCCCATGGTTATTATTTCTTTTCAAAAAATAAAAAATAAGTTAATAATTAATAGCAAGAAGGAATAAAAATCTTTCTCAATATGATTATACATAAAGATTTTTTTCTTCTCATTGAACAGTTAATTTAAATAGTAATCTATTTTGCACTAAACAGGCAACCTGATGATCAATCTCCAACTCCGTCACCTATTTCACATCACCTTAATGCTACTTGCCGTTATCTGCTTGTTGGGATGCGAGAAAAATCAAACCAAAAAACAATATAAAATAGGGATAATAAGTCTAAACAAGAACCATCAAGTTATAATAGATAATTTCAAACAACAAATGAAAATCCAAGGATACATAGAAGGACAAGACATTACCTATTTTGATAACGGAACATTAAACAGTCCTGCACAAGTTGAGCCTGCTGTTAAGGACATGATCACTCAAAATGTTGATATTATATGGACACTAACTACGCCTGCTACAAAAATAACAAAAAAAATCCTAAAAGACTCTCCAATCACCATCCTATTCGCTCCAGTCTTCTGTCCTTTGAAATCAGGAATAGTTAACTCTCTTGCCGACACCGGTGGCAACATTACAGGTGTAAAGGTCAGAGGCCTCTCCGGCAAAGCACTTGAGCTATTTATTGCGACTGTGCCATCAGTTCGAAAAATACTTATTCCATACCATCCCACCGATTTTGCATCCACGAGCGACCTCAAGGATTTACAAGAAAGTGCCACCAAGATGCAAATTAATATAATTGCAAAAAAAGTTACCTCCAACCAGGAACTAGACAACATTTTATCTAACAACTTAAACAATATTGATGCACTATGGATTACTCATGGAAACCTCATCCGATCAAACACTCAAAAACTCATCTCAGCTGGACTGAAAAGTAAAATCCCTATCGGTTCTTCTTCATCTTTAAATAGTGCCGTATTACTAAGCTATTCAATATCTCCAACCAACCTTGGTAAACAAGCCGCAAGAATGGCGAACAAAATCCTCAAAGATACCCCAATTGAAAAACTTCCTATTGAAACGGCAGAATATTTTTTAGGTATAA
>Ga0224507_10000508_pt1 | contig 15254 bp, 13 predicted proteins | sample SF_Jan12_sed_USG_3_FD_170159 | JGI IMG/M metagenome (GOLD analysis project Ga0224507, IMG submission 170159) | Sediment microbial communities from San Francisco Bay, California, United States - SF_Jan12_sed_USGS_13 | ecosystem: Environmental > Aquatic > Marine > Sediment | place: USA... | reverse complement strand
GGCCTCACAGTTACCTTCCAGAAACTCGACCCCTATATTAACGTCGATCCAGGCACTATGAACCCCTTTCAACACGGGGAAGTCTATGTCACCGATGACGGTGCAGAAACCGATCTGGACATGGGACACTATGAACGTTACACAAATGCGGTAATGGCCCAAATAAATAATTACACCTCTGGACGAATTTATTATTCGGTCATCATGAAAGAACGACGGGGTGAATATCAAGGTGGTACGGTTCAGGTAATCCCCCACATAACCGACGAGATTAAACGGGCTGTTCTCCAACTCGACGGCTCGGTAGACGTGGCTATTATTGAAATCGGCGGCACCATTGGCGACATTGAGGGGCTACCCTTTGTTGAAGCCATTCGCCAGATCAGAGGCGATTTAGGTCGTGAATACACCCTTTTTGTACACCTCACCTTGGTTCCCTATATCAGAGCTGCTGGCGAAGTAAAAACCAAACCCACCCAACATAGTGTTAAGGAATTACTAGCCAGCGGTATTCAACCCGACATTCTGGTATGCAGAACCGAAGCGCCAATTACCCCTGATCTGAAGAAAAAAATCGCCCTGTTTTGCAATGTGGAGGCTAAATCAGTCATCACTGCCATTGATGTTGATACTATCTATGAAGTGCCACTTCACCTCCATGCCGAAGGCTTGGATGATATAGTTCTCCACAAACTGGGAATCTGGACAGGTGCACCCAATATCGCTCCCTGGAAAGAATTGGTCCATAAAATTAAAAACCCTAAACATACGGTTACTATCGGCATTACCGGTAAGTACGTTGAGCTGAGAGAATCGTACAAAAGTCTTCACGAATCCATTATCCACGGCGGCATTGCCAACGACACCAAGGTAGAACTAAAATATATCAACGCTGAAGACTTGGAAAAGGGTAACCCCGAGAAATTGCTGAAAGGTTGCGACGGCATCCTGGTGCCAGGCGGCTTTGGCAGCAGAGGTATTGAAGGAAAAATTAAAGCCATCACCTATGCAAGAGAAAACCAAATTCCTTTTTTCGGAATTTGTCTCGGCATGCAGCTTGCGGTGGTTGAATTTGCCCGTAACCTTGCCGGACTTGACAAAGCCCATTCGACTGAACTTGAGGCAACAACACCCCATCCGGTGATTTATCTCATGAAAGAATGGTTTGATTTCCGAAGCGGCAAGACTGAAACTCGTGACGAAAATTCCGATATGGGCGGCACATTACGCCTTGGTGCCTATCCATGCAAGCTTAAGCCAAAATCCCGTGCCCATACAGCCTACGACTGTGATGAAATCAGTGAACGTCATCGTCATCGCTATGAATTCAACAATGAGTTTCGGAGCAAATTAGAAGAAGCAGGCTTACTTGTTTCCGGAACCTCTCCGGATAATTCTCTGGTAGAAATCGTAGAACTGGCTGATCATCCCTGGTTTGTTGGCTGTCAATTTCATCCAGAATTTAAATCCAAACCTATGGCTGCCCACCCCTTATTTAGGGATTTCATAAAGGCTTCACTGGCAAAAGGGGAAAAGTAATCTAACGTAAGTGACCACAGACATCGCTTGTCTTCACATAGTTGCCGTCCTTTGCCAGCATAGATGACTTGATAGCGATGGGAGCAACTGTATAAATTTTGCCACGTACTACATAACTAAGCAATTAATTTTTTTACACAATGTTTTTATCCTTCACAGGAAAAAACTTTTTACTGGTGAACCATGACTACAATTACTATGAACAGCCTTCCTAAAGGCAATACATTTGACATTGGACCCGGCAAACCACTGCTGCTCCTTGCCGGTCCCTGTGTTCTAGAATCCGGTGAACTCGCCTGGGAAATAGCCCGGGAAATGAAGGATATATGCGCTAGACTTGGCATCAATTATGTCTTTAAAGCCTCTTTTGACAAAGCCAATCGCACATCTATTGGTTCTTTTAGAGGTCCGGGACCGGAAAAGGGCTTAAGATTACTTGGTAGATTACGCGAAGAGATAGAAGTACCCATCGTGTCCGATGTCCATGAACCCTCCCAAATGGACCTTGCCGGTGAGACTTTAGACATTATTCAGATTCCCGCTTTCCTATGTCGTCAAACCGACTTACTTATTTCGGCCGCCCGAACCGGGAAAATAGTTAATATTAAGAAAGGACAATTCGTCTCGCCATGGGATATGATTAATGCTGTTAATAAAATACGGGAATCTGGATGCGAAAAGATTATGCTCACCGAACGAGGAGCAAGCTTTGGTTATAATAATCTAGTAGTAGACATGCGCTCTATACCGGTAATGAAATCTTATAACTGTCCGGTAATTTATGATGCAACCCACTCAGTGCAACTCCCAGGTGGATCCGGTGGTACTTCTGGAGGACAACGGGAATTCATCCCTTCACTTTCCCGAGCTGCCATGGCTGTAGGAATCGACGGGCTTTTCATGGAAGTACACCCCAACCCTGACAAGGCACTCTGTGATGGACCCAACTCATGGGCCTTGGACAAGGTTGAAGATTTGTTGAAACAACTTCTTATCATCCGCAACGCAGCTAATGAGATAGACAATGTCTAATAATAATCCTTGCTCGCCTGCCGGTAATGGCGGGTATCCGTCTGATTGTGATATCACCGCCGCACTACTAGCCAAGGCTAACGAACGTCTTAGTGCAGTAAAAAGACCTGAGGGCTGGCAACAAGCCCTGCAACGAGGCCGTAATATTTCCTTATTACTTTTAGACGTGGACGGTGTGTTAACCGATGGTTCCATTACTTACACCCAAGGAGGTGGTGAGTCCAAAAGTTTCAACACTCAAGATGGATTCGGCCTGAGAATTCTCCAGGAAGCTGGTATAGAAGTGGGTCTAATTACTGCTCGGGTATCTGAAGCCGTCGACCGCCGAGCTCGCGATCTCAACCTCACCCACGTCTACCAAGGAAATAGCAATAAAATAGAAGCTTTTAACGAAATTCTGGCTAGTACCAAAATTTCTCCAGATCGTATCGCCTATATGGGTGATGACTGGCTCGATATGGTGCTCATTGATCGAGTCGGCTTCTCCTTAGCTCCAGCCAACGCCGTCGCCGAAGTCAAGCGCCGAGTTCATTGGGTTACCGAAAAACGCGGAGGCTATGGTGCAGTGCGTGAAGCCTGTGATCTACTCATCGAAGCAGTCGGTAAAAGAGAATTTCTGATTGGTAAATATTTTCGATGATAAAAAATCCCCGCAACCTCCTCTGGCTCTCTCCTCTTTTATTATTGCTCACCAGCCCGTTCTGGAGGCCACCTATTACTGCCTTCCTTCAACCAGAAGGCAGTTTTGATGACAAAGAAATAGACCTTAGCCATACTGAACGCCGTTTTGTCATGGATCATATAACCATTACCATCACTGAGCATGGTAATGTTGAATGGACCATACAAGCCAAACGATCATATACCGGAGAAACAGACCAACAAATAGGAATGACCAATGTTAACGCTGAATATGTTGGAAAAGACGGCAAAAAGATATATATCACCAGCAACCGAGGCACCTATTATTTCAAGGAAAAACATCTTATCCTCATGGATGAAGTGGTCATTGACGATCCGGTAGAAAACCGTAAAATGACCACTGAACTCCTTCATTACTATGATATCAACAAAATGCTGGTAAGCCCCTATGAAGTCCGCATCACCACAGCTGAATTTTCCATTGACGCAGACCGACTAGACTACGATCTAATCAGCGATGCCTATGAACTCAGCGGCAATGTGGAATGTCAATTCTAAGTGTTACAAATTATTTTCCCAGAACATTAATTATTTTCCACAGCCATAAGTATAATCTAGAAATAATACTGAGGTATTTTAACAACCTTCCAAGAAGCTGCCCAGATCTTTATTGACAGTGGGCGGCCTCATCCGTTATCCTGGCTGAAATTTCTTTTAATTTGATAAATCAACAGGATAACATTTTCATGCTTACTATAAACGAACATTATCTAAAGCTGCAGGCGTCCTACCTTTTTTCCGATATTGCCAAACGAGTAAATGAATTTCAGACTGCCAACCCTGATAAAGAACTTATTCGGTTAGGAATCGGTGATGTTACCAAACCACTTCCCAAAGCATGTGTCGAAGCCTTTCACTCAGCCATAGACGAAATGGCTACGGAAGGTTCATTTCACGGCTACGGGCCGGAACAAGGATATGCTTTTCTCAGGGAGGCGATCGCTAAGCATGATTTCCAGGCAAGGGGTGCTCAAGTGGAGGCAGACGAGATCTTCATCTCCGACGGTGCCAAATGCGACACAGGTAATATCCAAGAACTTTTCGACATCAAAGCCAAAATCGCCATTCCCGATCCGGTCTATCCCGTCTACCTCGATAGCAATGTTATGGCCGGACGCACTGGAACCTATAAAGATGATCGCTACCAGGATGTTGTTTACCTCGATTCTGTCAAAGATAACAATTTTGTACCCAACCTACCCTCCCAGCCAGTGGACCTAATTTATCTCTGCTTCCCCAACAACCCCACCGGTTCCACCGCTACCAAAGAGCAACTCAAAGCATGGGTCGATTACGCTAGGGATAACAAAGCACTTATTCTTTTTGACGCAGCCTATGAAGCCTTTATCCGGGACGAAAATCTGCCCAAGTCCATCTACGAAATTGAAGGTGCCAGAGAAGTGGCCATTGAATTTCGCAGCTTTTCCAAAAACGCTGGGTTCACCGGAACACGATGCGCCTATACCGTTGTACCTAAAGAATGCTTCGCCTTCGACTCCCAAGGAAATAAACAATTCATCCACCCCTTGTGGAACCGACGCCACTGCACCAAATTCAACGGAGTTTCTTACCCGGTACAAAAAGCAGCCGAAGCTGTTTACAGTGAGGCTGGCCAACAACAAGTTAAAGAACTGACCGATTACTATATGGCCAATGCAACCATAGTCAAAGATGCGATTAAAGAGCTTGGCTTTAGTTTCGTTGGTGGTGAAAACTCACCATATATTTGGATTGATGGAAAACGTGATTCATGGGACTTTTTTGATCTGCTACTCAATAAAGCCGGAGTAGTTTGTACTCCTGGGGCTGGATTTGGTAAATGCGGTCAGGGTTTCATCAGAATCTCAGCTTTTAATTCCAGAGATAATGTTGAACGGGCCATGGCAAAAATTCGCGCTGCGCTGAAATAATATCCATCAGAGCAGTTGAAAAAGAACCGGCAAGGTCAGGAAGGAAAGTACGATTCCAAATCCTACCATGCCGGCGATAAGCTCCGGGGCCAAACCAGCTACGATTGCTAATGCTCCCGCCGTAATCATCGGCGGCATACCTGTCTCAAATACAGCAATTTTTGCGGGGATGGAATCCCAACTCCAAAAAATACATGCCAACAAGGCAAAAACCGGAGCTACAACTAGTTTAATGAGTAAACCGTAACCCAACGGAGAAAGGGTATCGCGAGGAAGCCTGAGTTTCAATTGAAAGCCAACGGCAATCATCACCACTGGAATGAGCGAAGCAGCTATAGGCTCCAACATAGACCTTACCATGTGCGGATAAGGGAATAATATACTGAGCAAAGCCATAACCAAAGCGATAAACGGTGGAAACAAACAAACCCGTTTAATCAGGGAGAGAAAAGTAATCTTTTCACCGCCTCCATAAATTGCTAGGATAATAGAACCATACACAGTAAGGCCCAAAAAACTACCTAACTGGTCATATAGAATAGCATAGGGAATCTGTTTAGACCCAAAAAAAGATTCAACCATGGGAATCCCCAAAAAAGAGGTATTTCCCAGAGGGACCATAAGCAGGAGAGCACCGGTAATCTCCCGCCGCCATCCGTAAATTCTTGCAAGCAACAAAACAAAAAACGCTGATAAGGCAAGCATGCCCCATGGCATAAGAATCAGAATCAATAAATCAGAAGACAACGTGAGCTGTGGAATCTGAAGGAGAATCAGACCCGGCAGGGCTACATAGACAACATAGAGGTTGAACGATTTAGCTGAATCAACAGGAAAGACTTTGAGCTGACTAAATATTTTCCCCAAGATCATAAGACCAAGGGTGAGAGTAAAGTTTTCCATTTTCAACCCATCTCTTTCAGTATCCTTACCCACAAAAAAAGGAGGAGTTCCGCACTGCGGCTCTCCTCCTTTCGGATTAAAATAACAATTTGAACTTAACGTACCTTCTTACTTCCCTCCACCAGTGAATCCACCACCGAGGGGTCAGCCAAGGTTGAGGTATCGCCAAAATCGTGCTCTTCCGTTTGACCTGCAGCAATTTTACGCAGGATCCGACGCATAATTTTACCACTTCTTGTTTTTGGCAATCCAATGGAAAATTGCATAAACTCCGGAGTGGCAATTGGACCAATTTCTTTACGAACATGAGCTCGTAACTCACTGGTTAAATCACCCTTTTCCTCCGCATCCGCTTTCAAGGTAACATAAGCGTATATGGATTGTCCCTTAACCTCATGGGGCGCTCCAACAACAGCAGCCTCCGCCACATCAGGATGAGCAACCAAAGCAGACTCAATCTCCGCCGTGCCCAAACGGTGCCCGGACACATTGATAACATCGTCCAATCGTCCCATAATCCAGAAATATCCATCCTCGTCTCGACGTGCTCCGTCCTCTGGATCATAAATACCAGTGTAACGCGAAAAGTAGGCTTTTTTATAGCGTGCCGGATCACCAAAAACACCTCGCAACATTCCAGGCCAAGGCTTTTTAATTACCAAATGTCCCCCTTCATTGGGTCCCGCTTCCTCGCCGTCTTCCCGGTATATGGCAGCATCAATCCCAGGGAGAGGTTTTGTGGCCGAGCCAGGCTTAAGTGGCGTAACATACGGCAGAGCTGAAATCATAATTCCGCCTGTTTCCGTTTGCCACCATGTATCAACAATGGGTAAATTACTTTTCCCTATATGTTCATAATACCACATCCAAGCCTCGGGATTTATAGGTTCCCCCACCGAGCCTAGTATCCTCAGAGAAGAAAGATCACATTTTTCCGTCCACTTCACACCCTCTCGCATCAAGGCACGAATAGCAGTCGGCGCAGTGTAAAAAATATTAATTTTAAACTTTTCGACAATTTTCCAAAACCGATCAGGTTCAGGATAGGATGGTACTCCCTCAAACATCACTGAAGTTGCGCCTAACGCCAAAGGACCATATAGAATATAACTATGACCGGTGATCCAACCTATGTCTGCAGTACACCAATAAACATCATCATCATGAATATCAAAAACCCATTGAGTGGTATGGGCTACATAGGTAAGGTACCCACCAGTGGTATGTACCACTCCTTTAGGCTTACCAGTAGAACCAGAAGTGTATAAGATAAAAAGGGTATCCTCAGAATCCATACTCTCGGCGGGGCATTGACCGCTGATATCAGCGGCGGACTTGGCCTCATGCCACCAGACATCGCGTCCCTCTTGCATATCAACTTCATTGCCACCGCGCTCAACCACAACGCAATGAGCGACCGTAGGACATTCAGCCAATGCGGCATCAGCATTGGGCTTCAATGGAATGGTTTTTCCAGCCCGGATTACAGCATCGGCAGTAACCAATACCTTGGCCCCGCAATCTTGAATACGGCTTTTCAAACTTTGAGCAGAAAAACCTGCAAAAACTACACTATGAACTGCCCCTATGCGAGTACATGCAAGGAGAGTTATGGCCAATTCCGGCACCATGGGAAGATAAACGGCAACACGGTCACCTTTCTCAACCCCCATCTTCCTCAAAACATTGGCAAAACGACATACTTCTGTATAAAGCATCTGATAGGTATAAACCCGAACATCCTCTTCCGGTTCACCCTGCCAAATAAGAGCCGCCTTATTGCGACGTCCATTGGTAAGGTGACGATCAAGGCAGTTGGTTGACACATTAAGCTTGCCGCCTGGAAACCATTTTATTTCTGGAGTAATCATGTCGGCTTCAAGAACTGCATCCCATGGTTTATCCCAAGTGAGAAGTTCCGCGCTCCGATCAGCCCAATATCCTTCCGGATCTTCCATGGACCGCTTATAGTGCTCCTCATACTCGGTCATACTTTTGACATGTGCTCCTTCCGCCCCCTTTGAAGGTGGTGGAAAAAGTCGACCTGCACTCATTAAACTTTCAATTTTTGAATCTTTTTCGGTCATAGTTCCGTCATAAGGTTAATGGTTATCTCTTAAGGCTGAGCACCAGAATTCAGCTACCTAATCAAATAAATGGTTTCCCATGGCTATTTCCAGAATACTAAATCATTTTACAGTATTTCAATATTTCGACAAAGAAATAATAGAAAGAGAGAGAATCTTCCAAAAACCAAAACTTACCCGCCCTGTATTAACCAATACCCCAGTTGCATAACAATCAAAGCATAAATTCCGGCTGCCACATCATCAAGCATGATTCCTAACCCGCCATGGAGATGATCATCAAGCCAACTCACCGGAAAAGGCTTTAAGATATCAAAAAGTCGAAAAAGGGCAAACCCAATAATAGCCGTCAACACATGAGTAGGCATTAAGGCCAAAGCAATTAGTTGGCCCACAATTTCATCTATAACTACCAAACCTGGATCTCCTCGATCCACTATCTTCTCTGTTCCACCGGCAGCAAAGACCCCGATAACAAATAGTATTCCGATAATAGTAAAATAAGAAAGTGGTGTGAGCTTGCATATAAACAACCAAATAAAAACTCCCACCAAAGAGCCCCAAGTTCCAGGTGCTTTGGGCAAATAACCCGACCCGGCACCGGTGGCGATAAATAAAATAAGACGATCCATAATAATTATTAAAAAATTAAGAGTTAGAAAGAGCGCCAGCTGCTACCGCGGCGTACACTTTTTTCAGAGAAACATGACTTTCTGCAGCAACCCGACAACAGTCTTCATATTCGGGTGTGAGTGTAACCCCACCGGGATCAAATATTTTCTTTGCAGCCACTGGTCCGTACACGGTGTCCACAATGGTTGCTTCCCGTTCCAGGGTCAACCGCTCTTCAAAACGAAAACGCAAACCAATAGCGCTAGTTTCACGCAAAATCATCTCTTTTAACAAGGTTGAACGAGCGGGGTCGCAAATAACACGCAACAGAAAACCAGGACGTCCCTTTTTCATATGAATAGGCTGAAGACTTACATCCAACGCACCAGTCTGCATAAGCATCTCTGCCACATAGGGCCAGGTCTCTGGACTCCAATCATCAAGATTGGTCTCTATCACCTCTACCCGCTGGGCTTCCGGGGCACTAAATGATTCTCCCACCAACAAACGTAAAAGATTGGGCCGTTCATCCCTGCGTTGCATGGTTCCTGCCCCATAACCAGTACGCATGGGGTTCATGGAAGGAAGCCTACCAAATTCAGCAGCCATTTCTTTGACAATAGCCGCCCCCGTGGGAGTAACCAGTTCCTGATCAAGATCCTCCCCATAAACCGGAACATCACGCAGCAAAGAACATACTGCAGGAGCAGGCAAGGGTATCTCACCATGGGCACAACGCACCCAGCCCCTGGTGAGAGGCAAGGGCGAACAGATCAAACGTTCAATCCCCAGCCGATGTAAACCTAAAACCGCACCGGTAATATCAAGTACTGCATCTGTGCCACCGACCTCATGAAAATGGACTTCTTCAAATAAACAGCCATGCACTTCAGCCTCGGCCTCGGCCAAACGGCGAAATACGGCAAGAGAACGCTCCCTTACCGGTGCTTCCAACCCGCTTGCAGTTATAATAGTCTCAATATCGGAAAAATGACGATGGGGAGGAGAAGATTCTACCCGCACATCCACCAGAAAAGCCTGGAGACCGGATCGTTTAACCCGTTCCAGTACAATACGACCTTCTGAAAGGCCTAGGACTTCAGGAAGGGTAATAAGTTCATTTTCAGAAAATCCGGCGTCAACCAAGGCACCAAGCAGCATATTACCGCTGATCCCGGAAAAACAATCAAGATAGGCAATGAGCATCAGGAAAAACGTTGCCCAGACTTTAGGGTGGTGCCACAAAGCAGCGAAGAGATATCCATACGTTTTTTGCCCTCAGGCTGGATCTCTCCAATAAGCAGATAGTTCTCGCCAGTGGCAATAAGCAACCCCTGCTTATCGGCCCGGACTATGGTTCCCGGCTCTTCACTCACCTCACCAGCCACTATCTTCGGGCTAAAAATACGGTAACGCTTGGAATCAAGAAAAGTGTAGGCCGATGGCCACGGATCAAGACCCCGAATAAGACAATGCAAGTGAGCCCCTTTTCTACTCCAATCAAGATGACCGTCCTCCTTACTCAACATGGGGGCCTCGGTAGCCAGAGAACCATCTTGAATAATCGGTGGCAAATTATCATCCTTAAGAAGCTCCAGAGCTTCAAGTAATGCTTTCCCACCTAGATCAGCCACTTTATAAAACAAGGTCCCTGCGGTGTCTTCATCAGTGATCGGAAGGGATGCTGGCAGGAGTATTGCACCGGTATCCATCCCCGCATCCATCTGCATTATGGTGACCCCAGTCTCTTGCTCCCCTTTAATCAGGGCCCATTGAATGGGTGCAGCTCCTCTAAACTTAGGTAACAAAGAGCCGTGAACATTAATTGCCCCCAACGGCGGTATATCAAGAAGTCCTTGGGGCAATATTTTACCATAGGCGGCAACAACCAATACATCAGGACGCAATGCTTCCATTTGACGCAAAAAAACATCAGTTTTTACCCGCTCCGGCTGCAATACGGGAATATCGTGTTCTTCAGCCAGGACCTTTACCGGTGGAGGACTCAGTTTCTTTCCCCGCCCCCTAGGACGATCCGGCTGGCATACCACAGCTGCCACCTCATCGGGACCGCTCAGTAAAGAACGAAGTACAACCTCGGCAAAATCCGGGGTTCCCATAAAAACTATACGTAGTTTTTTCATTGGCTTATTTCTTTAAAAGTTTTGCGAGCTTCTTTTTATAAAGACCGCGTTTAAGAGAACTGATCCGATCAATAAAAAGAACACCGAGAAGATGGTCAACTTCGTGCTGAATAATCCTCGCAAACCGCTTCTCGGCCTCAAAGGAAAGCACCTCCCCCTTAATGTTTTGCGCGTCCACATGGATCTTTTCAAAACGTTTCACATTGGTGGAATAGTCAAGCACGCTCAAACATCCCTCATCACCAACGATACTACCCTCACCATTACTTATTACCGGATTAATCAGCGTCAAATAATCTCTAGCATCTTCCTCTTCCGAGATATCAACCACGATAATTTGTTCTGCAATACCAATCTGATTGGCAGCCAAACCCACACCAGGGGCATCATACATGGTCTCCGCCATGTCAGCTGCAAGTTGCTCCAGCTTGTCATCAAAGGCGGTTATTTTTTCAGCTTTTTTCCGCAGAATAGGATCAGGATAAGTGAATATTTTTCTAATAGTCATTGCAATGTTTAATCAATTAATATTTATTGTTAAGTAATTATATAGCCGCTCCGAACAGCAAAGTAAAGACCGAGTTCCAACCAACAAAATCGTATTCATCTTCACTCAGTCACCCCGCCAGCATAGATTATACGCTATGCGATTGCATAACCTGCAACACCCGTGACCACAAATGTTGTTAAAATAGGGCCGCTCTCAATTTTGCCAAGCAACCTCAACCAGCTATAAAATATATCACAGAAAGAGCTCTTGTCTTGCATAGTGTTATTGTGTAGAATCAGTCTGATAATCTAAAAGCCCGTTAAGTTATGAGCCTTGGACTTGCTCCTTGTATTAAATAGGGAAATAATCATCAATATTTTTTTCACCTACACGTAATGATCTTTTTCTCATATCGTGACCTCAAACTAAATTCTTATAACCTAACGAATTAACATAAATCGTAACCGTTTACTTTGGCAAAGCAATAGGTCACATCCCATTGGAGCCTAAGGGCCTCGGAAAATAATAATTGTCCTAAAAAGACATACAAGATAGTATATCTTTTTTTTCGTGGCTCTAAGCTAACCTTCAACGATGCAAATACCAGAAAATGATATAATGCGAAACATTTACCAAAAAACTATTCGAGGTATGGGGTGAGTAATTCAAAATTTGAGCTAGGCTTAGAACTCTTACGTCAACCTGTGCTGCCATTAGTATCCATGGTAGAGTTTTTTGCCATGACCGGATCTTTCTCGTCAGTACAAGACATCATCAACGAGCTGCCCCAACCCATCGAAACTAAGTACACGATCTACAAGGACCCGGCTGTACTCCTTGCCCCTTACTTAGACCTGATGGAAGGTTTAATCAAATCTACCTCCGTTGATCAGCCAATTGAATTGGTAAACGAAAACAACGAAGAACTTGACCCCATGGTTGTGCGAAGCAGTTGGATCAAACAGCAAATTTTAACCCTTGAGCTGGAAAAAATCAATAGCGCCCTCTGTGGGCCCTGCAACTGCACCCTATGCTGCACCGGACCACAAAGGGCTATGCAACAAGAATTTTTCGAAATTCCACTAAAAGACGGGGAGCTGAATTCATTTGAAGATTGCAGCAAGATAGACAGTGAAGAGAGTCGAACTCGACTACCCATGGACGAAGATGAGCTTGTCCATGACGGCCTTCCTTTTTGGGCATCACTGGAACCCAACATTATTCATTGGAAAAATGGCTGGAGTCTCATCTTACCCAAAAAAACGAGTTGTCCGAATCTGATCCTCGAAAACGGCCGATGTCGCACCTACGACACACGTCCGTTGGTATGTCGACGGCCCCAAATATTCCCTTATATCATGGAACAACTCGACGACCACAACAGCAATAAGTTTCGATTACGCAATATTATTCTAGCAATTACCGACTGTCCATACGTAACCGAACTACAAGATGAAATCACCGGCTACATCGCAGCTTGCGAACTGGAACCGATTTTTATGCGGAACAAACAATGAGCATTTTGGAAATCATTCTCCCCCTTCTCTCTTACCTGGCCGGATCAATACCTTTTGGCCTGATCCTGAGCCTACAACAGGGAGTAGACATACGAAAAAGCGGCAGTCGTAATATCGGAGCGACAAACGTCACTAGACTAATGGGTAAAAAACTCGGCATCGCCACTCTGATGGCCGATATGGCAAAGGGATTTGTACCCATGCTGGCCGCAGGATTAATCCTGGAACCCACCTCGGCCAACTACAACCTCATTGTATCTCTTTGCGGTGCCACAGCCGTTATAGGACATATGTTTCCAATCTATCTTGGATTTAAGGGCGGCAAAGGAGTTGCCACCGCGCTGGGAATTTTTCTCTATCTTGCACCGTTGGCAGTGTTATTCTGCCTGGCGACATTCATCGGGTCAGTCTATCTCACCGGTTACGTCTCACTCGGATCCCTTCTGGGATCGCTGATTATTCTTCCGGCACTTTATCTTTTAGCTGAACCATCCTGGAAAATCTATCTTGCGCTATTCGTCACCACTATGATCTGGATAAAACATCATGAAAACATCGGCCGACTACTCAGCGGTACGGAGAAAAGCATGAAAAAAAAGAAAACAGCGGACCCAACCATTATTGACAAAAAAGACAACTTAAAAGACATGTAGGCAAGCGGTATACTTCGAGATAGGATATTTTATTTTTTCTTCGACCCTATCAACCTCTACGGGCAAACGGTAAGGAAATCGTCACCTTAGTCCCCTTACCCTCCTCCGATTCCACCACCATACTACCACCATGGTTCCGTAATATGGCAAAAGAAATTTTTAAACCCAACCCCATTCCCTGTTCCGCTTTTTTGGTGGTAAAAAAAGGCTGTTCTATTTTGGCAAAAACAGCTGGTGCTATTCCCTCACCATTATCCTTTACCGAGATATGAACTTTATCATCCGAACAAAAAGTAGAAAAACATAGCTCACCACCACGCTTCATGGCATGTAATGAATTAATCGTTAGATTAAGTAAAACCTGATGAATTTTATGGAGATCACAAGTAACAAGAGGCAACTCGGAATAATTTCTTGAAATGATTACCTTATCACCATACAGGGGCTCAACCAACTGAATAATCGCATCAATCTCCTCATTCATGTTCACCGGGGTGCTTTGCATCCAACCCTCACCGGCATCCTCGTCCACAGGACACAATATCCCCCTGACCAATTTCAACCCAAACTGGATGCTATTACACATCTTATCCATAGGAAGAGGTAAAACTTCTCGTAAAAGAGGAGGACGGTCCTGACCACTATCCCTATAGGACTCTTCAATTTTATCAAAAGCAAATACAAAAATGGCTATTGAATTGTTTATAAAATTAAGCCCATTATTAACTTCGTGTAACAACTTAGCGTAATCAGCCTGCATTTCTTTCACGGGAACTACCGCCGACCTTGCCCTCACTCCACGTATCTCTCCCAAGACCATCTTTGCCTGCTCATTGAGCTTAGCCAACTGTACAGTATCATACCCAATTTTATCATCATTACAATTACGTAGCTCATTAAGCCGCTGAGAGACCATATCAAGCTCATTTAGTAAATCAGAATAAACAATGGTCAACAGACTCAGATTCATATCATGTGCTATTTGGTGCCCCATGACGACATGCTCCTCAATCTTTCCTTAACCTTCAACCCATTCATTCGGCTTCAACTAATTGACATTTCAATAAAATATATTAAGACACAGGCAAAACAACATTTTAGCAACACTACAAAAAGCATCAAATAAATAATTTAATTTTCAATGCCTCAAAATCATTCTACATCAATCATTTTGCCATAACAATGGGTATTATTAAACCCCCAACCTATTGATCAATATTTGTACCTGGTCAGAGGGTTTATAACTAACTAATTTAATCCACGATAAGATAGTAAATGGTCACAGGTGCCTCAGATTTAAACAGTAACTCCTGCTCGCTATAGCACATCTATGCAGACAGGGGCTACTGCATCAAGATGAGGTGGTTGTGACCACATGCAATATTTCTTTTCTTTTTTTGACAGAAGCAGAGAGGGTGTTTATAATTTTACAATTGATTAACTCATGTAGGAGACACTAATGAATACAATTAATTTTTCAAAAATATCCTTCAACTTCCTTTTCATCTCTTTTATAATGTTACTGTTTCTACTTGGAGGGTGCGCCAAAAAAGTACCTCATACTATCACCTTGGACAATGGTCAAAAAGCTATTCTCACCAAAGGAATAGTAAAAAAAGTAAATCTAAAAAATAACACCATTCTTTTCAAACAACTCAATGGTCC
>Ga0224507_10000505_pt1 | contig 15322 bp, 10 predicted proteins | sample SF_Jan12_sed_USG_3_FD_170159 | JGI IMG/M metagenome (GOLD analysis project Ga0224507, IMG submission 170159) | Sediment microbial communities from San Francisco Bay, California, United States - SF_Jan12_sed_USGS_13 | ecosystem: Environmental > Aquatic > Marine > Sediment | place: USA... | reverse complement strand
AGGACCTGACCCATTATTGTTCATAATTCCTAGTTATCATCTCATTCCCTCCAGAATTGCTCTTCTTGGGTGTAGGGTGGTTATTAGTTTTTTGAGTTGGGCGTTGTTGACGTGGGTGTAGATTTGGGTGGTGGAGATGGAGTGGTGGCCGAGAAGTTGTTGGACGTAGCGGATGTCGACTCCGGCTTCGAGGAGGTGGGTTGCTGCGGTGTGTCTTAGCATGTGGGGCGTGATGCTGCGCTTGATATTGGCGGCGGCGGTGGCGTTATGAAGTAGTTTGCGGATGGTAGCGGTTGTTATGTTGGAGCCTCGGCTGTTAACGAGGAGCTTGGTGGGATTTTTGTCGCGGGATTGTCTTAGTTGCATATTTGCCCGCAACAGGATGAGGATTTCAGGATCGGTTATGAAAACCAGTCGTTGTCGATTCCCTTTACCGTTAATTAGGATGGTTCCGGCCAGAAGATCAATATCAGCGGGGGCGATACTGACCAGTTCCCCTACCCTTACACCGGTTGCAAAGAGTATTTCCACAGCAAGGAGGCAGGTAAAGTTATTAATCTCTTTTATTGAAGTTAATTTTGGTAAATCCTTTTCTGTTATTGAATTTGTGGCATGAAGGGAAAGGGTACTTCTGCAGTGTATTATTAGCTTTCCGATTTCGTCCCGTGTTAGGGCGCGAGGTAATTTTTTTGGAATAGCTAAACGTTCATTTAAGCGATAGAGCGGATCAATCTCGATATATTCCTCTTCCTCCAGCCATCTAAATACCGTTTTTAAGCAAGCTAAACGTCGTTTTACGGTGGTGGTTTTCAGCCCCTTTTCACGAAGCAGATAACTGAGAAAATCTCTGAATAGATGTTTGTCGCATTGGGTTAGTTTTTTGTCTTTACCGACGAAGGAGAGAAAATCGTTTATATCTATTTGGTAAGCTCGCAAGGTGTGAGATGAGAGGTTTTTTGAAGATTTAGAATAAGTTAAAAATCTACTGCATGCATCACTTACATTCATCGACGTCTTTTTCCCGTTACCTATATTCACAATTGATTAACTGAAATAGTTAATTTCGTAATGATTATTTTTCTCATTAAGCTCATTACCATACTTTATTGGATGAGGAAATATAGAAAGGTGATTGGGTTGGAGGGTGAATTTGGCCGTGTGGGGGAGAGGTTTGTTCGAGGAGGATTGGATTATGTTGCGGTTACAATTTCATTTAAGGGCTAAGTAAATAGTTTATTGTTCTTTTATGGTCGATGAGACATATATTTTATCCGGAACTATAATTAATAATCCTATCCGAACATAAAACTTGTAACTAATTGATTTAACAGAATGAGAGATAACAAATGGATAACGTAGCAGGTGTCTCATATTTTGGCAATTTTCGTTGTTCGACATGGTCCTTTCTATGTGGTCGGGAGAGGGGCATAATCCCCGATGCTGTGAACTTAAGCTATGACTTTGGAATATAACTGGATCCACCCCCATCCTGTCCTTCCCCCGTCGAGGGGGAAGAGACGTAGGTAGCCGGTTTTGTGTTTTCAAAATTACTTAAGTTAACAACATTCGCCACAGCGTGGTACCCCTACGGCCAATATTGTTTACTTACGAATTTCAAGGGCATCTCTCGATTCTGCCGGGCACCCACAGGGGGGTGCCCCTACAACTTCCGGGTAGATTCAACTCGTTGTGAAGTATACAGGTTTCTTAGGCCATATGTAAGAGGGTGGGAGGGGGAAAGAGACGTAGGGGAGACAGTTTTTAGTTTTCAAAATTCTTTAAGTTGACAACGTTTGCCATCGGGGCTCGGCTCTATAGCTAATATTGTAAACTTTTGCTTTTCAAGGGAATTTCTTGGTTCAGCCGGGCACCCACAGGGGGGTGCCCCTACAAATCCCGGGTATATTCAACGCGTTTGTGAAGTATACAGGTTTCTTAATCCATGTGAAAGAGGGTGGGAGGGGGAGAGAGACGCAGGGAGACAGTTTTTAGTTTTCAAAATTCTTTATGTTAACAACGTTTGCCATCGGGGATCGGCTCTTTAGCTAATATTGTAAACTTTTGCGTTTTAAGGGAATTTCTCGGTTCAGCCGGGCACCCACAGGGGGATGCCCCTACAACTTCCGGGTAGATTCAACGCGTTGTGAAGTATACAGGTTTCTTAGGCCATGAGAAAGAGGGTGGGAGGGGGAAAGAGACGTAGGGAGACAGTTTTTAGTTTTCAAAGTTCTTTAAGTTGACAACGATTCCCATCGGGGATCGGCTCTTTAGCTAATATTGTTAACTTTTGCGTTTCAAGGGAATTTCTTGGTTTAGCAGGGCACCCACAGGGGGGTGCCCCTACAAATCCCGGGTATATTCAACGCAAAGTTAAGTATACAGGTTTCTTAGGCCATGTGAAAGAGGGTGGGAGGGGGAGAGAGACGTAGGGAGACAGTTTTTAGTTTTCAAAGTTCTTTAAGTTAACAACGTTTGCCATCGGGGATCGGCTCTTTAGCTAATATTGTTAACTTTTGCGTTTCAAGGGAATTTCTTGGTTTAGCAGGGCACCCACAAGGGGGGGGCCATTGCCGTCAAGCTAAGACTGGAAACGAATAGTATAACAATGTATTAATGGATTAAGGCGAGCCAGCCGAAGGGCGATCACAAGGATCGCCCCTACGCACGCCCGTAGCATTAGGAATATAAGATTAAATGATTAACGCATCAGCTCTTATCAAATTGCCGTTACTCCACAGGTTTGGATTAAAGGGGGATCCTTTTGACATCCCAAGGTTTTGCCTTAATCTAATACTATATTTTCTTGCTTTCAGGTCTTAGCCAGACGGCTATGGGGGGTGCCCCTACAACTTCACGGTAGATTCAACGTGTCCTTCCGGCAAGCCTGCAAAAAGCAAAAAAATAATCCCCGCAGCTGATCAAAAATCAACTGCGGGGATTTATGCGTGATGCGAATTTTCTGCTTAGCCGAATGACCTCAGATGGCTTATGTGGGGAGGGATGAAGTATAATTCCAGGGCATCCAACTCGTCGGTGCAATCTTGACCTGCTCATGGTTCACTATGAGGGCGGTGAGGTATTCAAAAGAATTCACTCCTGCTAATTCGCAGGTATAGATGAGGCTCATGTAGACATCACCGGTGTGGGCGCCGTTTTCAGTTCTAAAAAATAAGGAATTCTTTCGATTCAAGATGGCCTTTTTTAAGGCCCGTTCACAGATATTATTATCCAGCGGTGCATTGGGAACGCGCATAAAGGCAGTGAGTCCTTCCCAATGGTTGATCATGTACTTTACTGCACGCCCGGTATCGGAGTTCGGTTCCACTATTTTGTCGGCAAGCTGTTTATGCAACCATGTATGCAATGTTTCCATCACCGGTCCGCTATGCTCTTGATGGTAGCAAAGACGCTGATAACCATCCATCCGTTGCTTTTTGGCAAGCGCATCGAAATGATATACCTTTGCCAATGCTTCAATTACGAAAGAACATACTTCCGGAAAACTCAATGCGGCATCGACAAAGTTTCGACGGGCATGAACGAGGCATAGCGCCAGTATTGTGAGATGCGCCGGTGAAATATTTCTGCTCGCCGCATCGCACATTTGGATGGGCGGATCTTTCCCATCTTCCCGATGATCTAGAACCTTGGCCATGTTTTCACCGGCATGTTCACGCCCGGTGAGGAATAAAACGATTTTATTCTCCTGAAACAAAGAGACGAGGCCTGTGGTGAAAATGCCTTTTCGCTTGGGATTTTCCAGTTTGTTTTCTTTGATCAGTGAGAGGATTTTGCTGTCGGTGTCATCATTGTGAAGGACTCCTCCTTGGGCGGCCGACCTGATAAATTGATCAAAAATGGGATCGAAGTATTTGGTGTGCCCGTTGATCACATCCCATTGGGTTGATGAGGGAAGCGGAATGCCAAGGTTTCCCTGGAATCCTGCCAGGCGATTGAAAGGCATCCCGCTGCCGTACTTGAGCAGACCGATCATGACGGCGGCGGATGCATCATATTTTTTGCTGCCTGCCTCAGCGGGCATGGGTGCGGTGAAAATTTTTTGACAAAGATTGCACCGTAATTTTTCTAACTCGTAAACCGTTGCCTGAAGAGGAGCAACGCCTTTTATACGAATTTCGACACCGGGCTCGGTAAGCGCATAGAGCTTGCCTTCTTTGCACTCCGGACAAGGGGAATTGGCCGTTAGCTCCGGATGCTTCACCCCGATCCGGTCCGCTCTCTGGTAGTCTTTTTGACCATTACGGCCGTGGCCCTTGGCCTTTTTCTTCTTTTTTTGGTAGCCGCCTTTGGATTTTTGTGCGTCCTCGTCCTCGCCCGCGCCCTTGCCCTTGCTCTCGTCATCCTTGCTGGTTATGACATTGTCTTTTTTCTCGGTGCTCGCCCCGAAAAGTCTCCGCAGCATTTTTTTGATGGTGACGGCCTTTTCATCTACCGATTGGCTCAGTAAAACGAGATTTTCAATCATCGCCTTGATGAGTGCCGCATCGCCTTCCTGTAAAGTGCCCGCTTCAACCCGTTGAACCAACTGCTCCAGTTGTTCCATGTCAAGGTCAATGCGTTTTTTCTTAGATTTCGGTGTACGAGATTTTTTTCTTTTCATCCTTACGCAATCTCGGCATGAGAGGGCACAATTGTTAAATTATGAAGTTATTGCGCTTGATAACCAGCGATATAGCATTAACTACACTCCCTAGCCTGATTTTGCACGGATTTTTTTTTAAAGTTAGACTGCCAATAATGATGATTCAACTTTTCGCCAGGATGGGGACACGTTAGCTAACTCAGGATTACCGTTCCAAAGCAGCATTTGTAGTTCATGAACCGCAAGCGAATGAAGCCGAGAGTCATTTTTTGATGGCCACCAGCGAAAACTGCCTTGGGATAACCTTTTTTGACACAGCCAAAAGCCTTGACCATCATATACCAACAGTTTGAGGCCGGTACGGCGGCGATTACAAAAAACGAAAATGGTCCCCTGCATGGGGTCGAGTTGGAAAAAGCGGCGACAGATACCACACAGACCGTCTATTCCTTTCCGGAAGTCGACCGGTTCAACTGCCACCAGTATACGCATCTGAGGAGTGAGTTGGATCATAATTGCACCCCCAAAAATGCTCGCCCCAGCGCGACCAGATCAACGGACTGATTGGCCGTGAAGTACATTTTCATTTTATCGCCATGGCGATTTTCCATCTCAACAACACAGTGCGGGTTGCCAGAAGGAGGCGATGAGGGTAATTCAAGAAAGGACGGCGACACAGGCAACGCATCATCACTGGCGGAGCACTTAACCTGTTCAATATGCTTAATCAGGTCGTTATAATTAAGACTGAGCGCCTTGGAAACTTTGTAGGCGGGGATACGGTCTGTAAGACGTACGGCGGCTTTCCAGAGTTCAAGCGGGATAAGGCATCCCGGTGTTTTTCTGTTCCGCCAGGCGGTAAATTGCTTTTGAATATCTTCAATATTGTATTCTTTTGACCCTGACAGTTGTTTCATCGGTTATCCTCCCGTGTTGTTAATGGATAACCGCTATGTACTCTGTGCCGGCGCGAAAGTCACACAGGCCTGCCGGAGGGACACGATTCAACGCTTAGTGAAATATACACGTTTTGTAGTATTGACTTTACAACTTGCTGAGGCTTTGTTGGACAACTTTTATATCCATCAGGCTAAGGCTGGAAACTTGTCAATATTATGAACATTGACTCCATAGAGGAAGCAGCTTTCGGTTTTACCGCGTGGCCACTAGGAACCAGTCCCACATACAGCTGCCGGGTAGCTTCAATGTTTCGTAAAATTAGTAACTTTTGTTTAAGTCTACAATATCGCCGGGTCAGGGTCTGGGGAACTGGCCTAGGCCGGTCCATTCAAGCTGCTCAACGATGTCCCCATCCAAACAGACCTTGGCGGTTTCGATTAACTGGTTACCAAAAACATCAGTGACTCGGAGGATGGGACAGCCCGCGCCGAACCCATTGTCGGCAATGAAGTAGTTATATTGAGTGCGTGGCACTACCTCCCAGGCGGAGTCTCTGAGTAGTTCAACGCTAGCGACCGGATTACGATGGTTGAGCAGCTGGATACCGGTCCACCACTGGCTGCTTCCGTCCTTGTAGCGAAATTGCACCGGCCCGTCCAGCGGCACGCTGACTAATTGCCAATTGATCGATACATAGCCCGCATCGAGATCATCAATTTCAGCAAAGGCCTCAGTGCTGAGGTCGAGATGGTTTGCCGTGCAGAGGCCACCGTCACAACGGTCGACAATCTTGACCGTTATGGAACCCTTCCGGCCAGTCACCAAGGCATAGGCTCCGCACATGGTGGCATTGTCATAGCTTTGCCCGTTAATGACAGGATTATTGTAATCTTCGGTGTTCAGGGCTGCTACATATTGGGGCTCTGGCAGGGCGTCGAACATGCAGTTACCGTTTCCGTCAGCCTGGTAATAGGTTGCCGTGCCAACGCGTTGCTCATCATAGGGAACTTGTTGGATGGAAACAACAGCCGCCAGAATGGCTGGCATGATTAAATGAATTTTGCTCATTTTGATGACTGATAATCACTGTAAGGTTGCTAAAAACTCTTGGTGATAATATGTAAGGGCCACGGAAAATAATAAATATCCCAAAATTGCGCAGGATTTTTAGTCTTCTTTTTTTATCAAGGCAATAGGCGCATAGTATTACTATGTAACTGTTGCCTTGATAAAGAAGACGGCTAAAAAGACAAGCAAGATGGGATAATTTATTTTTTCCGCGGCCCTAAGTGGTCACACAGACACCTCATCTTCAAGCGGTAACCCTTTGCCCGCATAGATGGGCTATAGCGAGCAGCGGCAACTACATTTAAATCTGAACCATATGTGATCACTTACTATCTCGCGGTGTATAAAATCAGTTAGTTATAAACCCTGTAATCAAGTACGGTTTTTTTTTCGAGGCCTTACCTCCCAACCACATTATTCTATAACCTTATCGTATTTAAACTCAAAGCTCAAGGTTCTCGAAACATAATTTGCCTGTCATTACATGGTAATTACTATTATATTCATATCCAGCCGTCATCATTTCTATGGGCCGACGCGCTGTCATCACGGCTAATCGGAAAACGCAAAATTGTAGACTTTAGGCTCACACGGGTCGCTTTCCGATTTTACCTTGCACCAACAAGGGGGAACAAGGCTGTTAGTTTAAACTATTAATTAGAGAGCACCCCTTTCAAGCGGAATCGTTGGACACCCCATGCTGCGCAGTATAGTAGCAGGCCAAGTCCATATAGTTGATAGCGTTGTTCGGGGGGGATACCGAGCAGAGTTGCTCCGCCTCCCGGATTGAGGAGTATAAAGGTTGCTGAGAGTAAAATCGGGGCTTCATACCATTTCAGTTTGATTAGAAACCAACCTTGGGCCACATTTTCAAAGGCCGCCATCCCCACTAAGGCCATGGAGAATACCAGCAAACCTTGGGGCCAGGAATAAATATTATGGAGGATCAGGTCTGGGTTGAAAATAAACATAAAAGCGATAATGGATGTGCGGATATCGTAGAGAAATCCCTGGATACCAGTGGGAATTGCCTTTGCATGGGCAATGGCTGCCGCAGCGTAGGCGGCCAAGCCCACCGGTGGGGTGTCGTCTGCCAATATCCCGAAATAGAAGCAAAAAAGATGTGCCGCCATAATCGGGATGGCGAAGTTATAAAGCCCTCCCACTTCAACGATAATGGGAGCGGTGAGGGATGCCATAACGATATAAGTGGCCGTGGTCGGTAACCCCATACCAAGTAATAAGCAGGCTGCTGCGGTAATTGCCAAGAGGAGATAAATATTTCCTTGGGCTAAGGTCTCAACTATCTGGGTGATCATGGAGCCGATACCCATATTAACCACTCCGACAATAATGCCGGCTGCCGCACAAGCCAAAGCAACGGGCATCATATTCTTCGCCCCGCGCACCATCCCCTCAACCATAATCCGGCCTCCGGCCTTGCAACCACTGAGCAAGCCAGTACCAGAACGCATTGAACGTCTAATTTCCTGGTAAAAGATCACCAGGACAAGCAGCATAATGGAACGAAAAGCTGCCATTTCAGGGGAATGTCGCAGAACCACCAGTTCATAGAGCAACATGGCCAATGGAGGCAGATAGTGAAGTCCTTTTTTAAATATTTGCCAAAAATCAGGCAGTTCGTCCTTAGTTAGGCGACGTAGGCCAAGTTTGCTCGCCTCCAGATGGGTAATGCAAAAAAGGCCAAAATAGGAAACAAAGGCTGGAATAGCAGCAGCTTTTACCACTGCCAAATATGGCACGTTGACATACTCGGCAATAATAAAGGCAGCAGCCCCCATTATGGGTGGCATGAGTTGGCCATCCGTGGAAGCGGCAACCTCGATGGCTGCTGCTTTTTTGGCTGGGTAACCAATTTTCTTCATTAAAGGAATAGTGAATGGACCGGTGGTTACGATATTGGCGATGGATGAGCCGGATACCAAACCGGTAGCTGCGGAAGCCACCACCGCCGCCTTAGCCGGACCGCCTTTAAATCCTCCAAGCAGCGACATGGCAAGGCTTGTGAAAAATTTACCAGCCCCGGCTCTATCGAGCAGAGCTCCGAAAAGCACATAGAGAAACACAATGGAGGAAGAAACACCCAAGGGAATTCCGAAAATCCCCTCGGTGGATAAGCTGATATTACTAACGTATTTTCTCAGCGATACTCCTTTAAACGCCAGCAGATCAGGGAGATGGGGCCCGAGAAAAGCATAAGCTGTGAAGAGGAGAGCGATAATGGCGAGAGCAGGACCAATAATCCGGCGCGAACCTTCCAACAGTAGCACAACCAGCGCAATACCCAAAATCAAATCACGGGTCAGGGGCAGTCCAGCCCGAGAGGCCAATCCTTGATAATCAAAAACAATATACAGGGCAACCAGAGCAGATAGGATGGCCAGCACCAAATCCATCCAAGGGATACCTTCGCGTTGTCCTAAGAAACGGGGAAAACGAGTGGGGGTTTTAAGAGCAGGCTCTAATGAGAAGACCAGAGCCATGGCAAAAGCCAGGTGAACAGCCCGCACGGTAGTGGAATCGAGCACCAAAAAACCCGCCAGAGCAAGTTGAAAACCGCACCACCCAAGGGCGATACAGGTAACGAAAAGATTGCCGAATTTACCCAGGGTGCGAATATCACCGGTTTCCGCCTTGAGAAAATCATCGGCACTTGCGGCTGTTTTTTTCAAAATTGACCTTGTTTACGAAATAATGGAGGATTTAGCGAGGGGCTTCAGGTGACAAAGTAGGGAAACGTTGAGGTAGCATGAGATCTATGAGTAACTAGGCCGGATCCACAGAGGATTACTCTTGCTTACCGGCCCTACGTGATTAAATACACGCGAGTATTAAACGGCTACCTTGCCAAATCCATACCTTTTTTCAACATACCAGGTGAACGGTTACAGGTTAGGTGGGGAAATGCTAGATAAAGAAAAAAATATTATAGCAGTTTCGGATCAATATCCTTCAACATACCAGCCGCTTTATAATAGCGAACCGCACCAGCATGGAGGGGAGCGGAAAGACCTTTTAGCATATCCTGTTTGGTCAAGGTGGAGTAGGCAGGATGTAATTTTTTAAATTGCTCAAAATTATCGAACACCTCTTTGGTTATGGCATAAACCACGTCATCGGCAACCTTTGCGGAAGTAACCAAGGTAGCTTTCACTCCGATGGAGAGGGTGTCTTCGGTATTGAGTGCATTGGGATAAGAGGCTTGAGGAATGAGTGCGGTGGCGTAATAGGGGGTAGCGGCAAGTAATTTATCAATGCCGGGACCGGATACGGGAACGATACGTACCTTTATTCGGCCTGATGTTGCTTCCTTTATATTTCCATTGGGGTGACCAACTGTGTAAAAAAAGGCATCAAGTTTTCCATCCTGAAGAAGGGAGGGGGCCTCCACCGCCTTGACCTGTTCAGCCTTTACTTTATCAAGAGCTACTTCATATGCTGCCAGCACATCCTTAGAATTTTGCAATTGACCGGAACCCGGATTTCCAATATTGACCCGCTTACCCGCCAGATCGCTCACCGTTTTTATTCCGCTCTGTTCCGAGGCAATAAGGGTAATGGCCTCTGGATGAATGGAAAATACTGAACGTAATTCCTTGCGCGGTCCAACCTCTGACCATTCCGCCATACCTTGGGAAGCCTGATACTGTCGATCCGACTGGGCTACGCCAAATTCCAAATCACCGGAGAGCACCGCGTTAATATTATATACTGACCCCGCAGTGGATTCGACGGTGGCTTTTATATTATATTCCTTAGCCTTCTGGTTTACCATCCGACTGATGGCCCCACCGGTGGGATAATAGACCCCGGTCACTCCGCCTGTCCCTATGGTGACAAAGGTGCGGGACAATGCCACTGATTGGCAAAAAAAGGTTGTTAAGATACCGAAATACAAAACCATAAGAGCTTTTTTCATAACATACCCCAAATATATACTTAATTAATAGTTAATAATTATCATAACAAATGAGACTGACTTGGCAAGTTGAGGATGAAATAATCATGGATTCCAACTCCAACCACCAGCAACAAGGTTATTGTTCAATTATGGTCAGAGTTAATACCAAATCAAATGAACACCACGACTCACAACATATACTAACAAGCTGAGCAAATAGACAAACACCCTTAATGTGGACTTCTATCAAGTGAAAACACCCAGAACAAAACGGGTAATTGTACCAATATTATTTAAGCAAGGGATGAGGTAAGCTCAAAGAAAATATTCCAAACATGATTTATCATCCATTACTTCAACCAAAAGGAAAGTATCTGGTCACAACCACTCCATTTTCATGCGGTAGCCATGCCTGCGTAGATGGACTATAGCGAGCAACGGCAACTGCTGAATATAAAGCACCTATCACCATTTACAATCTTGCTACCCAATAAATTAACCAGTTACAAACCCTGTGATCAGGTACAAGGAGGAGCAATGAAGAAAGTACGTCAAATGGGACTATTTTTTGTTTTTATTATAATTGGATGTGCGAATATTACATTTGCAGCGGATCAGGACCGAACCCGTCTCCGGGAACATATGGACGCCCCTGCTGGAGAAATGATGCACGATCAGCTTCGCGAGCAGAAACGAATACACGATCGGGATATTTACGGCTGGCAAATGATGACCCCGGAAGAGCGGGATCAGTATAGAGAAACAATGAACAAACTAAAAACCGAGACCGAAATGGAACGGTTTCGCCATCAACATCGCGAGATGATGGAATTACGTGCACGGGGCCGAAACATGGAATCTTCGGAGCATCCCGGTTATGACATGCATCAGGAACGACATGAATACGGAAATCACCCCAGGCCACCAGACCATCCGGTTCGTCCTTACGCCCCCGACCACCCAGATCCACCTACTCCACCCAACCGCCCGGAAAAACCAGAGAGGCACGGAATGGACGATCGCCCTGAACGTCCAGACAGAGGGCACGGCGGTCGTCGATAAATGTAAATGGTCACTTCCCCGGATAGATGGGGCAATAGCGAACAGCGACAACTACATAAACCTGAACCACCTGTGACCAGATACGTTCTAGCCTTAATTTAAAAAGTAACAAAAAAAATAACGTTCTGTTTTTTATGTTACTTTTTTTATTAGTTAGAAATATTGGCCACAAGGGTCGCCTCTACGCCTGCTACGAAGCAGGCCCTAGACTAGAAAAACCATATTATATTGTGTCACTTACCCTATAAATAGCATCAAAATATTATTTCAAATCATCAATGAACTTATTAGAGGTCTCGATGGACTCGTTCATTCTTTTGATCAAATCATCAATACGCACCCGAAGAGTGGAGAACTCATTACGGAGGGAACCGATGGCTTGGGCATTCAAATTATGTTTTAAATAGAGCACATTATCATGCAATGTCTGCATTACCGGTGCCATACTATCCTTAGCGCGCCGCATGGCCCGATGCATGACTTGATAACGGGCGTTAGTTTCGTCAAGCTGTTGCTTACTCTTTTCGCGAAGTTCATTGTTACGATATTGAACTAACTCATCTTCCCATTCTTCGAACAGATCTTCAGCTACATCTTCAACCCTTTCAATTCGATCGGCCACGGCATCGGAAGCTTCTTTGGATTTTTCATATTCAAAATTAAGATTTTCGTAGGCGATTTTTAAATCGGTATCCTCAAGTTGCACCACAGACTGGAATTTCTCCAGAGCAGATTTAAACTGCTCCTGAGCCTCTGCTTGTGAATCTCTGGCACCTTCGACCCGGGCAACAAGAATATCTCGCTTATGAACACCGACCTTCTCCATCATCCCATAGTAGGCGGAGGAACAACCAGCAAGTGGCGCAACAAAAAGCATTAAAATAAGTAATCCCCTGATAGAGAAGATAAACGAGGGTTTCATATACAGTTCTCCTTTCATCACAAAAAGCATATTAGAAACTCGGAAGAAATAAATTAAGCTAACATTACACAAGATTTGATTTCATTTTAAAGACACGGCAATGGACACAAAGCTGGGTTATGTAGCTATTACCGTATCAAAAAAAAGAGACTAGTAAGATTGTTTAATTGATTACTTCCGCGTTCCTCAAACACTGTGTGAATAATTAATCTAAATTAACTCACAGTTATAATAATGTACCCACAGCCAAAGAACAATACCCAACAACCTGAAAAGTTACTTTTTTCGTTTGTTCTAATTTTCGGAACCATGGGAAGGAGAAGCCCAACCGAACCATGTTCCCGTAGGCCTCTGAATACTATTGTAGTCGGGAGCAAGCATAGTGACCAGATAATTAATAGGGGATGATCCATCCGCGTTGGAGACAAAGTGCAACTTCCCTATAATAAAAAGACAAAATGTCGTTGCTGTCGGTTCATTATCGCCATAAAGAAGGCCCTGAAAATCATAACGTCCCGCTTGATCTTCATATTGAAAAATAATAGATGGTTGTTCATTCTCTCGCCACAAGAAACTATTTTTAACAAGAGGATGGTTTTCTAATTGTAATTGAGCACTAGGTGGCTCAGCATTAAAGTCTAGGAGTAATTTTATCTCCGAACTACCGAGAGGTCGAGTTGTCCTAAGGGTTGGTGCTGGAATTAGGTCATCAATGGTTAACTCTTTCGGAACGGATACCACCACTGATTCGCTTTGCTTAACATCTTTTCCACTTGGCGATAGGGCATGGAAGACGTCCTCTTTTACATCGCTAATATTAGATACAGTGGTAGAGTCAATATTCGATGATTTATTTTCAATTACCGAAGAAGTTTGAACTACCTCATCATCACTGACATCTAAATGATTAGTTATAGTTTTCTGTGGGTAATTCATGGTGTAATTTAAAAATCCGAAAAATAATAGAACAAAAAGTATAATGGCAGGAATGAATAATTTTTCTGTAATTTTCTTTTTTTCTTTGCCATTAACCGGCCATTTAAGTGTAACTGCGGACATAGCCGGATCATAATCATGCTCAGAATTACTAATTCGGAGCGAATCGCCTCCCTCATCAGATAAACTATTATACAGAGCATTCTCCAAAGCAACTGCCAACTCAGTTCCCGTAGCATGCCTATTCTGTCTATCCTTGGCCAACGCCTTTAAAATTACCTCATTAACATTGGTTGGCAGATTAGAAACCTGTTCACATGGCATGGGCAATGAATCATTGATATGTTTGATAACCACTGCAATTGGCGTTTCAGCATAGTAAGGAAGGCTACCGGTTACCATTTGGTACATAACCACGCCAAGAGAATAAATATCGCTTCGGCCATCAACTTCCAAGCCCATTCCTTGCTCTGGAGATATATAAGCCGGGGTTCCAATTATTTTCCCAGCATGAGTAAGTTGACTAGCTCCTTCAGTGATAGTCGCCACTCCGAAGTCACTTAATAAACAATTGCCTTGCTGATCGAGAAGAATATTAGCTGGTTTTATATCTCTATGAATTACCCCATGGGTATGAGCATAATCAAGGGCACTACCCACCTGGGATATAATCCGAAAAACATCTCCCAGTTTGAATATTGGATGTTTTTGCATGAGATTGGATAATGATCCACCTTCCACCAAACGCATTACCAGGTAGGTGTATTCATCAGTGTGTCCAAAATCATAAATAGGCAAAATATGGGGATGCTCAAGTCGAGCAATAAGTTTGGCTTCGTTATTAAAACGCCTAATAAAGGAAGGATCTTCTGCAAGATGACTTGGTAAAATTTTAAGAGCTACATAACGATCAATATTTGGCTGGTAGGCTTTATAAACAGAAGCCATACCGCCCTTACCCAAAGCGGCAACGATATGATAGCCGCCAAGTTTTTTCCCAATTAAATGATCCATAGTCGCTACAATTAAAAATAACTCTCAATCTCGTTAAACTTTACTCACTAACGAGAGAGGTATAAAGAAAGATATATATGCCTCGATTGTTTCACAGATATTTTGTTTCGAAACAATGGAATGCTAAATAAACAGCCTTCATTATAAAAAAATATAATACAGTATTACTACTACTCCTTCCCAACACAGAAAAGGAACCAAAAAACCATAACTCAACGACCTCTGCTATAACATAGTCATATAAATATATGTTAAGTCGAAATCAAGCCATTCTGTCTTCCACTACTTTACTAATCAGAGTTGAAAATTCCGCTTCAATCTTCACGGAAGATCGTATTGCATATAGCGGAAGATCCGATCCTGCATAGCCTAACTTCACTATATCTTTTTCAGTTGCCACCAAGGCGGAAGCACCTTTTTCCATAGCCTGATGGGTAATTTTGTTTATGTCCTCTTCCTTATAAGCATAATGGTCAGCATAAGTCTTAAAACCAACCACCTCCAAGCCGAGATCCATCAGGGTATGACGAAAGCTATCCGGTTGCCCTATGGCACAAAAACCGAAAACTTTTCCGGTGAGCATTTTGGATTTATGCGTGAATTCACTACCTGGAGAACGGCTCACTAAACCATCCACCTCTTGAGAGCTAAAAAAAACTGGCTTATCAGGAAACCGTTCATGCAAAAGGGCTACAAAACGTTCTGCTCGTTCCCTATTACGAGAGCAAACATAGGTTAAGACAAAAGCGTCGCAACGATTTAAAGCCTTTATCGGTTCACGCAAATCGCCACCGGGAAAGACTCTACTGTTACCCGCTAAAGTATCAGCATGAAAAAGTACTAGGTTCAAGTCCCGTTGTACCGCCATATGCTGGAAGCCATCATCCAAAATAAT
>Ga0224507_10000504_pt1 | contig 15328 bp, 15 predicted proteins | sample SF_Jan12_sed_USG_3_FD_170159 | JGI IMG/M metagenome (GOLD analysis project Ga0224507, IMG submission 170159) | Sediment microbial communities from San Francisco Bay, California, United States - SF_Jan12_sed_USGS_13 | ecosystem: Environmental > Aquatic > Marine > Sediment | place: USA... | reverse complement strand
GTCTGCAGTTCGCTGGCGCCAAGGGCTAAAGACGCCTTCTTGAACGATTGCGGCACACTGGCCAGAGCGTCCTCAGAAATGGTGATAATGGTTGGCAGAGCCATGAGGGCCAGCAGTATCGCAGCAGTCAGAGCATTAAGTCCTGAAGACAGTCCAAAGACGTTTTTTACCAGTGGCGCCAGTACAACCAGACCAAAAAAGCCCAGCACCACAGAAGGAATGCTGGCCAGGATTTCAATAAAGGGTTTTAAAATTTCCCGCTCCACCGATTGCGCCACTTCAGAGATGTAAACCGCGCCAACGATAGATAAAGGAATTGAGATAGCCATGGCCAGCAAAGTCACCAATGTTGACCCGGCCACTAAAGGATAAATGCCGAAACGTTCCTCCTGAAATGAGACGGGAATCCACCTGGTATCAAACAGTTTCCCAAGCCCAGGATCGAGACTAAAAGGCAAGGCCTCCTTACCCAGGAAAAGAAAAATCAAGGCTACAATCAAGATACTGATGGATGCTGTGCTGATAAGCAACAGTCTCATAAATTTATCCATCCACATTAGCTTACTCGATAGTCAAGGGGTTAATAATGACACAATTAAAACAACCACCAGCAATATAAAGATTCTTTACCAGAAAGTTCATATACCTGACATTTCCGTATTTTAAAGAAATCAGGAACCGGTACCGCTGAGTTCGATTTTATTTATTACCGCCTTCCGATTCGCATAATGCCGCACGTGCATTAACCAGCTTTTTGTAAACACGTAAAAGCTTATCACTATCGCCTCGATTATTAGCTTTAAATAAATCTCCTTCAAGCTCAGCGACTTCTAGGCGGAGGTAATAATCAAGCATTTCTTTCAAATGAGCCAGGACAATTTTACCGGTCAGGATCGGATGATTGTTGGTGATATTGGCGTCCTTAAAGATCAAGCCGTGTTCCAATTCCACCTCAAGGCCCTTTCGAAATTCTTCCACTGGAATTTGAGTCGTTTCCCCGCCAACTTTTTCCTGTATGATCCTTGCCTCCTTCAAGTCGACACTGGCACCAGTCAACTTCGTCCAATCACTGATACCAATTTTATTGCAGACTCTCTGGACTTCCTCCTTGGAGATGTATTCCGGCAACTCCATCTCAAATCCTCCATTTTAAAGTATCACGTCTTTAGTTTTGTATCGCTACATAGCCGGCAGCACGGACTATGCTTTGCCCTGAAGCGCTCAGGGCGAAATCCACAAATTCCTTCGCCGTACCCTTAGGTTCCCCATTGGTATACAGAAAAAGAGGCCTGGAAATCGGATAAGAGCCATCTTTCACTGACTGGTCAGAAGGAGCTATGGTCCCGCCCTCTCCCGGGGTGCTTACACTTATTGCCTTAACCTTCCCCGCAGCCTCTTTGACATACCCGAGTCCCACGTAACCTATTGCGCCCTTATCCGAGGAGACAGCCTGAACCAGAGCGGAAGTGCCGGGTAAAAGCCTGGCACGAGGTGTGTAGTCCTGCCTGTTCATGACGTGCTCCTGAAAAAAGACATAGGTACCTGAGCTGGACTCCCTGGAAAACACCAGAAGCGCCTGGTCCGCACCTCCAACCTCCTGCCAGTTCGTAAACTTTCCGGTGAAAATATCCTGCAGTTGAGCCAGGGAAAGAACATCCACCTGATTTTCAGGATGCACAATAACGGCAATGCCATCCAGAGCCACCTTGAATTCCAGAGGCTCAACATTCCTTCCGGCGGCAAGCTCTTTCTCCTTATCCTTAATCTTTCGTGAAGAGGCGCATATATCGGTGGTGCCGTTAATCAGACCGGCAATACCGGTACCGGATCCGCCGCCGGTAACGGAAAGTTCCACACCGGGGTGAAGTTTCATAAATTCCTCGGCCCAGGCGCTGACCAGATGCACCATGGTGTCCGACCCTTTAATGGTAAGATAACGCACATCCCCCTTGTTCTCCTTCTTTTCCTGATCAGAGGGGCCGGGGCCGCATCCGGGAAAGCTCAACAATAAAAAAGCGAAACAAGTGGAAATAATAATATAACGCATGGGGATGTCCTCTCGTTTTTTGTTATTTTAAGCAGCTGCTTGATTCTTCCCGTTTTATATATCTTTATCCTTGATCTGACAACTTGGAAGTTCATTTCCTTCGAGGTCTGTCCGGAATGATATGACCTTCTTTCCGAAAACTCTGTAAACGTTTTCAACACCGGATTCGTTTTGGAAAATGAATGAGTAAAAATAGTTCGGTTAAAATAACTGACGTGTCTGCAGGCGCATCTCTGTCCTTGAAACTGAGTTAACAAGGATTGTATCCTGCCCATTACGAGTACATGAAAACACGAAGCGGCAAATTCCTTAATCCTCTCACAATCTATTCTTCCCTTGTCAACTTCGTATTCTTTCAGGTTGAGGATACCGTGTTTATTCCCTCTCTTAATATATTATTTATTAATTAAAACCTAATGCCAAAAGGATAAACAGAACAAAATCATACCCTAAAAATACATTAAATATGTAAACTCAGCATGTTATATTTAAAATTTATACAATAAACAAAAAAGCACCTATGGCAAAGCCACAAGTGCTTGATTTAACTGGTCGGGACAAGAGAAATTGAGCCTCCGTATAACATTATAAATATATGATATTATGTATAAAATTTTCAGATTGACCGGTAAGGCTATGTCTTATAAACATCATTTTAGCAGGAAAAAAATAAATCTGTCCTGTCCCTTGTTAGAATATCTTGAAATTGGGTTGAATTGTTGGAGGGTAAAGGGCTATAACATAAAGAAATAGAGAAAATTCCTTGGGCCGCAAGTGAAATGAATTTTGCCCGCCATGTGAATGCAGATTTTATTTTCCCTTTGGGGACATGAAGAGAAAACTGACAATTTCATGAATAAATTTACCTGCCAGATCGGAGTTGCTATTGCTTCATGCCTCCTTATTCTCTCTTTTCCACTCTATATAGTTTTTTCGATATATCCGCAATTCACCGAAATCATAACCTTTGAAAAAGAAGTCGACGCCAAGCAGATAGCAACTCACATTACCAAGATGTTGGTTTTGGACAGTACGACCAAAACACTTACACAAGAAAGCATCACGGATAGCTTTATCGAAGTACTGAAAGAGGCGCAGTTAGATTTTGACCTGACAAAGATCAAGGTTTATTCATCCCGAGGAGAGGTACTGTTCTCAACCGATGCCCAGGATATCGGAGCCTTAAATACCAATCCCTATTTTACCGACATTGTTACCCAAGGGAAAATTTTCAGCACGGTTGTGCGCCGAAATGAAAAAACCATGGAGGATAAAATTGTAAAAAAAGATGTTGTAGAAACCTATGTGCCTTTGATGCGTGACCAGCATTACATAGGGGCTCTTGAAATTTATTATGACATCACCTACAGCAAGCACATTACCGGCCAGTTTGTCGCAAAATCCCGAATTATCATTCTGATGCTAACCTTGTTACTCCTGCTGTGCATTGTGTTAATATCACTCTCAGTAATCATGTACCAAAAGAAGCTGATCAAGGCCGAGAAAAAGATGCAGATGCTAAAGGACCGAATGCCCCCCTTCTATAGTTTTCATCTGGACGAGACAGATGAATAGAGGCTCTTTACCTGCTGCTTTCATTGAAATCCTGAGAAAACCATTCTAAATATTGATATCAACAATTATATGCTGGGTTAGTCTTCGTTTATGGGCCTCATGGTACTGTCCGTCCCCGTTAAACCGGACCGTTTTCATGTTACGATTTTACAACTGATTTTGACTTGGTTGAAGATCATGTACGAACTGCCCCCCACTTGAACTCTGAAAAATATTTGTTAAGGGAGCAATAAGTTTCTCTGTTACAAGATTCTCGCAGACAATCTCAAGTTGAGAGAAATTGCTATTTGGTTGAGATTTGTACTGGCAATTTTAAAGTGTCATAATTAGAAAACCTAACTCCCCGCACCAGTAACTGGCGGCATGAACATTGGCCATGGAAAACAACTTCGAGGATACTGGGTTGTTTTCCATTCCCCGACACTTTTTTGAGTAATAAACGAATCCAGATTTGAGCTTACTGTCGTTACAAGATTATTGCTCGAGAGGTCGAGCCCATCACCGTCCCTTAGATTGATGAGATTAATCAATGTTTCAGGAACTGGGCCGCAAAGTTTATTATTTTGAAGAGCGAGTTCTAAGAGTTGACTCAAGTTGCCTAGTTGCGAGGGTATTGGACCTGTGAGTGAGTTAGCCCCAAGGTAGAGTTTTTGAAGTTGAGTCAAGTTGCCGAGTTGCGAGGGTATCGGACCTGAGAGAGAGTTAGCCTCAAGGTAGAGTTTTTGAAGTTGACTCAAGTTGCCGAGTTGCGAGGGTATTGGGCCTGAGAGAGAGTTAGAAGAAAGGGAGAGTTTTTGAAGTTGACTCAAGTTGCCAACAGATGATGGGATCGAGCCATCCAGGTTATTACCAGATAAATCAATTTGGATCACATTACCGCCTGAACAAGTTACTCCCGACCAGTTGCAAAGGTCTGTGGCTGACTTCCACCCAGTATTGCCAGTCCATCCTGCTCCATTTGTATTGTCATACAAGTCTACCAACGCCTGACATTCAGCCTGCGGAATACTACTCTGTGACGCACAGTCAGTAAAAACAACTTTTACCGTCAGCGTGTCATAGGCAGGATCGCTGATTCCACTGGAAGAGGTTAGGTTCCCTGTTGTGTTCATGTGCAATCCCTCTGCATTGCCTGTTACGTCCACAGAAAGAGTACAAGTCGCTCCGGCTGCTACAGTACCACCGGTATAGCTGATCGTACCCGAACCAGACGTCGCCGTCAGGAAGCCTCCTAAGCCGCAGGTGGAAGCCTCATTCGATGGCGTGGCGACGGTTGTTCCGGCCGGGAGGATGTCGGTGAAAGCAAGCTCGGTCGCAGCAGCAGCACTTGCCGTGTTGTCGATTGTAAAATTCAGCGTACTTACTCCTCCAGTGGCAATAGGATTAGGTGAAAAACTCTTGCCAAAATCCGGCGGAGGCGTCACGTCTGCGTATACCGGCAATACAAAGACTGCAACATGGAGAACCAGCAGGAAAACAGTTGCCAGCGTTAATGTTGATAATGTTTTGTTCATACCCCTTCCCCCAAAGATAATGATAAAACAAAAATCTTGCTTATTTCAGTAAAACATTTGTGCAGATTTAAATCAAATTGGATAGATACTCCCTCTGGCAATATTTGCCCTAACGGCATACTTGGAACTGAAGATGTATCGTAATAACCTTCACCTTCTTTTCACTAATACAGACATGATCTCCTCTCGATCGACAACCCACTGTCCTCTTCTACCACTCAATCGAAATCCACATCCGCTTCCACTTATGAGTTTCATGATAACGGTTCGGCCAATTTTGACATTCAGGTCAAAAGCGATTTGAAGTGCACCCTTTATGGTTGTGTAGTCAGTGAAATTTAGGTGATTTTTTTGAGGAAATGTGCTTTTTGAGAACGCTTTGCCATGCTACTTTTCTTATGTTATCACAAGCAGTTATGTGACCTTTTATTAATATATGGACGTGCAGTGTACAATATGCTTGGTATTGCAGAGGAGAATCCCCTCTTTAATTCCACTCTCCCGCAGGCACTCTTCAACCTGGGGCGTAATGTTGACAAACGCCCTTCTAGTGGGAACTTCAAACCAAAGTTCCTTGTGGTAGTTTTTCATGTTTTATCCTCATCCAACTCTATTTTTACCTTCTTAATAATACGCCCTGAAATAACCGATCATTGATACTAAATGTGATTTTTCACGAACCGGCAGTAAAGATTAAGAACTATCTCTCATCGTTCTCTGATTCGTCAGGCATGTCAGCATAGGAGGAGCCTTCAAATGACTCGACATCTTCAAGCTCGCCGAACCAAAGGTAGGAACTGATCATTTGGTAAGTTCTGGTGAGATCATCTTTTCTGATCATCTGCAGATCCCAAATGATCCCTTTAGCCTCTTCAAATCTTCTTCCTTCTAACTTTTCGTCATATAAACGATTTAAAATAACACGCTCGGGCATACCCTTAACCAGAAGACGTATCATGGATGCTTCAGGTGAAATTTTGAAGATAATAAAAGACTCTTTATTTGCCGCTGACACAGTAAACATGATGCTAAGGCCTGTTGGGCGAGGAAATTTACGATTGAACGCTTCGTACAGGAGTTGATGTGCTACGAAAAACTGACGATGTAAATGCACATCAGGATACTCCTCCCACTTTTTTTCATCTTTCATCTCATGCGCCAGATTTTGAATCTGGCCTGCAGAGAGTTTATCGCCGAGGAGATAATCCAGCACAATGACTGCTGCCCCATCGGGATCCTGGTCAGCCAGTGACATTAAACACATTTCTTTTAACTCACCGACAGGTATCTCATCTGCATCATCAATCCCCATACGGATAAGGAGTTCTTTATAGTCGGCATCAATCCAGCTTCCAGGGATTTCAGAAATCTTTTTGAAATCAAGAATTTCAACATTGTATTTTTTGCCCATCATATGATTCCTTCAGATAAATATAAAATTAATTCCTAATTTTTTATAATAAGTATTTCGATTTTAAATTGCGCTTAAATTTATTTAAAAAAAGGAATAATAAAGTTGAAAAACTTTAGGACTGAGGTGAAACCAGGCAGAAAAACGAAGCGGTTATATTTCTCTAAAATCCCTACCTGGAGCAACATCCAGAGTACAGATATTATGTGATATCTATGAGCGCTCCGGATTAAAACGAGTTCCATTATTATTCTATCTATGCTAGTTTATTAACATTCTGCGTTGCATTTTCTGATCAGAATATTACATAAAACAACTGTCAACATGAGTAATCGTACCATTACAGTAATGGTGTCTTAATTATACAGCAGACGGAGTACCGCTATGGATTTTCAAAACTACCAGCTTGATGATTTTTATGATGAACTCTTTGAGTCTCAAAAAAATCCTCGCCATGGCGCCAGTCTGCTGGTTGAAAAAATAGAGTCCCTGTCAGCGGAAAACCTCCTGACCAAGCAAAAAGCTGCTGAAACGATGCTGCTGCAGATGGGTATTACCTTTGCGGTATACGGCAGCGATGAGGGTGCAGAAAAAATCTTCCCGTTCGACATAATTCCTCGAATTGTTGAAGGAAATGAGTGGAACCGTATTGAGGCCGGGCTCAAGCAGCGCATATTCTCCCTGAACGCATTTTTAAATGATATATACCATGACCGCAAAATCATAAAGGACCGGATTGTTCCTGAAGATGTCATTTTCTCCAGCAGGACATACCGAAAAGAGTGCGAAGGATTCAGTCCACCACATGGTATCTGGTGTCATATCACCGGTACTGACCTGGTGCGCGACAGCGATGGGTCCTTTTATGTACTGGAGGATAATCTTCGCTGTCCTTCCGGTGTTTCCTATGTCCTGGAAAACCGTCAGGTACTGAAACGGACATTTCCTCAGGTTTTCGAAGCGTCAAGGGTTCGGCCTGTTGACGACTATCCCAACCGCCTGCTGGAAGTCCTTGAGTTCCTCGCACCAGAAAACGTCGCATCTCCCACTATTGGAGTACTTACTCCCGGCTCCTACAATTCCGCTTACTTTGAGCATTCTTTCCTGGCCCGCCAGATGGGTGTAGAACTTGTCGAGGGTCAGGATCTCGTCGTTCATGACGGTTTCGTTCACATGCAGACCACCAAGGGGCTGCAAAAAATAGATGTTCTGTATCGTCGGATTGACGATGATTTTATCGACCCTCTGGCCTTCAGGCCTGACTCGATGCTTGGCGTTCCCGGTATCATGGAAGTCTACAAATCAGGACGGCTGGCTATGGCAAACGCGCCAGGAACTGGTGTTGCCGACGATAAAGTTGTGTATGCATACGTGCCTAAGATAATCAAATATTACACCGGCGAGGATCCCATTCTGCCTAACGTGCCCACCTATATCTGTTCTGACCGGAAAGAGCGTGAATACGTACTGGAGAACCTTGACAAGCTTGTCGTTAAGGCGGCCAATGAATCCGGAGGTTACGGTATGCTTGTCGGGCCGCATTCCACAAAAGCAGAACAGGATAAATTCGCTGACCTGATCCGCGACACCCCCAGGAACTACATGGCGCAGCCGACACTGGCTCTTTCAAGGGCACCCACTATTACAGGCGACCGTATCGAGGGGCGCCATGTCGATCTGCGACCCTATATACTGTATGGTGATGATATCTACGTGTTGCCCGGAGGACTGACCCGTGTAGCCCTGCGCAAGGGTTCACTGGTTGTCAATTCGTCCCAGGGAGGAGGCAGCAAGGACACTTGGGTGGTAGACCCGACAGAATGAACCAAATCCTGCAAACCTTACCTTCGAGAGAATATTTATGCTGAGCAGAGTAGCCAATTCTGTGTACTGGATGTGCCGGTACATTGAACGTGCAGAGAATGTCGCCCGTTTCATCAGTGTCAACCTGAACCTTCTTCTTGATATTCCCATTGAAACGAACCTGCAATGGGCACCGATGATAGCCATAACAGGTGACAAAAAACTGTATGAAAATAAATATCCGGATTATTCACAGGAAAATGTTGTCCGTTTCCTGACCCTGGATCGGGAGTACAGTAATTCGATCATTTCATGCCTGTGGGCAGCACGCGAGAATGCCCGTTCGGTCAGAGAGATCATTTCAACTGAAATGTGGGAACAGCTCAATCGTTTCTATATCGAACTCAATGATGCGGAACATTCAGGATTTGCCACCAATGATCCGCACAAATTTTTTCTTATGGTAAAAATGCGCGGTCATATGTTCTCTGGTCTTATGTATTCAACCATGAGCCATGGAGAAGCCTGGCATTTCGCCCGTATGGGAATGATGATGGAAAGAGCCGACAAGGTATCACGCATACTCGATGTAAAGTATTTCATGCTGCTTCCCACGTCGGATTATATTGGCAGCCCCTACGATAATATCCAATGGGCGGCAGTTCTCAAGTCTGCCAGTGCCCACGATATGTATCGCAAACGGTATCACCGGATATCGCCTACAAATGTAGCTGACTTTCTCATTTTTGATGCCGAATTTCCCCGGTCTATCCGCCATTGTTTGAGCAGTGCCCTTGAATCGCTGCACAAGATTACCGGCTCGCCCTTCGGCACCGCCTCCAATTCTGGTGAAAAACACATGGGACGCCTGGTTGCTGAGTTAAACTATTCGGACATTGAGGATGTGCTGGATCAGGGTATTCATGAGTATCTTGATTCTTTTCAGACCAAGCTCAACTATATTGGTGGAGAAATATCTGCTACCTTTTTCAAGTTACTGCCGGCTGACGATAAAGAATCTTCCCAGCAGTAACTCAACGAGCTATAATCACTGCAAATCTCAATACCGGTGCTGAAGAGACAGCTCCGGCTTCATTTTGGAGGAAACCCCATGACCTTTTGTCTCGGCATGCGCACACACGAAGGACTGGTCGGTATCGCCGACACACTTATTACATCCGGCACTGTTCTGACCAAAGGTAAAAAGCTGACCTGCATCCAGCATGGCCAAGGGAGCCTGTTCCTCCTGACTTCAGGACTCAGGTCCGTCCGAGATAAAACGGTGACCTATTTTGAAGAGCACCTGTCCGAGTTGGATCAGCCGTATAACCGTATGTTCAAGGTGGTGAATGCAATTTCCCAAAAAATACGGCAGGTGGCCAAAGAAGACAAGGCGTATCTCAAAGAGAGCGGCCTGCAATTCAACTTCCATTGTCTCGTCGGCGGTCAGATGCCTGGCGATGAGGAACATTCACTCTACCTGGTTTACCCGGAAGGAAACTGGGTGGAAATCGTCGAGGAAACGCCCTATCAGATAATCGGCGTGCCCGGATACGGCAAACCGGTGCTTGACAGAACATTTTCAAACCGCGACTCTCTCGAATTTGCCGTGAAGGTAGGTTGTCTTGCTTTCGACTCGACCCGGATCAGTGCCGCTGATGTTGACTTTCCCGTTGATCTGGTCATGTACAGGCGCGATTCATTCAGGATGATAGAACATCGTTATGAGCAGGAAGACTTGATAGATATCTCAACCTGGTGGGACGATGCTTTGCGAAAGGCAATTAAAAATCTTCCTAGCGAATGGATGGACAGAGTCCTTGCCAGGTTAAACTTCGACAGTTGATACTATGTTATACCGTATAACCCACCAGATCAGATATGTTTACTCTGCAGCAGTATTCCTTGAACCGCACGTGTTCCGGCTGCGTCCCAGGTGCGATGCAGCACAGCAGGTCAAAGAATTTTCAATGTCTATCGAGCCGAAACCTACGGGAAGACATGATTTTCTAGATTCGGAGGAAAATAATGCAACCTGTCTTTGGTTTGACGAGCTCGTCAATTCACTGACAGTTTCAACATTGTTCGAGGTGGAAACACGCGGCACTAACCCCTTCGGTTACCTGGTTACCGATGATGCCTTCTTTCAGTTGCCGGTACATTACAGGGATACGGATGCTGCTTCTCTTGCACTTCATCTGGCAACGGTTGACCAGAAGAGTTCTGTATACATGTTAGCCAAATCCGTCATGGATGATACAGAGGGCAGGACCATTGATTTTCTGTCCCTGCTTTGCACGTTAATATACCAGAACTACAAGACAGAGATCAGGCTTGAAGGCCCTCCTCACCCTCCTGCAATAACCATTGAACAGCGACGGGGATCCTGCAGGGATTTTGCATTATTGTATATCGCTGCCTGCCGCAGTGTAGGCCTGGCCGCCAGGTTTGTCAGTGGATATCAGGAAGGGGTTGAAAACATGGAGCATCCCCATCTGCACGCATGGGCGGAAGTATATATCCCGGGAGGGGGTTGGCGTGGCTACGATCCGACCCATGGCCTGGCCGTCTCAGACCGACATATTGCTCTTGCGGCAAGCCATGAACCAGCAGGGGCCGCACCTGTGCAGGGAACCTTACGCGGAAACGATGTTACTGCGAAAATGGATTACACTATTTCCATCACGACAATTAGCACATAATATTCATGACATGTGATTATCTGTTGCAGCAACTGTACAGATAACATATGCATGCAATTAATTTCAGTAAGCAAGTAAAAAGTCTAATTTATCATGACAGATGAAATTTCCCATAAGTTAAAAAACCAAACATCTCTCCCTTAGTGAATAAGATACCCTGCGAGAGATCAGTGCTCGAGTGTCCAAAGGGGTAACGCTGCCGTGGACTCATGAACAGATATCGACTCTGATGGGTATATTTCCTGAAGGACAGATCTGTATAGAGGATAATGGCAGGCCGGTTGCTGTCGCCCTTTCCCTTGTCATCGATTTCAGCCTGTTTGGCGAACAGCTTACGTATGACCAGATTATCCGGGAGGAACTTTCAGATCGCATGAACCTGAGGGAGACTACCTTTACGGCATAGAGGTTTTTGTTGACCCGTCATATCAAGGCATGCGACTTGGGCGTCGCCTGTACGATGCTCGCAAGGAACATGCTGAAAATCTCAACCTCAAGGGAATACTTCCGGGAAGGCGAATACCTTCCTATTACAAGCATTCCGATGAACTGTCGTCAGAGCAAATACATTTTAAAGGTAAAAAATCGGGAACTGCACGACCCGGTTCTCACATTCCAGCTCTCAAATGATTTTCATGTACGAAATCTCATCGATGACTACTGGCCTGAAGACCAACATTCTCATGGCAATGCCGTTCTTTTAGAGTGGGTCAACACTACTACCGGAAGAAAACCAAACCGATCGGCCGCACCAAGTCAATTGCCCGGCTCGGGGTAGTGCAGAGAGGTTTCCCCACACGTTTGAACAAGATTTTGCGGTCTTCAAGTGGCTTCTCTGCTTTTTTTTATCCACTGTTGAAATCATAACAATTCGGTCATGACCGGAATCATGTCATTGACATCCATCAGTATTTCATTACAGGTGGATGTTTACTTGGTGATCAGATAAAATATTTCCGCTTGGTTACGGGCCGGGGAATTATTACAGAACATTCAGGAGATCAGTCCGGGGCGTTATAGTCTGCATGGGCGCCCCGTCGCAGCTTCAAAAAACATGATTCAAGAAATTCCACTCCGAGCAGTACGCACACGGTCACCAGGGTTATGGCGACGGCGGTTGTCAGAAGACCAATGCCTATTGACGCTCCAATTGCGGCCAATACCCAGATTATCGCCGCCGAGGTGACGCCCTTGACAATATTTTTCTTGCCCATGATAACGCCGGCGCCTATGAAACCGATACCGGTAATAACCTGGGCAAGTACCCTGCTTGGGTCCGGAGTGTTCGGGCTGAGATATATGCCCAGGCTGACGAAAGTTTCCGTTCCCAGACAGATGAGGATGCTTGTCCGGATACCGGCCGGTTTTCCCCGAAGCTGCCTTTCCAGGCCGATAATGCCGCCGCAGAAGATTGTCACCGCCAGGCGAACCCAGAACTCCTGAGTAAAAGGGTTTAAAATATCATGGTTCATTTATTGTATCCTGGTCACTTCTCAGCTTATCGTGTCCTTTTTTCAATAGGGAGGTATTTGAGTGAAGTCGGCCCCGTGTAATTGGCACTTGGACGAATGAGCCTATTGTTGTTCCACTGTTCAAGAATATGGGCGGTCCAACCGGTGATCCTGCTCATTGCGAAAATCGGGGTAAAGAGTTCAAGCGGAATGCCCATGGCATGGTAAAGCGATGCCGTATAAAGGTCAACATTAGGGAAGACCTTAGAATGGGCCTCCATCGTCCTTTCAACTTCCCTGGTAATATCGAGAAGTTTTGTGTCACCCGTTTTGCGGGTAACCTTTTCCGTGTACTTCCTGAGAACCGCAACCCGCGGATCTTCGCACTTGTAGACCCGGTGACCGAATCCAGGTATTTTTTTCTTGGCCGCCAGCTGATTCAAAACCCACTGTTCAGCGTTTTCCGGCGATTCAATATCCCGGAGCATTTTCATTACTTCAGTATTTGCTCCTCCGTGCAGGGGCCCCTTAAGTGTTCCGATTGCACTGGTCACGGCTGAATATATGTCGGCCATGGTTGCTGCAGTAACACGGGCGGCAAAGGTTGAGGCATTTAATTCATGATCCGCATGCAGTATGAGAGATACATCAAGCGCACGTACTGTTTCGGGATCAGGTTCCTTGCCCTGCAGGGTAAAAAGGAAGTTATAGGCAATTCCCTGGTGCATAACCGCCGCTATCGGTTCCATTCCCTCCCTCAACCTCTGGTGAGATGAAAGTATCAGGGGAATCCTTTCCGTCAGGCGCTGGGCTTTACGGAGACATGCGTCCAAACGGGTGTTTCCGCTGTCCGGGTCCCAATGCCCCAGAGAAGATACCGCAGTACGGAGGACCTCCATGGGGGTTGCCGCTTTCGGGAACATACGAAGTATCATGACCGTTTCAACCGGCAGCGTCATGCTTCCGGTAAAGCCGTCAAGAAAGGCCTGGAATTCTGTACAACCAGGCAGGCGGCCATACCACAACAGGTAGGCTACTTCTTCAAAGGTGCTGTTCCTGGCGAGATCGATGACATCATAACCACGATAAATAAGACGTCCCGCCTGGCCGTCTATATAACAGATTGCCGAATTGCAGGCTATTACATCGGCAAGCCCTTCTTCTTTCATTTTTCCGGTATCTGCCGCATTTGCTGCTATGGGACTGATTTTACTTTTTTTCATAATTCCGTCAGTTCAGGAAAATCCTGGTTTGTTTTTATATTGATAAAGGACCATAACGTAACGCTTTCATAACCGGGAAAACAGTCTAACGTTATGCCGTCAAGATAAAGAGTTCTTTATAGTATTACGCCGGAATTTATTCGGCCGGGTTATCCTCCTCCCGGGGATCGTCCTGTTCCATCCCTTCCGGAGAATTTTCATCAAAAGGTCCGGCTTCCTCCTCAGCCATTAATTCGCGCTCGAACTCGGCAATCTGTTCCTCCATCTCAAGAGAAACTTCATCGGATGGTTCCGCTTCCTCCTCAATCATAAGTTCCTGTATGTTCTCAAAAGGCTGATCATATTGAGCGGAACTTTCTTCATTTTCTGCTGCACCGGAGAATCGCACAGCAAGAGACAATTGGCTGAGCATTAAAATTGCCCCGGCGATACTTAATACTTTGACTGTTTTCATTTTCGTTCCTCTTGTTCAATATATAAATGTTTTTTATTTTACAAGTTTTTTTGGGTCTTATTTGCTTATCAGCACATCACCTCGTGCTCAATGCATTTTTGCATAGCGGACTTAACGGCATGCTGAACGACATGAGGTTCAAGTTACTGTTCACTGATGAATAGACAGGTATCCAACAGCGAATATATTTTTTTGTTCATTAAATGGTAACGACCTGCGGCAAGGGCTTGATGAAATTCTGCCGGAGGCTGTAGGTATACGCACCCTGCGTGGGGATCATGAGTATGTCCCCAACCCCGATATCTTCTCCCCAGTAGTTATACCCCCAGACATCATGGGGAGTGCAAAGTGCTCCAAGGATGTTGCAGGGTTTTTCTTTGAGAGCCGGACGGCTGAGGTTAAGAACAGGAAAATAATCGGTTTCAAAACGCTCCCAACCGACTGCATTGGTTCCGGCATCGGTAATGACCAGATCATCACATTTTTTATCTACCACCGATATCAGCAGATGCATGGCGTCATTGCACAGCCATCGTCCGGGTTCAAAACAGATACGGCAGGGAACCACACTATGGATATGTTCACCGACAGCCCTGCCTAACTCTTCTGCAAAAAAGTTAATCGACTTTGCCGGCACACGAAAATGGTCACTGGATGGGCCTGCTTCCAGGCCGAGATCTTTTTTCAGCTTTCCCGTGGCGGTGCCTGCTGCCTGCAGCCATTCTCCCTGGGGAGGCCAGTAGCCACCGCCGATATCGATAAACTTAATTTGCGCCAAGGCCGAAGAAGGAAGGTTTCTCAGCACCTTCCCCAGCAGTCTTATAAAATCCACCTGAGCGCTGGGGGTCAGGTTCCAGCTTGTGTGAAACTGCAGTCCCTGAAAAAGAAGACTGGTGGACCTGCTTATTTTTTCACAGAAAAACGAAAGCTGTTCAGGAAGAATACCGAATTTGCGCCAGAGACCGTTCGGGTTTGTCGTCAACCGAACACCAACCCTGACCGTCCGGTTTCGGGAGGAGGCTATTTTATCAAGCCTTTCCATCTCGCCAAAGCTGTCGATAAGAATGGTAACCCGGTCCGCATTGTCGACTGCAAGACACAACTCGGCCGCAGTTTTTCCCGGTCCGCTGAAGATTATATCCCGGGCA
>Ga0224507_10000503_pt1 | contig 15333 bp, 9 predicted proteins | sample SF_Jan12_sed_USG_3_FD_170159 | JGI IMG/M metagenome (GOLD analysis project Ga0224507, IMG submission 170159) | Sediment microbial communities from San Francisco Bay, California, United States - SF_Jan12_sed_USGS_13 | ecosystem: Environmental > Aquatic > Marine > Sediment | place: USA: California... | reverse complement strand
GCCTAAGCGCAGAAGGGTTTATTTGCGCCACCGATCCCAACATCAATCGCTTAAAACCACACCCTCGCGGCTTGGAAGTAATAATGGAACGTTGGTCATTACCCCCAGAACAATTACTTTTTATCGGCGACCGTGATGACCGCGACGGAGAATGCGCTCGCCGAGCAGGAGTTCCTTACCTCCTAAGACTTGACAAAAAGATTGACAACACCCCCTGCTTTACCTCATTTATAACTCTATCAGAGTGTAATAAAAAATTATTACCCCTCACGTAACTCCCTTCATTGCCCACATAGACTCCTCTTTCTTCATAATTCCTTACTTATCAATGAGAATCACTATGGCAGACGAAAGTATATTATGATATCCTTGAATAATACTTTTCTTACCGATAAGGGGTATTAAATGTTAAAGATTATCAACTTGGCTATAATAGTCTTATTAATTAACTTAAACATAACTGCGCCATCACTTGGGGCTTCTTCTTCAACCACTCAGGATATTAAATTTGGCGTTTTCCCATATAAATCACCAAAAACAATTTTCAAGCTTTTCAATCCAATTGTCCAAAAGCTTGAAAAGCAACTCAACTGCAAAGTGACCCTGGTCACTGCCCCAGATTTCGATACATTTATCAAGCGTGGAAAACAAGGAAAATACGATTTGGCAATGCCTTGTGTAATGTGCTATTTCATGATCCAACCGTCAGGATATTCAGTTATAGCCATGGGCACTCCGACCTTTTCAGGAGGGGTCCTCGTCCGTTCCGATAGTAATATCGATACTATTTCCAAACTTAAAAATAAGAAAATCGCCTCAACTATGAAGCGTTCCTATGCCGGTCATCTCTTTTTAGTTAAACGACTTTCAGATCTAAATATAGATCCCTATAAAGAAGTTGAATTTCATTTCTTAGGCAATTTAGATTCCATCATTCTCGGAGTTGCCAATAAGCAATACGATGCGGGGGTTGTACGCCTCGACATCCTGCAAAACCCTCTTTTTGACACCATACGTGGTAAACTCAAAACAATAGCCGTTTCAAGAAAAATTCCTCAATTTCCTGTTATAGTAAAGGACACTCTTTCCTTTGAAATAAAAAATAAAATAAGAGACACTTTCATCTCCATTAAATCTACTGATCCTGAAGATGCAGAAATTCTTGCCGGATTACATCTTAAAAGTTTTGTTCCTGCTCTTGATGCTGACTATAATGACACAATGACAGCATTAAAAGAACTTGGTTTCATGGATAATTTATGATATCCTTACGACTCAGGACCCATCTGATTTTTTATCTCAGTACCATTACTTTTCTCCTTTCCCTTGCCATCATTTCCCTTAATACTATGCGCTTTAAAGAGCACTTGATCCATAATCTCGCAGACCAAGGAAAAACTCTAGCCTATCATATAGCTATTTCCGTTGCTGACGATATAATTTCAGAAAACTATTCACCCCTACAAGATTTTGTCCGAGAATTCACCACTCAAACCGATGTGATAGGAATTGAGATAGCTGATGCAAATGAAAATATTTTAGCCACCAACGACCTTACTAAATTAGGTTCACCAATAAAACGATATCCCACCGACACGCCACCACACCAGAAAGATAAAACAAGACTATACAAAGACAATACCAATAGAATCCTTATTGTTACCACCCCTATAAAGGTACACAATATTACCATAGGGAAGGCTCGGGTCATTATGTCCACAGAGGAAATAATGGCCCAATTATCGGATGTTCAGTATAAAAGCATGCTCACGGGAGCGTTTTTTTGGTTGATTTCCATAGGCCTCGGCATTTTTATTGCTCGCATCTTTACCAAACCTATGTATGGCCTAATGCGGGCAACAAATAATATAAGTGAAGGAAATTTCAAAGAAGATATTCCGAAGTCACACACAATCTCCGAACTAAATAATTTTTCTAAAGCCCTAAAGGTGATGAGAAACACCATCGCGACCCGAGAAGAGGACCTGCGAGAATCTGAACGAAAATTCCGTCATCTTTTTGAACGTGCCATGGAAGGTATTTTCGTCTGTACGATTTCAGGAAAACTGGAAGAGATCAACCCAGCCATGATCTCCCTCTTACGAGCCTCCTCTAAGGGAGATGTATTAGAAAAGAACGTTTTCACAGACCTATTCCAAGATCGTGAAAACGTAACCGCCCTATTACAACATATTGTAAGACATAATTTTGTTCAAAATAGAGAGATTCAACTTACCCGCCTCGACGGCTCTCTGATAGAGGTCTCACTCAGTTGCCATGCAGTACGGGGAGCAGAAGGAAATGTTGAAAAACTTGAAGGCTTAATGCGGGACATTACCATTCAAAAAAGAGCATCCATGGAAATAAGCCGGATGCGTAACCTTTTAAATAATATATACGAGTCTATGCCTTCCATGCTGGTTACCCTTGACTCTGAAGGGATAGTAACCCAATGGAATACGGCCGCTCATAAAATTACCGACATCACTCCACTTAAGGCAATAGGCAAAAACTTATGGGAACTGCTTCCCTCACTTAGAAAATACCAAAAGCAATACGATCATACCAACTTAAAACGACAATCCATTCAACTCCGACATGAACAGTTATCTGATGACGACAAACGTCTTTTTGACGTAACGTTTTTTCCTCTACTGGCAGATGAAGGTACCTCTGGGGTCGCTATTCGTCTTGATGACATCACAGAGCTCGAAAACAAAGAACAACAACTTCGTCAAGCCCAAAAAATGGAATGTGTCGGCAATCTGGCTGGCGGCTTAGCCCATGATTTCAACAATATTCTTTCAACCATTCTAGGCAACCTCTCCCTGACCGAATTTGAACTCAACACCCATGGTCACATCAGCGATAAACAACTCAGAGAATCTATCACCAATATGACCACTGCCGGGTACCGAGCAGCCGACTTGGTTCGACAACTCCTGACCCTTTCCAGCAAACAGGAAAGCAATCTTATACCGGTCGACCTAAACATATCCATCAAAAATATAAAGAAATTAAGCGAAAACACTTTTGACAAATCTGTGAGTTTTGTGACTTTCCCAGCTGATACTCCCGCCAATGTCCTTGCCGATCCGGGTCAAGTGGAACAAGTCCTTTTAAATCTCAGTATCAACGCCGCCCATGCCATGACTCTCATGCGGGGTAAGAAAACATGGGGCGGCACCTTAACCATAGAGTTGAACAAAGTTATTGTGGACGACCATTTTCGTAAAACCCACCCCGAGGCTGACAAACCGGCATACTGGCTACTATCAGTAAGTGATACCGGAGTTGGCATGAAACCTAAAACCATATCTAAAATTTTTGACCCATTCTTCAGTACCAAAAAACAAGGTCGCGGCTCGGGTTTGGGCCTAGCAATGGCCTACAATATAATAAAACAATTTAATGGGTTTATAGATACATACTCGGAAAAAGGAATGGGAACCGTTTTCAACGTTTACCTACCGCTTCTGGATAAACCCATTAAAATTAAACCAAAAAATACATTACCCCGCATACACTTCGGTAGCGGCTTAATTTTGGTAGTTGACGACGATGAATTAGTCCGCAAGCTCTCATGCAAAATCATCCAAACCGCTGGCTACGAGGTATTAACGGCCCGGGACGGGCGTGATGCAGTGGAAATTTACCGTGACCACCGTAACGAAATCAAAGCAGTTATCCTGGACATGGTAATGCCGATTATGTCCGGTAAGGAAGCATACCTTGAACTAAGACAAATTAATCCAGACATCAAAGTTCTGCTCACTTCAGGCTTTCGTCAAGATGTCAGAGTCGAAGAAATACTAGGCCTCGGGGTCAACGCTTTCTTAAAGAAGCCTTTCAGCCTAAAAAGTATGACCAAGTCTCTTCAGGATCTTTTACAACCTTAAACATAAATGGTCATACTAATCTAAGATTTCACCGACAAGCGAGTATCTGCTCATTCAACCGTTCTGCCTGGAGACGAAAGGCTTCCATTCGAGCTTCGATGAGTTGCGGAAATGGATTACCATCGGTTTCAATGGCAACAAAAGGCAACTTTTGCTCCTTTGCGAGAATGGGCATCCAAGGCGTAGCATGACCATTCTTTAATTGTCCCCTTTTTTCAGTGGTAGTAAATTTCTCATTCAATACAGCCTCAGCCACCCGAGAGGGCATACAGCCAAATGGCCCAATGGAAATAACCCCACAACAGGGATTGAGGATATCATGTAAAGCCGAACCAACGGTAAGAATCGACTCACAGGTAAAATGGGGTGAAATAAACTTTTTACCCGCATCAATCACAGGCTCCACATCAAGACCTTTCCCTTCATAGAAAAATAGACCGCTAACTGCGAGCTTTTTGCGAATTCGTCCATCAAAGTAATTTTTAATTCGTTCCGCAATATGAAACCCTAAATTAGCTTTACCTTCAATACCTTCCTTAACCAGCCAATCGACATATCTAATCCATTCGGCGACCGGCGCAGTGCGTACGGCAAAACCATGATCAGCCAATTTTTCTATAATATTTTGCAACGAGATAGGATCATGTCGTACGTATATTTCACCAATGAGAGATATTTTCGGTATCTCCTCATAAGGCTTTTTCAATTTGATTCGGCTGAGTTGCTCAGCACTTTTTGTAAGACGACGAGCAATTTTCGGCCAGCGTTTATGAATGACTGCTCCGATTTTTTCAGCTTCCTGATTCAAAATTTTCAAGCCCGATTCTCGATCCATTGCTCCAGCTAGTATAGTGGACCACATTTCATCAAAGATATCTCCTATTACCACCGCACGATAGGCCGCACGTAAAAAGGTATCATCCAGGTTACGATAGCCATTTATCGAGGATTGAGTAAACACTGCGACATCGGTAATTTTTTGTTTTTCCAAAACACGTTGAGTGTAAACGAAATATTGCCCGAGACGGCACGGTCCGTCGGTAGACGCCATATAATAAACTAAAATATCATCATTATCTCGCTTATTCAGGTAATTCAGCAAAGAGCCCAAAGTGGTCTGAAGAGGAAGACATTCCTTACATGATGCATTACCTCGACCCAATTTAAGTACATCTTCATCTGCTGGCGGCAATACCTCTGCTTTTATCCCTGAACGGGCAAAGGCAGCAGCCATTAGGGATGAGGCATAACGACTCATGGCGGGAAGCAACAGGCGAACCTTACTATCGGTGAGAGGCAACCAGCGACCATCCGACCTGCGCACACCAAGCTTATTATTCCGCTCTTCAATAACAGCTGAACAATAAGTAGTATCAACAGCGATCTTTCTTTCCGAAGACTTTCTTTGCATTTCCCGATAATAACGAACTATATCGAGAAACGCCTCGATCCTGGTCTCCAAACCAGCATCAGCCGTATGACTGTCAAGTTCCAAGGTAAGCGAAGGCTTACGACCCATGATGTCACGAAAAAAGCTCACAATAAAGGAATCTGGACCACAAGAAAAATTTGTAACATAGGCCCCAAAAAGCTGTTTGTGCTTATGCACGTAATGAGCGCCCTTGAGAATCATCTGCCCCATGGCCCAATACATATTCTCATTTTCCGACAACTTTTCTTCTTGATACGGCAACATATCAAAGGGAATGATAACATTACCACGACTAGCGAATTTAGCTGGAATTCCCTTATTAGCAATACCGGTAAAACTGTTGTAGGGACGACCAAATAGTACTACTCCTGAAGTTTCTGGATTCGACTCCAAAGTATCCAAGGCTTGACGCCCAATCCTCTGAATATCCGCAAAAAATTCATTTTGAGCAACCACCGCAGCTCGTAAGGCCTTCTCCGTTACGACAGGATCAACCCCCAACGCTTGGGCGGTTTCTTTAAAAGCCTTAAGATTAGCCTCATACCCTTGAGCAAAATCCAACACTGGAGAAATAACATTAAAATCGGCAAGTTCAGGAAAAGCAGTGCGTAGGTAGTAGGGTTCACCCTGGACAAGTACACAGGTGCAGGAACTTTTTGTAAGTTCACCGACATCTAACCCTTTAATCTGGGGAAGAAATATAAAATCAGGTTTTGTCGCCAATATAGCTGCCGCATAATTATGCGATATCTCAACTGGATAACAAAAGGCGGCTCCTTGTTGATCCGCACCCAGAGGATCTTGTTGGACGGGAGGGGCAAGTCTGAATCCCAATTCATTAAAAAAGCGGTTAAAAAACGGAAAATAAGTATTAATCAAAAATGACCGGTTAATAGCCACCACCGGTCTGGTATCCTCCGGTTTTTCCAAGGCAAGATCGCGAAAGACCCGTGCTTCGCGTTGAACCACTAAGTCTAGTTCTGCAGAATCAATTTTTCGATTATGTATTAGGTTATCATAACGATTGCATATGCCGCCAAAGGGGTAGACTTTATCATTAATTTTAATGCGGGCGATCTCGCAACCTCGGTCACACTTTTTCCCACCTCCGCACTTAAACGACTCACCATATTCAACTTCACGGGCTATTAATTCCTGCAGATCATATTGCTGAGAGGTAAGCAGCCCCTGCTCCATGCGGCGTTCAGTTTCCAAGGCTACGCCGAAAGCACCCATTAACCCAGCATCAGCTGGCACCACAATCCGTTTACCGGTAAGGGCGGCCATGGCAGCCGGTACCGCCTTATTGTAGCAAACACCGCCTTGCATAAAGACTTTTTTACCAACCGGGCGATTACCCTTAACCCGATTATTGTAATTCATACAAATTGAGTAAACAAGCCCAGCCACGATATCCGGCAAGGCAACATCTTCTTGTACGGCTCTTTTAATATCCGAGCCGATAAAAGCGGCACATTGATCATTAAAGTTAGGTGGTGAAGTAGCCAAAAAAGCAGTTTCACCGATATCTTTAACGTCCACACCCAGACTTTCCTTAGCCGATTCCTCTAGAAAAGAACCGGTTCCGGCGCTACAAGCCTCATTCATAGCGTAATCGCAAGGTACTCCGTTAGTAATATATGTATACTTGGCATCCTGACCGCCTATCTCGAAAATAGTATCTACTTCCGGATCAAAATATACTGCGGCCGTGGCATGGGCCACGATCTCATTAATCACACCGTCCGTTAGCGCATGCAATCCAGCTATTTGACGTCCAGATCCGGTTACTCCCAAACCTTCAATACTTATTGGTACCGATATTTGATCTGCCAAACTTTGATAAACATGCTTAGAGGCTACCACCGGATCACCGTTGGTCCTTAAATATTCGGCAGCAAGAATTTTTTTATCTCGTCTTCGTATCAAAACACCCTTGGTGGTTGTTGACCCCACATCCAGGCCAAGAATAACCGCGTCACCAGCCTTGGCCACACCTCGCTCTTCTTCCTTATAATCAACTAATTCCCGACAATCGGATAATGGTTCAAGTACTGCAAGTCCGGTTTGCTGGGGAAGAAAAATATCTTTTCCCAACGATATAGTCTCATTATCCAGAGCCCAAAGGGCAGCACCAAGAGCCTCGAAGCAAAGGGCCTCTCGAGGAATATGTAGATCAGTAATAGCATCCTTAAGGTAATGAACCATAGCCTGATTTTCACAACATCCGCCGATCAGCATAACCGATTCTTTCGGAAGCTTTTTAAGCAACTCCAAAACCTTACCGGCCATCATCTGAGAAAGACCTGCAACAACGCGATTTTTTTCTACACCTTTATTTAGGGCATGGGTACAATCACTTTTACAAAAAACCGAACAGCGACCAGAGACCATATATGGTTTTTCTGGTAATTCCATATCTCCAACTTCTTTGAGAGTGATGGACATTCTTCCCAACTGCTGAAGAAAAAACTCACCGGTACCGGAAGCACACTTATTACCGGTATGGATCTCGTCTACTTTCCCTTCCTCGTCAAGATGGTAGACCATGGTGGTTTCACCACCTGCATTAATAAGCACCCGATAGGGATGATCTACCGGCAAAGTAAAAGCTACGGCTTTCTCCACCGCTTCCGGTTCGGATATACTAGAAAAGTTTAAAAGATTGCGAAACTTACGACCAGTAACGGCTATCTTATACTCTTGGATATTATCAACTTCCTCTAAAAGTTCGCGTAAAACTCGACGAGGATTTCCCTCATGGGACCGACTACTACTAAATGCAGTTTGAATACCGTTTTTAGTTTTTTCAAGACCGACAAGGCCGATCGTCGATGCCCCAGCACATATACCTAGAGACTTCAATTGGATCTCCTATTAATTATTAAGTGGTCACAACCGCCTGAAGACGAGGCACCTGTGATCACTTACAGATTCGCTCTGTATCAAATCAGCTAGTTACAAACTATGCGATCAGGTTTATTAATCATATCTATAACAAATCAATATATTTAATTACAACCACTACTATCTATACAATACTATCTATACAATACAACTTGAACCAACTAAACTTGGACGAAATAAAATAACCAATTTCAACATGGCCACAAGTTAAACTATCTAGTTGAAATCCTATCTAATCACACGACAACAGCAGAACAGCTGCCTACCCAATAAGACAAAAAGAGTCCCAGCACACCTACCACAACTCTTTTGCCATATCAATATATTTTATTGATATGACCATTTATCCTTAAAACACAATATTTCTTTTCAACCCGGTGAACGGTTACCTTTATCCATCTCACCATGATGACAACTTAGGGCCTCGGAAAAAATATATTACCCCATCTGGCTTGTCTTTTTAGCCGTCTTCTTTGTCAAGGCAACAGTTACATAACGCTGCTATTCGCCTGTTACCTCTTCTTGAAGACGACTAAAAATCCTGCGCCATTTTGGGATATTTATTATTTTCCGCGACCCTTATGCAATCGCCGATTTTAATTGGAAGCCAAGTTATCCTGACTAAAAAACTAGTTATCTGTGAATTAAGTTGACATCAAGAAGGTTCACGGGCACAATTTATTAATAATAGTAATTAATAATGGAGAGATAGCTAAATGCTTATATTTTACTGGGCAGCAAGGCTTCACCCGCCTGCACTTCTAGAAAAGGGATAATAATATTACACGCACCTAACCGTATAAATTCAACTATGCCATATGAGTGAAGTTCAAGCAAGCACGCAAATATACTAAAGCAAGCTTATGCAAACCGGCCTTGATCCCTAAAAGTATAGTACCTGGCCACAGGTACCTTATCTTTATGCAGTTACAGCTGCTCGCTATATAACCCATCTATACACACAGCGGCAACTGCATAAAGATAAGGTGACAACCAAGCACTTACAGCTAATTACCATCACAGACCCCAAACAGGGAGTGTTGCAAACATGTCGGAACCTAAACCTAAAAAGATCAACCTCAATCGTCGAAGAGTTCTCCAGATTTTTGCTATTGCTGGTGCGGTGGGCGCTTTTCGCTTTCTGCCTAAAGAGTTACACGACTCTGGATTCCATGTGATCCGCAAAAGCTATCCCCTAATGGGAACCATCCTTAACCTGGTGGTATACAGCCATGACCGTGAAAAAGGTGACGCTGCTATTTCTGAAACATTTTCCACCATGCAAAAAATTGAAAGTAAGCTTAGTCGCCATGCTAACAACAGCGAGGTAGCACAGCTCAACCAAACAGGCATATTACATGGGGCTAGCGACGATCTACTCTCAGTATTAGAGCTTGCTCAATCAGTCAGCACCATGACCTCCGGCTCTTTTGACATCACGATACTCCCCCTGCTATCCCTCTACCAAAGCCAACCAAGCGAAAAACTGTTACACCAACAAAGTCGCATTAACGAAGCGGTTAAAACGGTGAACCATAACGATATTATCACCAACGAACGCATGATAAAATTCACTAAACAAAACATGGGAATAACCTTGGACGGAATCGGCAAGGGATATATCGTTGATCAAGGGATGGCAACCCTCTCCCGCATGGGTTTTAACCAGGTTTACGTGGAAGCGGGAGGCGACTTACTGGTTAAGGGTGGCAAACCAAAGAACGAACCCTGGCGTATAGGCCTTCAAAATCCCCGCCCCTCCATGCCGCAGGAACTAGTCGTCATCGAAACCGACAGCTTAGCGGTAGCCACCTCTGGTGACTACTACCAACCATTTAGCCCTGATTTTCGTTTCCACCATATCATTAACCCTCGCACAGGCTTTTCATCGCCGGAACTGGCTTCCTGTACTGTTACCGCTCCCAACGCCGCCCTTGCCGACGCCTTAGCCACCGGCTGCATGGTACTAGGCGCAAAAGATGCAATTGCTCTTTTAGAAGAAATACCAGAGTGTCAGGGATATATGGTCTCTAAAGACCTTACCGTTCACAAAACCAGCGGTTTTAACAGTTAATATGAATTTTAACCTAAAAAATGGCCTTGATATTCCTATCACCGGAGCACCAAACCAGGTAATCGAGCAAGGCAAGCCCATTAAACACGTAGCGCTCCTGGGTCTTGACTATATAGATCTAAAGCCCTCTATGGCTGTGAGAATTGGCGATCAGGTGGCCGCCGGACAGCTTCTTTTCACTGACAAAAAAAACCCGGGAATCAAAATCACCGCCCCGGTCTGCGGCAAAATCATCGCCATCCACCGCGGAGAAAGAAGAAAATTTGAATCCATCGTTATACAGAGAGAGGGAGATAACCAGCTCACCTTTACCAGCACAGACAAAGACCCTAATCAACAATCGGACCAAAAAGCTATCAAAATCCTACTAATAGACTCCGGCCTCTGGACATCTCTACGTACCAGGCCCTACGGTAAAATTGCATCACCCTCCTCCACCCCATCCTCCATCTTTGTCACCGCCATGGACACCCTACCCTTAGCGGCTGCCCCGGAAATTATTATTAATGAGGCAAGGTCTGATTTTCTCTCAGGACTAAAAATCATCCAAACTCTTGGACCCAAAACATATCTCTGCAGCTCACAAAAAGTTATAATACCAGGAGAAAAACTTCAAGGAATCACCTCTTGTAAGTTCGAGGGACCGCACCCTGCTGGCCTCCCCTCCACCCACATCCATTTCGTTGATCCAGTGGGCCCTGGCAAGGAAGTCTGGCATATCGGCTATCAAGATGTCATTGCCATTGGGAGCTTTTTCCGAACCGGTCAAATCCCCTCCACCCAAATAGTCGCCCTCTGCGGACCGGCTGTAAATAACCCACGCCTCATAAAAACAATCCGGGGGGCAGCCATCAACGAAATCTGCCACGACGAAGTCATCCAAGACAACAGTAGAATATTATCTGGATCAGCCCTAACTGGCCACCAAGCTAGCGGATCAAAAGGTTACCTAGGTCGATACCACCAACAAGTCTGTGCCTTACCAATAGAAAACGGGGCTGGATTTTTGAGCTGGTTGCGGCTCGGAGCAGATCGCTTCTCCAGCTTACCCATTTTCCTATCCGGTATAACCGGGTCAGTCTCACAGAAGAACAAAACCCCTATGAGCACCGCCACTTGGGGTGGACGACGGGCAATCTTCCCTCTCGGTACCTACGAGAAAATGATTCCCCTCAACATTATAGCCACTTCACTGCTTAAAAGTGTGGCCACGGGAAACACAGAAAAAGCAGCAGAACTTGGCTGTTTAGAACTGGTAGAAGAAGATCTTGCTCTGTGCTCCTTTGTCTGTCCCGGAAAAAACAATTTCGGCCCCATGCTACGCACCGTATTAAGAAAAATCGAACAAGATGGTTAGACTAACCACTAAATATGAATTTACTTAACAAATTTCTTTGTAAAGCAGAGCCCCATTTCCGCAAGGGAGGACGACTAGAACGTTGGTATCCTCTTTTTGAGGCTACAGACTCCTTTTTAATGGGCAGCAGAAGGGTTACCCAAAACGCTCCGCATATTCGTGATGGCATCGACCTTAAACGGATCATGATCATCGTGGTGATTTCACTACTTCCCTGTGTCGCCATGGCCATCTGGAATACAGGTTACCAGGCAAACACAGCCTTGCAATCTCTCGGCATCACCGAGGCAACTGGTTGGCGCGGCATAGTAATGAGCCACCTCACCTGCTCACCAGAGAGCTTTATCTCCAACCTGGTGCACGGAAGCCTCTATTTCCTGCCAGTCTATCTGGTATGCGTCATTATCGGCGGCACCTGGGAATGTATATTCAATATCATTCGTGGCCATGAGATGTCCGAAGCCTTCCTGGTCACTAGCCTCCTCTTCCCCCTAACCCTACCCCCCACTATCCCTTTATGGCAGGTGGCGATAGGTATTAGCTTTGGGGTGATCTTTGCAAAAGAAGCATTTGGCGGAGTAGGACGTAATTTCATGAACCCCGCCCTAGTCTCTCGTGCCTTTATCTTTTTTGCCTACCCTAGCCAGCTCAGCGGCGACCAGGTATGGATTGCAGTTGATGGGTTTAGCAGTGCAACACCCTTAGCAAGTCTAGCAACGGCCAATCCAACCAGTCCGCTTACCAGTATTTCCATCAACTGGAGTGATGCCTTCCTGGGAACAATCCCCGGCTCAATGGGCGAGACGTCCACACTGGCCTGTTTATTAGGAGCAATCATACTGTTAATTACCGGGGTAGCTTCCTGGCGAGTGATGACCGCCATGTTACTTGGCGGGCTTGGTATCAGCTCCACGTTCTTACTACTCTCTTCTACAACCAATCCCATGTTTAACGTACCGCCCCATTGGCATTTAGTTATCGGGGGTTTTGCTTTCGGCTTAGTCTTTATGGCCACCGATCCCGTTTCAGCCGCCCACACAAATGTGGGCAAATGGCTTTACGGCGCATTTATCGGAGCTTTAAGCATAATTATTCGAGTGATAAACCCAGCTTTTCCTGAAGGGGTAATGCTGGCTATTTTACTGGGCAATGTCTTTGCCCCTCTTTTTGATTATTTCGTTATCCAGACAAATATCAGGCAAAGGATGCTTCGTTATGACTAACGATTCAGCTGCCAAATCATTCTACACCGTTCTTCTCTTAGCACTGGTTTGTTCAGCTTTGGTTTCAGGCGCAGCAGTAGGTTTACGCCCTCGACAAGACGCCAACGAACAACTTGATCAAAAAAAGAATATCTTACGGGCAGCCGGACTCTACAACGGCCAAGGGGACATTAACCTCCTCTTTAGCGCAATTGAAACCAAAATAATCCGACTCAGCGATGGTACCTTTGTGTCCAAAGAGGAGGTAGATCCCAACAATTTCAACCAACTAAAAGCAGCCTTTAACCCGCAGACCGGCAAACAGCTTCCCAAGCAAGAAGATCCGGCAAGATTAAACAGACTAGAAAAATATTCTCTAATCTATCTGGTACACCAAAATAACACCATCAACACCGTTATCCTCCCCATTCGCGGTAAAGGGTTATGGTCCACTATGTACGGCTATGTTGCTCTGGCAGGGGATCTTTCCACCATCACCGGGGTAACATTTTATAAACATGGCGAGACCCCTGGGCTAGGCGGTGAAATAGAGAATCAGGATTGGCAGGCAGGTTGGCAAGGCAAAAAAATTCACGATAATCAAGGTAAAATCGTCTTACGAGTGGTCAAAGGCAAAGTCAAAGCCACAGACCAGGATCGTGCGCATCGGTTAGACGGCATTTCAGGGGCTACCTTAACAATGAACGGGATCAATAATCTTTTGATGTTTTGGTTCGGGGAGCATGGATTCAAACCCTTTCTTGAGCGATATAAAACAAAGGAGGGCATAGGTGGCTGAGACAAATTTAGAACTTTTAGGTCGCGCGATTCTACAACGCAACCCCATTGCATTATTAGTGCTGGGGATATGTTCAGCCCTAGCGGTAACAGGCTCCATGTCCACCGCCTTTGTTATGTCCATCTGCCTTACCCTGGTTACGGCCTGCTCAAGCATGACTATTAGCCTACTACGCAACCACATACCCAATACCGTGCGCATCGGCATCCAAATCACCATCATCGCCACTCTGGTCATTCTAGTGGATATGATTTTGAAAGCATTTTTTTATGATCTTGCCAAGCAACTTTCTATCTATGTCGGCCTAATCATCACCAACTGTATCGTCATGGGTCGAGCTGAAGGGTTCGCCATGAGCAATTCGCCATTTAAGGCCTTTATTGACGGCTTAGGAAACGGCTTGGGTTATACCTTAATCCTGATGAGCACCGCCTTTCTCCGAGAACTCCTCGGCAACGGTACAGTATTTGGGCAAAACATATTACCCCTCTCCTCCGAAGGAGGTTGGTATGAACCAAACGGCATGATGCTCTTGCCTGCCTCCGCTTTTTTCATAATCGCTCTTATCATCTGGCTAATCAGAACCATTCATCCAGATCAGCAGGAGAATTAATAATGACCCATTACCTGGAAATAATATTTAGTGCCCTCTTTATCGAAAACCTGGTTCTCTCATTTTTCCTGGGCATGTGTACTTTTCTTGCCATCTCAAAACAGGTAAAGACCGCCATCGGTCTAGGTTTGGCGGTGATAATAATTCAAGTAATCACCATTCCCATTAACAATCTCATCCTTAACAATGTACTAAAACCAGACGCATTAGCCTGGGCGGGACAACCAAACCTTGATCTCACCTTTCTCGGTTTACTAATCTATATCGGGGTAATAGCCGCAGTGGTTCAAATACTGGAAATGTTCTTGGATCGTTTTATCCCTGCCCTCTACAACACCCTTGGTATTTATCTACCGCTCTTAACAGTTAACTGCGCGATTTTGGGTGGCACCTTATTCATGGTGGAACGGGATTATAACTTTGGCGAATCCGTTGCCTATGGAATTGGCTCAGGTAGCGGCTTTTTCCTAGCAGTAACCGCCCTGGCAGGAATAAGGGAAAAACTGGAATACGCCAACCCACCAGCGGGTCTACGAGGACTGGGTCTTACCTTTATCACCGCCGGCTTAATGGCTTTGGCCTTTATGGGAGTAGCCGGTATATCGTAAGTTATCACAGCTACTTTATCTTCACGTGCAACAACAACCAGATCCACCTTCCAAACTATAAAATTATAACCATGATAGAAATATTCACGGCAATTATTTGCTTCATCACCATTCAACTTATCTTGGTCAGCCTTATTGTGCTGGCCAAAAAGAAACTGCTGCCAAGCGGAGAATTAACAATTCTTATTAATGGCAAAAAAGAGATAAAAACAAAACCGGGCGGTAAACTGCTCACCACCTTAGCCGATCAGGGAATATTTATATCATCAGCCTGTGGAGGAGGCGGAAGTTGCGGGCAATGCCGGGTGGGCATAAACAGTGGCGGCGGCAGCATCCTACCCACGGAACGTTCTCACATCAACAACAGGGACGCCAAACACGGCATTCGCTTAGGTTGCCAAGTACAAGTCAAACATGACATGGAACTAACCCTTCCTCCAGA
>Ga0224507_10000498_pt1 | contig 15434 bp, 13 predicted proteins | sample SF_Jan12_sed_USG_3_FD_170159 | JGI IMG/M metagenome (GOLD analysis project Ga0224507, IMG submission 170159) | Sediment microbial communities from San Francisco Bay, California, United States - SF_Jan12_sed_USGS_13 | ecosystem: Environmental > Aquatic > Marine > Sediment | place: USA... | reverse complement strand
AAAGTACCTGCCTGAACCAGCAGCGTAGCGACCGCACCACGTCCCTTTTCAAGACTCGATTCGATGACAAGGCCCTGAGCGGGACCGTCTGCAATGGCCTTCAGATCCATAAGTTCAGCCTGCAGAACGATGGCATCCAGTAGTTTGTCAACGCCCTCACCGGTCTGCGCCGAGACGTTGACGAACAGCTGCTCGCCCCCCCATTCCTCAGGGATAACCTCGTGCTGCGACAGTTCGTTTCTGACTCGTTCCGGGTCCGCGTTTTCGCGATCAATCTTGTTTACAGCCACCACGATCGGCACGCCCGCAGCCTTCGAATGCAGGATCGCTTCGATCGTCTGCGGCATGACACCGTCATCGGCTGCGACAACGAGAACAACGATGTCAGTCGCCTGAGCACCACGTGCACGCATTGCGGTAAATGCCGCGTGTCCTGGCGTGTCGAGGAATGTGACTTTGCCTTTCTTGGTCTCCACGGAATACGCCCCGATGTGTTGCGTGATTCCGCCGGCTTCGGCATCCGCAACATGGGTGCGGCGAATGTAGTCGAGTAATGAGGTCTTGCCGTGATCGACGTGGCCCATAATCGTAACCACAGGCGACCGGCTGACTTTCTCGCCAGTCAGCTGCTCTTCGGTTGCGAGAAGCTGTTCATCGACGTCCGCATCTGTCGTCGGTATAGCGACGTGCCCGAGTTCCTCAACAACCAGCGTCGCCGTGTCCTGATCGATTACCTGATTGATCGTGACCATCGCACCCATGTTGAACAGCACCTTGACAACTTCGTTGCCCTTAATCGCCATGCGTTGCGCCAGTTCAGACACCGCAATGCTCTCGGGAATCTCGACCTCGTGTACGACGGGAGCCGTCGGTTTTTCGAATCCATGCTGCGAATCGCCGCTCAGCGACACCGCCCGTCGGCGCACAGGCGTTTTGCGCTTGCGACGCCCGCTCTTATCGCCGGCCACATGCAATTCCTTGCGGCCGTAACGCGTTTCCCCTGCCTTTGGCTTGGTCTTGGTTTTGTCTTTTGTTCGGCGAGCGCGGGCATCCTGTTCCGCTTTCTCAAGGCGTGCTTTTTCCTCAGCTGCCAGTGCCGCCGCCTGTTCGGCTGCCTTACGAACCTCTTCTTCAGCGTCGACGCGCGCCTGTTCGGCTTTCTCGCGCTCGGCTACTTCCTGCTTGGCCGCCTGCTCTTTTTCAACATTCAGACGCTCCTGTTCGAGCCTTTCCGCCTCGAGCCGATCTTCCTCTTCCTTGCGTTTGCGATCGAGCTCTTCCTGTTCAAGCTGCGCCTGCTTTTCGAGGACATCGCGCTTGATGTAAGTGCGCTTCTTGCGGACTTCGACATTGACGGTGCGCGAACGCCCTTGAGCACCCGAGAGCCTTAGCTCCGACTGCGACTTCCTTTTTAGCGTGATGCGCCGCGGCGCGGCATCGCCAGCTGCGGACTCTTCCTGCCCGTGGCTACGGCGCAGATGAGTAAGCAATTCGAGCTTCGCGTCGTCGCTAATCCTGTCGTCGGAGCCACTGACCTTGATACCGGCCTCGTCCAGCTGCGACAGCAGCTTGTCGACCGGCACTTTCAGTACCTCAGCAAATTGTTCAACTGTTACATCAGCCATTCTTCAAACTCCACGTAACCTGGCGTTCAGGCCTGCTGCTCTGCTTCAAACCAGTGTGCCCGCGCCTTCATGATCAGCGCTGCTGCCTGCTCCTGATCCATCTCGTTAATTTCGAGCAGATCATCGGTTGCCAGTTCCGCCAGATCCTCGCGCGTCACCACACCCTTGCTCGCCAACAAAAATGCCAATCCTTTGTCCATGCCCTCAAGGTTCAGAAGATCCTCCGCAGGCTCGGTTTCGTCAATTTTTTCCTCTTGTACGATTGCCTGCGTCAACAATACGTCACGCGCCCGGCTGCGCAGCTCGTCGACGATGTCCTCGTCGAACTCTTCGATCTCAACAAGCTCCGCGGCGGGTACGTAAGCAACCTCTTCTACTGTGGAAAAACCTTCCTGAACCAGAATCAATGCAACCTCTTCGTCGACATCAAGCTGCTTTGAAAACAGCGAGATCAGCTCCTTCATTTCGGATTCGCTCTTCTCGTCAGCATCGGCTGCCGTCATCACGTTGAGCTCCCAACCGGTCAGCTCACTCGCGAGCCGAATATTCTGACCGCCGCGCCCGATTGCCTGCGAAAGTTTGTCCTCATCGACCGCGATATCCATGCTGTGAGCATCTTCATCAACGACGATGGAAACCACCTCGGCCGGTGACATGGCGTTAACGACAAATTGTGCCGGATTGTCGTCATACAGGATGATGTCGACGCGCTCACCGGCCAGCTCGTTCGATACCGCCTGGACACGTGAGCCACGCATGCCGACACATGCACCGACGGCGTCAATGCGCTTGTCATTACTTCGAACGGCGATCTTCGCGCGAAGACCCGGGTCACGGGCGGCGCCGAGAATGTCGATCAGGCCCTGGCCTACTTCCGGCACCTCGATTTTGAAGAGCTCGACCAAAAACTGTGGCGATGTCCGCGTCATGAACAGCTGCGGGCCGCGCACTTCGGAACGAACCTCGGTCAACAGCGCCTTGATGCGGTCCTGGGGGCGAACCGGCTCACGCGGGACCATTTGGTCGCGCGCAACAAAGCCTTCAGCATTGCCGCCAAGATCGATATAGACGCCATTACGATCGACACGCTTGACCAAGCCGGATAGCAACTCGCCTTCGCGCCCTTGATACTCCTCAACGACCTGCTCACGCTCAGCCTCGCGAACCTTTTGCACGATGACCTGCTTGGCCGTCTGCGCCGCGATACGGCCGAACTCGACAGACTCCATCGGCACCTCCACGTAGCCGCCGGGCTCCGCATTTTCATCGATGTCGACAGCGTCGATCATGCGCAGCTCACGATCGGGAACTTCGAGTTCTGTTGATTCGTCCTCGAATACGAGCCAGCGACGGAACGTCTCGTAGTCACCTGTCTCGCGATCAATCGCGACGCGAACCTCGATGTCCTCGCCGTGCTTTCTGCGCGTGGCAGACGCCAGTGCGGCTTCGATGGCCTCGAAGATAATGTCCTTCTCGACGCCCTTTTCATTCGATACGGCGTCCACAACCATCAAAATTTCTTTGCTCATTACCAAAAACTCCAAAAAATCCCGCGCCGCTACTGCCCCGCGGGGACCAGTCGCGCGGTATCGATCGTTGCCATCGGCAACGAATGCGGCTCACCGTCCACGTCGACCACTATGTTCTCGTCATTCGAAGACACCAGCGTGCCCCGAAATCGCTTGCGCCCCGCAATTGGGAAGCGTGTCTGCACCTTCACCGTTTCTCCTGTAAACCGTTGAAAATGCTCAACCTTTGTCAACTTTCTGTCCAGTCCTGGCGACGAAACCTCGAGATTGTAGTGCCCGGGCAGCGGATCCTCGACGTCGAGGAGCGCGCTGACCGCCAGACTGACCTTCTCGCAGTCATCGAGACTGATGCCGTCGGGTCGATCAATAAACACCCGCACAACACCGCTCTTACCGCCCAGCCTCGCCTCCAGGTCTGACAACTCGTAACCCAGTCGTTCGATGCTCGGCTCCAGCAATTTTCGCAGCTCATCCGCTGTCATCGGAACACCTAACCATCTGTTTCAAAACAAAAAATGGGCCAATGGCCCATTCTTCTTCTTCGCAGTCCTGCTGCCCTCAGACAACAAAAAACCCCTACGCGGGGCCTTCTCTACCAAGATTCTGGTAGCGGCGTGTCAAACAGCACACCACCGCGTCGGGGCGGGATTATACGGTAGTCGCCGGCAGTTACGCAACGCCGCCAAGCCCGGCGAGACTGCCGGGCCAGCCGCCGTTATCGACGGCGCATCGGGTCCTGCCGTTTGTAACCCTCCGGCGCGGCAAACACGCCTGGCTCCAGATCTTGCTCTATGACCGATTCAACAGAGGTTTCGCCGACAGCGGCCCCTCTTTCGAAATCGATCGTATGCACTGGAAAGCCGTTAATCTGTTCCATGAGCTCTCCAGGATTTAACCCGTCACCGGACTGCATCGGCATCATTTCGGTCATCTTCGTCATGAACTCGGCCATACCGCGAAACGCCGCTATCATTTCATCTGCCCCGTCGATGTCCTTCATGGCCGCAGCGCAAACCTCCTGCGTTTTTTCGGTTCCCTCATAGACCGCATAGTTCTTGCACGTGAATGATTGCCACTGCCCAGTGCCAAGCGCTTCGACTCTGGGTGCCGGCTCAGGCGCTTTTTCTTGCCCCATCATCCCGCTCATTTGCCCTTTCATCATTCGCTCCGCCATTGCGCGCTGTTCAGGCGGCAGGCCGGCAAGCTGCTCCTCCATTTGCTTCATCGCCTCACTTATTTGCGACGACACTTCGGTAAGCATTGCCTCGTCCATGACGAAATAACTTTTGTCCTTGTGATCGACTACCAAAAACTCGGTGCCGAGAAAGATCATCGAATTGCGCGAACCACTCGCGCGGTCGTCCATGCGGATATTACCCGCCTGGGCGAATATCTTTGCGCGTCCGGTTTCCTGACCCAACGCATCGGTCGTAACCAGATCCATTGCGACGCCCGCGTATGAAAGTGGTGACAGCAGGTAAGATATCGAGAGAAATACGGCGCCAGGCTTCTTCATTATGATACCCCTTTGTCCGGAAGCTTCGTGTTCGCCAAGATTACCGCGATATTAGCCCGGCGGCCATGAGCGACGCGCTACCTTTTTACCGTTGCGCAAGTTGAGTTCTCGAGTTCGGCCCGGAGCCAGGTTCATGGCGAACAACGCTGCGTCAGGTTCGGTTGTTCAAGATCTCCTGTTTGAGTTTCTCGAATTCCTTATCAGTAATGTAACCGCTATCTTTTAGCTCGCCCAATGTCCGCAGTTGCTCCAAGGTCTGCGAAATATCGGATTTGTTACTTTTGCCGGGCACTCCTGGTTCTGATTTGGAAGCACTGGCCGCTTTACGTTCGCCGATGTCATCCTGTGCACGCACGGCCTCTTTTTGCGCTTCCTCGAGACGCCGTTCCTCTTCGCGTGCCCTCAGTTCCATGTCCCGCTGAATTCGTTCATTCCCCAAGCGCTGTCTCTCTACCTCCAGGGCCCTGACCTGTTGCTCATCATAGGTCGGCGACCGGTCAGTCCTGGCCTCCTTGTCACTGGTTTGCGCAATTGCCTGCGTTGCTCCCGCTGCGCAGATAAGCATGAGTGCAAGGCTAGAGTTCATCTCTTTTTCCTGTCGCCGCGAGGTCTATGTCGTCTGGGTTAGTTAGGGGCATGATACGATGCTGGCCGTCATCCTTCTAATCACGGCAAAGAACCGGACACCAGCCTTCAACCCGCCGCAATGACGCCTATTCCCTACTATGGGTTCAGCAGCGACGTCCAGTTCCTCATGGCACCTATGCTGCAGCCGAACTTCGTGTGCCCATTGCCCAGTCCCTGAGACTCGATGATTTGCTCGCACGAGCAACCCGCCGTATCCCCTAGTGTGAAACTCGAACCCGGGCCGTTGCCGTTGGGAGGCGTGGTGTTAAACCGCCCATCCCCGTCCGTATCGGCGAATCGATTGGTCCCCAGTATCTCTGTTGGCACATTTTCGGGCAGCACGGTGGCCGGACAGAGATCGGCGTCGTTCGGCACGCCGTCGGCGTCTTCGTCCTTGAGTACATAGATAACCAGGCCGTCGTGATCTGAAGACCGCAGCATACTGCCATCGTCGTTGATCAGGTCAACGGCGGCATCCGCGTTGCCGCGACCATATTCGACGCCACTGATTTCGCCGGCCAGCTCCTTTGAAGTCAGCGCATGGTCGAGAGCCTGGGCGTTGCCCTCGAATATAAAGGAGTAACGCTCAGCGTCGGGCAGCCACAGGACCTGGTTGTCCAAATTGGGTTCCACCAGGTCGCCGAGACAGATGGCCTCGGAGCAGACCAGGCTGGTCAACGGATCGAAGTCACCTGCGATCACGCCCAGCGCATCCGCGTACCCATCGGTGAACTCGAAGGCGTTAAAGTCACCGGTTACAACCAGCCGCACGTTGGCATCGGCAACCTGCAGGTCTTGCACCTTCGTCGCAATCGATTCCGCCTGCAACAACCGTTTCACGCGCACGCGCAGTCCCTCGTCACCGTCGATGCCGCCCAGCGACCGGTTATGCACCGCCATTACGGCAATCGGGAAGGTGCCAAAATCAAGCTCACACCTACCCTCGATCAGCAAGGGCGGCCGGTCATGCAGGATGTCGTTCTCCAGGGTAATCGGATTGACGAAAGTCTCGTCCTTGCCGAGCTGTGTAATTGCATCGACCGTGATGTTGTCGCGCACCAGGAAGCCAACGTCGATGGTGCCGACATCGTTGCCCTCGATGAGGTACGGCGTGTACGCAACGAAGGCACCACAAGCCGAATCGCTGGCCATGTGGTCGGCCAGGTCTTGCAGCACTTTGAGGCTCTCCACTTCCTGCACCGCCAGGATGTCTGGCGAGTCGAGAACCTCACTGATGTAACCGCAGAACTTGTCCAGCCTACGTGCGTACTCGGCCGTCGGAACAACGAAGTCGTCGCGATCGCCATCCGCAGGATCGTCGACGTCGTCAAAGAGGCGGAATAGGTTGAGCGTACCGACGGTAAACTCACCCGGCTCGCGAGCCCGTACCGGTACGGGCAACGGCGCCGGAACCACGCTGAGCATGGTTGGCCATAGTTCGTAGCCGCCAAACTCGAATCCCAATACGCCGGTGGCACTGAACGACGAGCCCGCCGGGATGATCTGGTTTGGCAGACCCAGCTTGTCAGGATCGAGCTCAAACACTTCCGGATTGCCGTCCCAGGTTGGAATCGGCGGCATCATCACGCCGGGGAATTCGATGCCCGGCTCGCGGAACGTGCGTGCCGGTGCGGCAGTGATGTGCACTTCGGCGATCGGATCGGTGCCGAATCTCTGGTTCGGCCCTGTCACCGTGCCGTCGGTGATCGTCACCAGCATGCCTTCGTAACACTCGAATTCGAGCGAGCAACTCGGCGTTGTCGGGTCCGGCGAAGGCACGGAAGCACTGAAGGCAACCGGCGGCGGCACGGCGCCGCTGCCCACGACGCTCACAGAAGGCGAGCCGCCGATCTCGGTGAAGCCGAAGAACTCGTTCACTTCGCCGACAACGTCCACCAGGTCGCCGACGGCAACCCCCGGGGGTCCGCCGGTGAATACGAAAATGCCGTCCGAGGTGTCCGGGTCGCCATCCGGCATCTGCATAAAGAAGCCATCGGGCGCCAGCGCCGTTACCACTCCACCCTCTATGCGAACGATGAAGCCGGCAAACGGGCTGGCTGGCCCCGCGCCCTGTATCGAAGCGATCCCGAGCGGCGGGCAGTTATTAAGCGAACCGGCTGTTGGCGTGTCTTGAAAATAAGCGTCGGTATTGCGCTGGCCGCCGTAGCCGTTTGGGCAGCGCTGATTGGAATGCAGGTCCTGGTCGCCCTGGTCGTCTTCGTTGACCTGCGGCTGCGCAATGTTTAGCAGCACCAGCAGGCCGGCATCATCGGAGTCATTGGTGTCATACACCAGGGCGTCGAGCAGTCCATCGGTTGTGACCGGCGTGTCGTTCGGGAAATCGGCAGCGTTACCAACGTGCAGGGCAACTGCGTCCGCGCCGTTCTGGATCAGGTTAGAGTTCGGTGATACGTCCAGGTCGCAGTTGGGCACGTTGGCGGCGTCGCCGCAGATAACGAAGAAACCGTCGCTGTCAGTGGCGAAGCCGTCGAGGTCGATTGCCGGCGTGTAGGACGCGTCGTCCGAACCGTTGTAGAGCACGACGACCAGGCCGCTGAGGTCGGTACTGCCCACGCCACCGTCGTAGATCTCGATGAACTCGGCGTCATCCGTCGACGTCTGATCGGCATCCACCTCGTTGATCACAAGCCCGGCGAGACAGTCGTTGGGTGCCCCGGGCGTGCCCAGGTCGCCGTCACCGAACGTGGTCTCCGATTCACACCAGTTGGCGCCGATGTTGTTGTCGAGCGCGGGATCCTTGAGCGCCATCGATGCGCCTGTCGGATCCGGGAACGTGGCGCCATTGTCCCACTCGACGCGATCAACTTCCGAGGATGCGGTGTCGAGGAGGATTAGCGCGTCGCTGCCGTTGCCGAGAAAAATGTTCGAGTACTGGTAGTCAATTGCGACGCCGCCGTTTGCCGCCGCATTAGCGTCAGTGCCGAGAACCAGGAAGCCTCCGGCCGGGATCACCAGTGGACCACCGTTCGCAACAACATGAAGGTTGCTGCCATTGTCCTTGATCGTCCAACCATCAATGTCCACAGGGTCGGGAGTCGCGTTAACGAGTTCGAACCACTCGCCGTTGTTGTCCGAGACGGCGGCGGGATTTTGCATGATCTCGTTGATGACGATCGCCACCACTGGCGGCGGCGCAGCTGCGGCCCCCGGCGTGGCAGCCGCAAGCTGCCACGTGACCGAGAGGTCCTCGGAGGTCTCATCGCTTCCCGTGATGCCGTTGCCGCCAGCCTGCGTCTCGCCGCCTTCGGCAAAATCAATGCGCTGGAAGGAATCGCCGCTGGCGTGCGAGCCGCCAGAGATCACATCCTGCAAGGCAATCGCGGTATCGGCCAAATAGTCAGACACGATGGCATCGCCGTCCGGGCCATCGGCAAACACCCCGGTCTTATCCACCGCCTCAGCTTTGTCGCCCCAAACCGCGTAGTCGATGTCGGCAACCAGGTCGGAGGCGCCGTCCCAGCTATAGAGTATTGCGACCTCGCCGCTGTTGCTCAGGCCACCCTGGCCGCCGATCGAGCCGGGCAGCGCCTCGCGCATGTCGGGAATTGCGTCCGCGGTCGCGGTGTCTTCGTACAATTCGTAGTCCGGATCAAAACCGTAGGTCGCGAAGAAGTCGTCGGATCCGGCAATTGACACCGTCTGAAACTCGCCCGGCGCAATTGTCGCGCCGGCGGGGAAGCGGGCGTGGAAATCACCGAAGTCACCACCACCGGCGTTAACCCCGGTGACGATGTTGTAATAATAGGTGCCGCCGCCCGCAAACGTAGCGTCGGTCAGGTAGACGTCGGACAGATCGATCACGCCAGCCGTCGGGTTATGGATCTCGATGAACTCGCCGGCTGTCGGTGTGACGACCACCTCGGAGAGCAATACGTCAGGGGGCGGTACCGCCAGCTCGCAAGCCGAGTAAGACCCGATGGGAAACGGCGTTGCGGCGCTGCCGTTGCTGGTCTCGCCGTCAAGGGCATTAATCCCGCTGAATGACCAGTTGCCGAGGACAAATGTGGAACCGTCGGGGCCAGTGCCATCCTGCCGGTAGGCCCAAGCGTCCAGGTAATCCCAGGGCTGGCCCGAGCCATCGACGTTGATGTCGCCAAAGACGTCTACCACGCTGCCCAACATGAACAACTCGATAGCGTCGTCGCCGTTGATCGAAGCCGCAGCGCTCGTGTGGGTCGGCGCAAAGCCGAAGAAGGTGGAAAAACCGCTCGCTTCAGATGCCAAGTACAGAAACGTGCCGGCGCTCACCGGACCGGCTGGAAAAGTGAACTCCTCGCCGTCGCTGCCGCCACCATTGTTTGCCGAGCCTACGCCGTAGGCACTCAAATCGGCGATGTCGTTAAGGACGCAGAGTTCGACCGCCTTCGGCACACCGCCGCTCAGTGGCCCGTCAACCACACCGGTTATGACGAGGTCCGAAGCAGTTGCCGCAGGCGAGGCCGCGAACAACAGTGCAACGAATGGGAGGATGGTAATTCTCTGTATCTGCGACGTGCGACGTGGATGAATCATGCGTGCGCCTTTCTAGGTCGTTATAAGTCCGGAACTTTACAAGTAGCCTTCGCGCGGCTGGCGTTTTGACTTCTCTGGCCGTGGACAATTGTATTTCGCTTCATACATTGAACACCGCGTTGCGACGGCACGCACGTGGTGCCGAAATAATATCAGTATAGGCAAAAATTCACTTGATATTTTGAAACCGTTCTTACGCGCTCAGCACCGCCATGAATTGCCTGTGATACAAAAAAGCGCCCGTCCATGGTGCACCTTACTTAACATAAAATTTCTGTTTGCAATGGGGACCACAAGCGAACAATGATGATTTGCACATCCGCCCGCCCTGTCGGGCAGTGATGCGACGAAATCGGAATCAATCAAGATATTGATAACCAGCGATGTCTGTATCCGGTCACCCGTCTGAGCGTCAAAACGTCGGTAATTTTTCCAAAACGAAGTCCAAATAGATGGTCGTGTTTCATCATCCATTTGTTTTTCAACGTTTTACGATTCCGGACTGATTTTTGCATGATCTTAGGGGTGAATCGCCGGAACCCGCTTCGCTCACACTACCGGATTTTGGCTTGTTTGGAATTGGTTAGACCAGAGAGCGATAGCGCTTCTTTCCTCGGCTCAGCGCGATAACAAAAACAGAACCGAGGACCAATTATCGGCCCCGCTTTGGCGGGGCCTTTCTACGTCTGCTTCCACCAAAAGCAGTCGTTCAATCGGCGAACATTTGGCAAAATTGAAGGGCAGCTTTCGGCCAATAGCAGTCATTCACTCCGCAATGTCAGCCTTGCAAGCTTCGAACATTGCTAATTTCATCGAAAACAAGTCTTTGCTTATCGCACGACCATCAGAATGCCCATCCTCATGGACGTAATTCAGAGTCACTCTGTCCTCGGATGACATAGCTTCGATGAAGCGGGAGGCGTCTTCTGTTGAAAAAGCAAAGTATGCCCGTGTCGTATTTGGGATGCGTTGCACTTTGAGAGGCCGCATGAGGTTATTTTGGCCGTCGAAGGAGACACTGTTTACCGGAGTCGATTCTAAAGACGGCCAGGCGAAAACGACGAGTGAGTCTTCCAAAACTGGTACGAAACCATCATTGAAATTTAGGGTCTTGGTTCTTGGGGATTCAGAGAAGTGCAATAAACGGATCATGAAATTTGCAGCGTGGTCGTGGACATCGTGCGGATGATCCCAAACGTAGTATTCTAGAATGCATATCGTGCCCTCGGACGAGACATTCCAATGGCCTCCAACTGTCATACGTATTTGCGAGGCAGCTGACGCCGGCAGCACAACCAAGAAAATCAATAAATGACCCAGACATACAGGCATGATCAACTCAAATATGACTCTAAAGCAGCAGGCTCGACGAACATAGTTCAACGCACTGGATGCTTAGGTCTTGTGATTTCTTTTCACACTTCATCAATGTCCACTTTGCTTCAGCAGCTGCCATTCTACCTCGAATCACGTGGACGGCTGGAACCGGCCAATAGCTGCCGCCGCAGCGCCTACCAGCCTAACGCGGCTAGGGCGACATTTGTGCATTGGGTGACGTTGCCGGTACCCTATTCATTCGAAAACAGATAACAAGAATACGGGGATACAGTATGAATCGTTACATCAAGATTGTGCTCGCCGCATTTGCGTCCTTGTTTTGCCTATTTTACGCAATCCAGAACATCGCAAATCTCGGTCCGGCCGAATGGTTTGTTGGCACCATGACGGCGATGGAAGGCCACGAGGCCTACCCGAATAGTTTTGCTTTCGCTGTCAAGTCGCCTGTCTTGGTCAAAGTAATGTTGTGGATCATCATCCTGCTCGAACTGGCCGCAGGAGTCCTTGCTGGAAAAGGCGCGATCGATCTGTTCGCGAGACGTAACAGCAGCAGCGGGGAGTTCAACGACGCAAAAACCTATGCGCTCGCCGGGACAGGCTTGGCAGTCGTCGTTTGGTTCGGAATCTTCGGCGCTTTCGGTGGCGCTTTTTTCCAAATGTGGCAAGTGGAAGCAGGCGTGAATGCGCTCAGGGATGCCTCGCTCTTCGCCCTACAGCATGGAGTTGTGTGGCTGATGATTCGAGCTGACGACTGATGGGTGCTGTGTATATCAAGATACCGAACCATCAGTGACACTAACGGCTGCTTTGTATATGGACTCCTCCAGTCTAGCAAACAGTTACCGTTGATCAGAATTCAGACGCGTTTGTATATTCGGCCTTTGTTTGGAGACGCTATCTCCGGGTCCGCTATGTATGCGTACTCCGGTTCCTCTAAGGGTCAGTGGGCTCTAAAGCCTCAAAGCAGTGCAGGTTTGACCGGAGCAGATATCTTTATCTGATACAGGTTCTAAATTCGCAGGACGTTCTAGGCAGCCATCTCCCGTTGCAGCCGACGTTGGTATTCCGTTCCCTGGGTCACCATCGCCCAGACCGTTCGTACATTTTTATTGGCGAGTGCCACCGCAGCACGGTTCGGCCCCGCTCGTTCGATTAGATCCTTCAGCCAGCGATCTTTCACGGATCGCGGCTCTTTAGTTAAATACGTCATGTATGGGCTCCCTTAGGGTTTTGGTCGACTTCCAACCTAGGCAACTAGGTTGGAGGAGTCCATACATAGGGTCACAAGCCGCCATTTTAGCCCAAAATCCGCGAGAGGCTGCTTCCGGAGGTTAAGCAGTCATCCGGGCAGTATCCAGATGACCGGCCGAGAACGGCCAGAAGCAGCCGTAGCGCCAAGCCTAACCGACTATCGACACCGCTCCGAATTATAGCTTTCCGCCTGTGGCCAAGCGGGATCTGGCTCTACGCCTTCGGGCAGGAAATCAATTCTCTCAACCCAATTTTCGAAGACACTAGCTCCGCTTTCTACAATTATGGGTCTGATACGGAACAACTTGATCAACTCAAGCGCCTCTGCTTGTTGTTCTTCGCCTAAGTTTGAGTCTATGACGTCTACGTTAATTGCTCTTCCATAGGTCGATACATCAAACACAACAAGTACATATCCTGACTCGTCAGCACTTGAGACATGCGGTGGACGAACCCGGAGTCCAACGTATGGACACTTCCCCCACGAAGAGCGCGTAAGGCGACCTACTGTGTCCAGTAGTTCCTGAATAATCTCAGGATCGGCAGTTAAATCTTGATCACTAGCAAGCACACCGGACTGCGCAATGAACAACATCACTACAACGAGGATTCGAAAACGCGTGTTTCTTTGCAGCCAGATCATCCGAAATCACGTCATATCGAGCGCTTCGCCAATGTCCGGTAAGGGTCAGAAGCCGTCATTCTACCGCGAAACACCTGGACGGCTGGTTACGGCCAAAACCGGCCGGTGACAGGCACGCCCAGCGCTTCGCAGGGGGCACTGCCAGAACCTATACGGGGCAAAAATACTCGTAGAATTGCCGTCCGCCTGCTAGCACCTTGTAGCATGCGCCTTCCAAGACAATCTTCAATTCAAACTCTGTCGCCCCGTGGACAGTTACGATGAACGACTCCGCTTCGCGCTCGTGGATCTGGTACGTAACAGCATCAGCTGGTTCAGAGTTTTCAAAATACGCTCGAACTTCAGTACAGGTCCATTCATGAATCATATGGCCAAAAAGGTCCTCGCTGACTGCATTCAATTCACCGTCTTCAAAGGAATCTCTTGTCGCGATATCAGCCAAAGTACGAGCCGCGTCGGACTTCCATTTACCCTGCAGCGGGCAGTCAGCCGCCACTGCTCCGAACGCCGGAAACAAGATAATGCCAATTGTAAGGAGAGTTCTCACGCCGGCTAACTACGGTTGCTGTGTGAAGATGGAGAGAATCATTCTGTATGAATTCCTAGTTTTCCGACCGTCTGCTGTGGGTCAGTAGGAGAAATATTACCTCAAATCAGACGACTGGCGGCTTCCAGGGGTAAAGGAGCCGGTCGACTTAGCTCGGCGCAACTGGCTCAGTACGGCCAGAAGGAGACATACTTGGCGATAGCCGTGGGTCAACTCTAATGGTCAATCGCGAGACCCGGGCGGTTCAACTCAGAGCAACAAGTCCGATCATGGAGCCCTGTACTTCATTGTGCTTTGCCATTCGATTAGAGGCTTCCCTCTCGTTGAGAGTACGCGGTATTCGGTGTCATCTCCCTGTCCAGATCTAAGGCAGATTTTAACAGGTATGCCGGATTGACCACCTTCAAGCTGGCTTGCTGCGTATGCCGCACCCACGATAGCCGCAACTTCGTGAGTCGTTGTTGGTAGGCCTAACTCTCTGGCGTAATTGGAGACTAATTCGACCTTCTCAAGATGATTCGTCCCGAACTCCTCGTCCGCGCCAACTCGGATACAAGATTCTTGTCCGTCGCAGCCCATGGTCGCTCCAATTACAGTGAGTAGAATACAAGCAATGCGCACAAACGATATTTCCTCCCAGTTCGCATTCCAGCGAAACAATATATTCCGGTATAGGTCACAAGCCGACATTTTACCTCATATCAATCAACCGGCGGCTATGCGATGCATAGCAGTCGTTCGTTTATGTTCCTGGCGACCGTCTCAGAACGGCCACAAGCGGACACCCAATCCGCGCCGCAGCTACTTTGCTTCGGGGTCGGCTTCCATTACGCCGAAAATCAATCCACCCGGCTCGGCACATGCGGCAAACCATCCGATTCCGGGAATAGGCATCTTCGATTCGATGACTTTGCCACCAGCCTCTTCGACGCGCGCGATACAGTCGTCCACGCTAGGTACGGGAATTGTGACTTGGGTTAGCGGCCTTCCTTCGGCCGTTGGTGTGTCGCCGATCGCGCCGATGCCACCATCGATCCCAGGCTCGTTCTCAGCTCCGGCCTGGATTCGGTAGTAGTCGTAGGGCATCTCAGGAAACCTCTCGAGTCGCCAATCGAAGACGTGCTCGAAAAACGACTTTGCTTGGTCGAGGTCTTTAACAGTGAAATCGAAGTACGCAGGCTTCATGTATTCAACCTACCACACCGATAAGAACGCGCAATTACGTTATCCACATAGTCGCGTACTTCCGCTAAGGGTCAACAGCCGTCATTGTATCTCAATCAGTATGGAGGGCTGGAGACGGCCAGAAGGAACCGATCACTGTTTTCTATCGTCGGCCTTATTAGCCGATCCATTCCTTACTCTTAGCGAGCCTCGAATACCAGACTAAGAAGACGCCGACCGCGACCTGACTCAACCAGCCAACCCAAGCTTCGACGGGAAAGTCAGCCATGCCAACGAATGGAATCTGGGCCGCAATTGCGCCGACGACCGATGCAACAAACACATAGAGCGCGACCGACTTTCTGAGAAGCAGCAATAGGCACCCTAGCAAACCACCGAAGACGGCCAATGCAAAAGCTGCAGTGCCCCAAGCGGGACGGCTTTCAGCAATGGTGCGATATATCTCAGGCATTGAGGCAACTGTTTCTGCATTCATCTGAGATAAGAAATTGATGCAGCCGAGAAGGTTGAAAATCAGACCTACTACGCCGATCACCCAGAAGCTCCAGTGAATGCTTACAACTGTTTTCTCGCTCATTGCGCACCCTTTTCTAAAGCAACTTCCGGCGACTTGACGAACGACCGCAATGGGTCACCAGCC
>Ga0224507_10000496_pt1 | contig 15469 bp, 12 predicted proteins | sample SF_Jan12_sed_USG_3_FD_170159 | JGI IMG/M metagenome (GOLD analysis project Ga0224507, IMG submission 170159) | Sediment microbial communities from San Francisco Bay, California, United States - SF_Jan12_sed_USGS_13 | ecosystem: Environmental > Aquatic > Marine > Sediment | place: USA... | reverse complement strand
CAGATGTTACTGCAATGACTTCATCAAGATAAACGGCCCCTTTATCCAGGGAACCTTTGATTGTCAGCGAATTGGGTTTGACGCCCCCGGGAAGTGGATTGTCTTCAACCTGGAGAAGCTGCAAAATTGTTGAAAAATCTGTAATATCAATGGTGAATTTTGCCCTGGATCCACCTATGGTGGAAAGCACCTTGCCATCCTGCAGCAATGCCATTGGAAGCATTACGTCACTTAACAGAATATGGTTGCCCGGGGTCCTGGCCTCTGCTGATACAATATTGAAAAGAGTATCGTCAAAGTTGCTGGAGAGTGAAAAAGAATCAATCCCAACTCCATGCAGCTCTCCATCACGGACATTCAAAGTAACGCTAACATTAAGGTCTTGCTCGGATTCCAGGTTGTAAGTCAGGTCAGCCTCTCCCCTGATCTTTCCGGAAATATCCCAGCCGCTGCCCCCCAGCCGTTTCTGCAGTTCACTGATATCAAAATTGTCTGTTCGGACAAGTGCTTTTAAAAGTTTTTTTTCTATGGATCCTGTTACATTCAGTTGGCTTTCCGCAAATCCAAGATTGGCGGCAAACCCTGCAAGCCCTGAATGAATCTGGGCCAGGTCAATAAAACCTGTTGCCGATATTTCCTTATCCCCCACCTCAAAAGAAGCAATGGTCAGTTTTGATTCGGTATACTGCAGCAGGGATGTAAATCCTGTTTCTATTTTTGTGGCGTCATCCTGGCTGAAGCGCAAGCTGTTTACCTGCAGGTGCAGGGCATGGCCGCCATCTGCTGCAGGGCGCAGACTGGAGTCAATTTTCCGTATCTCCGCATCCCATTCTGCATTGGTCAGAATGACACTGCCATTATGCACATCAAGGTTGGGAAGCACAGCGGGCAGAAGAAATTGCCCAGGTGCATCAGGGGACTGGTCTTGCCGCGCAGCGCTTCTGAAATCATAGCTGATTTCAGGTGAGCTTGCCGAGCAGCTAAGCCCCTTAAGAAAGGATTCGGCCCCTTCTTTCAAATCCCACAGGTTATAGGTGCAGGTAATGGTGTCGGCTTTAAAACTGTAAGCTTGGGGGAATTCTTTAACAGGGCCTATGGTTATGTTTTTAAGTGTCGTTTCTGAAAAAGGATTGCCGCTGATCCCGCCAATGTTAAGGGAAATGTGTATCCTGCTTGCGTAAAATTGAGCACCATTTTTAAGAAAATAATAGCCCAGAGACTCCTGGTTCAGGAGCGCAACAAAAAACAATAGAGCTATTGGCAGGATGACATAACCCATCCATTTGAAAAATTGTTTCATATAAAATTATTATATCCCGCTTATATAAAAAACAATAAGTTCTTTCTAATGAATGACGTCATTTTTTGTCTCAGACTGTTTTGCGGAATCCCATTTTAAATTTTTCGTACCTGCCGGTAATTAAGTCCCGGAAATATTTCACCATAATATTTTCGGTAGGCCGCGACAGTGAAAAAAGAGCGGTTGGCACGTCCAGGCTCTTGGTCGATGAACTGCCGATGTATATAGACCAGTTTTGGAATGAAAGTTTAAAAGCGGGCAGGGGACTGACAGTGACCCATTGCTCCTGGATTCTGAGAAATGGAACAGGCAGCCCTGCAGCCAGATAAAAAGACAGGCAATAGTAAAAAAAGTTTGTAAGATGGCCAATCTCAGGTTAATAAACCCGCTTGAAAAAACAAAAGCCGCAACCAATTAAGATTGCAGCTGATTTGTTTATTTGGTGCCGAAGGGGAGACTTGAACTCCCACGAGGAAACCCCCACTAGACCCTGAACCTAGCGCGTCTACCAATTCCGCCACTTCGGCACACAGAAGGAGGCAATATTAGTACGAGGATGAAATTTGTCAAGAGGTTCTTTATGGGGAAATGTGAAATTATTTTAGCCTTTATATAAGGTTTCAACTAACCGATTGAGTAAACTACTGCTTCATATAAAATAGTGTCCAATGGAAATATATACTAACCTTGCCGATATCACAGCCCCCTTTGCTGACAGTTTTGTCACCATTGGCAATTTCGACGGAGTGCACCTGGGGCACCACATGCTGTTTTCCGAGGTGGTCAGCAGGGCCTATCAAAAGCAGGGCACCAGTGTTGTCGTTACATTCGATCCGCACCCTCTGCAGGTGATTCGTCCTGAAATCGGCATAAAGTTCATTTCAACCTATAAACAGAAAGTTGAAATGATCTCGCTTGCGGGCATTGACGTTCTGGTGGTCATTCCGTTTACCAGGGAATTTGCTGCAACCCGCGCGGAAGCCTTTGTTGATGAAGTTCTGATCAAGACCATTGGTGTGAAAGAGCTGGTGGTTGGATATGATTATGCCTTTGGCAAGGGGAGGCAGGGGAATATCGAGTTTCTTAAGGAGCAGGGGAGACTAAAGGGGTTTCCTGTCACGGTGGTGGATCCGTATTATGTTGAGGATATGCTTGTCAGTAGTAGCAAGATTAGGGAACTGGTGAGTGAAGGCAGGATGATGGATGTCAAAAAACTGCTTGGCCGCAGTTACCAGATCAGGGGTACGGTTCAGGAAGGCAAGAAAAGAGGCGGCCCTGTTGTAGGTTTTAAAACAGCCAATCTGCATTTGTCGGAAGAAGATCTTTGCCCGAAACATGGAGTGTATGTCACCCAGGTGGTTTATGACGGCAAATGCTACGGCGGTGTATTAAATATAGGCTATAATCCAACCTTTGGCGAAAATCGCCTGTCTGCTGAAACGCATATTTTTGACTTTAACCAGGAAATTTATGGCAAAGAGTTAAAGATAAATCTGTTGAAACACCTGCGGGGTGAAAAGAAATTTTCCGGTCCTGAAGAGTTGGCCTCTCAGATACGGGAAGATATTTCCCTGGCCAAGGAACTTCTTGCCGAAACCCAAAAAGATTTACTGCTTTCTTGTGAGGAAAAATATAACCGCTGAATTCCCCTTCATTAATTTATTGTCTGTTTTTCCTCTTGCGCATCCTGGTTTCATGTCTATATTGTAGAAAAATTTTTGGGGGGCTTATAGTCCAGAATGATAAAATTTGCTGTCCATTGACTGCATGTAACCGGGACAGGTAATGAAAGATAAATGAAAGTGGTTTTATTCCCTGCCAATAATAAGCAGGTTTGGAGCAGACAAAAATAAAACAACATAGAGTAAGGAAAGTAGCCATGCCAGAAAATAGCAAGCAGGAAGATCTGAGTAAAGTTATTGAAGAAACGGAGCAGAAATGCGTTGAAAAGCCGGGCTCGGTGGTGGCACATCATCATTTGGGTTTGGTCTATCGCAAGGCAGGACGTCTTGATGAGGCGGTGGTTGCCCTGGAAAAAGCCATTGAACTGGACCCTTTTTCTGTGGAAAGCCTTATTAATCTGGGGTCGCTGTATTTTGACATGGGTAACATTGATAAGGCCCAGGTGGTTAACGAGCAGGCAGTCAGTATACATGCGGCTTCTGCCCAGGGCCATGCCAATCTTGGTTTGATCTGGCAGAATAAGGGGGATGCTGCTAAAGCCCTGGAATATTATACAGATGCTGTAAAGCATAATCCCAAGCTGGTGACCGTATGGATTAATATGACTTCGGTTCATCTCATGCTTAATAATGACGAGAAGGCTCTGGAAACAGCACATGAGGCTGTAAAACTGGAACCTGATTTTCCCATGGCTCAGAATAACCTTGCAGTGGCGTACTATTATAACGGTGATTACCAGGCAGCCCAAAAACATGCTGACAAGGCCAGCGCTCTTGGCTATGCGGTTGATCAACGTTTCCTGGATGCTTTAAGCAAAGAACTTTCCTGATTATGAGTAAGGCAACCCTGAAAACCAGGCCCTGGTGCCCTTTCTGTGGACAGGATGTTGGCAGAACGCAATATCCGGATAGGCGGAAAATGGGGGAATTCCCCCTTGGCGACTGCGAATGCGGCGCGGTTTATGCCAGCGACCCCAGCGGCTTTAATGTTGGCTCAGTCATTGTCGAATTATTGGTTCATGCCTGTGGTGATAACTGGGACATGGCCTGGGACCTCCTGCCTGAAGAGGACTACCTGACCGGGCGCATTGAAAATTATGATGAGGTCACCCACCAGGTGGTGGAAAAAAGAAATCTGGATGGCAGACTGATCCGGGGAGTGCTCTATTTTATTCGTATGCAGGAATCTGTGGCAGACTTGACCTCCGGATTTAAAGAGAAAGGAAAATCCCCTGCTGCCAAACCCGGTGTCTCTGCACGGAAAGTTCAGATTGAAAAAGCACCGGATCCCAAGAGGGAAAAGAAAAAGGCGAACAAGAACATCGTCAGGGAGATGGTGCAGAACAAGGATGCTGACGGCCTGGTGGTTTTGTGTTTTGATGACAAAAAAACACTGCGTTTGCTGCTGCGTCAGCTCTATGAGCCCGATGAGGATAAACGCTGGGCAACTGCCCGTTTGATTGGCGAGGTGTGCAGCCGGGTTGCATCACGTAAACCCGGAATGGTGAGTGATATGCTGCACCTGCTTTTTGAGGCCTGTGCTGATTCAGCCGCTTCAAGCTGGGGCGCCGTGGAAACCATTGGCTCCATTATTGCGGAACGGCCTGATATCTACGGCTCTTTTACCCGGCATCTTTTAGGCTATATAGGTGACTCTGCAACCCAGGCACAGGTGTTGTGGGCCCTGGGAACCATTGCTGATAAGCGGCCGGACCTGGTCAGAAACACCTCATTTTATCAACTTATAGAACTTCTTGACAGCCCTTTAGTTGCAGTCAAGGGATATATGTTAAGGCTTTTGGGTCGCCTGAAGGCAACTGAGGTGGCGGGCAAAATCAGGATGCTGCAGGAAGATACAACCCCACTGAAAATTTATGAAAATGGGCTTCCTGTCCACACGGATATAGGGACCCTTGCCAAAGAAGCTTTGCAACTGATAGAAGCGTAAGGAGAAAAGTACAAGTGGAAGAGAAAAACAAAAACATAGTGATGAGTCAGGAGCCTGAAGAAGCAAAAGATCCAGCTCAGGCAGACTACGACCAGGGGAAACAAATACTTCAGGCAGGGGATCAAGCTCTGGCAGCCTCTTGTTTTCATAATGCTCTGGTTGGTTTTGAGCAGAACGGTGATGACAACGGCGTGGCTAATGCCTCAGACCAACTTGGCGATATCTGCGTTTTGCGGGAAGAGCATGAAAAGGCACTTGAGCATTATCAGAGGGCTTATGAAATATGTGACAAAGAAAATGACAGTTTCAGTCTCATTGCCCTGCTAAAAAAGATGGTTGTCTCAAAGAGAGCCCTGAATAAATATGATGAAGCAATAAAAATTTATCTTAATGTTATAGATATCTACTCCGGGTATAATAATCCGGGCGGTACGGTAGCCGCCATGGAAGAGTTGGCCAAACTCTATCTCGAGATTGGCGAGAGGCAGAAATCAGCTGATACGTATAGAACAATCGCTTCTATTCATAAGAATTTCAAGCATAACACGTATGCTAAGGAATTTATGGATAAGGCAACACAGGTTGAGCAGGGTAGTGTGTAAATTGCCCTCTGGCTGGAAAAGATTGCCAGAGAGAGATCATCAGTAAAACACAGGTGTTTTAATGTTTACCGGCATAATTCTGGGTAAAGGGAAAATTGTTGAGAAAAGGTCTTCTGGAAGCGGCATGGTTTTCAGTCTTGAGCCTGATTTTGATCTGACCGACCCTGAAGAGGGTGAATCCATTGCAGTGAACGGCGTTTGCCTGACCGCTAAAAATATCAAAGCCAGAAGATTTACGGTTGATGTTTCACCTGAGAGTCTGGCCCGTACAAATCTGGGGAAACTGTCTGTGGGCAGTAAGGTGAACCTCGAAAGAGCCCTTCGATTGAGTGACAGACTTGGGGGGCATATGGTGAGTGGGCATGTGGATGCAGTATCCACGGTTGTTGAACGGCGGTCCATGGGAGACTTTGTTCAGTTCACTTTCGGGATTGCGGCGGGGTTGGCCAAATATATTATTGAAAAAGGTTCCATAGCTATTGATGGCACCAGCCTGACCGTGAACAGCTGTGATGATAAAACATTTTCCATTGTTGTTATTCCCCATACCCTGGAGGTAACACTTTTAGGAACAGTACGGGAAGGCGATTCGGTAAATATTGAAGTTGACCTGATTGGCAAATATGTGGAAAAAATGCTGCAGGCAGAACCGGATAATAGTGACAAATTCCATGGGGGAATAAACCCGGAGTTTCTCGCCAGGCATGGTTTTAATAAATAACCTGAATCCGTGAGCCGTTGAATATATTTCAGGTGTAAGCATTTTTTGTTACGGATTCAGAAACAAGTGTAAAATTGGATATCCTTCCATAGTGAATATAAAAGGTATAGATTTATGGCAGTTAGTAGAATTGAAGAAGTGATTGAAGATATACGGGCCGGCAAGATGGTTATTCTTGTTGATGATGAGGACCGGGAAAATGAGGGTGATCTTTGTATGGCTGCAGAGGCAGTAACCCCTGAGGCTATTAATTTTATGGCCAAGTATGGCCGTGGTCTTATCTGCTTGACCCTTGACCGTACCCATGTGAAAAAATTGAACCTGCCGATGATGGTTGAGAAAAATAAATCACCCTTTGAGACCGGTTTCACGATAAGTATTGAGGCAAGAACAGGCGTGACAACCGGCATTTCCGCAGCTGACAGGGCCAGGACGATCCAGGCGGCCGTTGCTCCGGATGCAAAGCCTGAAGATCTTGTAAGCCCTGGACATATTTTCCCATTACGGGCTCGAAGGGGTGGCGTACTTGAGCGCACGGGCCAGACAGAGGGGTCTGTTGATCTGTCGCGGCTGGCTGGCATGATGCCTGCAGGGGTTATCTGTGAAATAATGAAAGATGACGGCACCATGGCCCGTATGCCGGACCTGGAGATATTTGCCGCTGAACACAATATGAAGATTGCTACCATTGCTGATCTCGTTTCCTACAGGTTACGGCGTGATACCTTGGTGCACAGGGCAGTCGAGGCCAGGCTTCCTTCACATTTCGGGGGAGAGTTCAAGGCCATTGTCTATGCCAACGATGTTGATAAGCACGAACATCTTGCCCTGGTCAAGGGTGAGATTGACCCGGACAAGGAGATCATGGTGCGGGTGCATTCTGAATGTCTAACCGGTGATGTCTTTGGTTCTGATCGCTGTGATTGCGGCTCCCAGCTGCAAGCGGCCATGTGTATGGTTTCAGAGGCAGGCACTGGTGTTATTTTATACATGCGCCAGGAGGGACGCGGCATAGGTTTGATAAATAAGCTGAAAGCCTACGCCTTGCAGGATAACGAAGGGCTTGATACAGTAGATGCCAACCTGGAGCTCGGTTTTAAGCCGGATTTGCGGGATTACGGTATCGGGGCCCAGATATTAAGAGACCTGGGTGTGCGTAAGATGTGTTTACTGACCAATAATCCTAAGAAGATTGTCGGGCTGGAAGGATATAACCTGGAAGTAACAAGGCGGCAGTCCATTGAAATAGAGCCGGGGGTGGAGAACCTCTCATACCTGAAATGCAAGAAGGACAGGATGGGGCATCTTTTGGATCTTTCTGAAAACACCAAGATATAAGTAAAATATCTGCTATAGTAGCAGGCAACGTTCAGCGTGACAGTGAAGAGAATAATGAGTGATTGAACAAGGAGAAGAACGGATGGCTACATATATTGAAGGAGATTTGCAGGCAGCGGGGAAAAAGTTTGGCATCATTGTTTCCCGTTTCAATTCCTTTATCTCGGAAAGGCTTCTTGAGGGAGCGCTGGACACCTTAATCAGGTCCGGTGCTGAAGATAGTGCAATTGATGTGGTTCGGGTTCCCGGTGCTTTTGAGATACCTCTGATGGCTCAGAAAATGGCACGATCCGGCAGTTATGATAGCGTGATTTGTTTGGGTGCCGTCATTCGTGGGGCCACATCTCATTATGATCTGGTCGCCAATGAGGCTGCCAAGGGAGTTGCCCAGGTAAGTCTTGATACCGGGGTCCCGGTAATTTTCGGAGTTCTCACCACTGAAACAATTGAACAGGCCATTGAAAGGGCAGGTTCTAAGGCTGGCAACAAGGGAAGTGAAGTTGCCTTGGCTGCCATTGAAATGATAAACCTGCTCAAGCAGATTTAGTCGGAAATTACTGATAAAATACATGGGCACAAGACGCAAATCAAGAGAACTGACCTTGCAGTTTTTGTATCAGGGGGAATTGGCAGGACAGGATAATCTCTTGGATTTTGAAGAGTACTGTATCCATTTTCAGGTAAACAAGAAAGCCATTCCTTACGCAAAAAAACTCCTCGATGGAGTTCAGGAAAAAGGTGATGCCATAAATCAGTTGATCCGCAAGTATGCTGAAAACTGGCGCCTTGAGAGGATGTCGGTGATTGATCGGAATATTCTTCGACTTGCTGTCTATGAAGTGCATTATCAGGATGATGTCCCAATCAGTGTGGCAATTAACGAAGCAGTAGAAATTGCCAAGCGCTTTTCAACTGATGATTCCGCACCATTTATCAACGGCATACTGGATGGTGTGGCCAAGGAAAAGATTAAAGACGCCGAAGATACGGTAAAGCGGACTGATTCTAAACTTTAAGCTGTATTTTTTTGTCGGAATCGTAGAGAGGGAACGGAGTGAGACTTCGGATAGAGAACGCGGTGAAACTTCAATAAGTACGATTACGACACGTAAACCGTTTATAACATATTGATATTGCAGAGGCGCTTTTTCTGTTTTTGAATTTATTACGAATGTAACATTTTTGAATGGCAAAAGATAAAAAAAAGCTGGATGGACCAAGTTTTGCCCAAGAGGTAATTGCCGTTACCGGGCTTTTTGCTGCAGTATTTTTATTATTGTGTCTTGTAAGTTATTCTCTTCCTATCCTGCAATCTGCCTCCTATTCTTCCGCAGCAAACTGGTGCGGTACAGTTGGGCACCTTATTGCGTGGGGACTCCTGTCTCTTCTGGGTATCAGTTCCTTCTGGTTTATTGTTTTGCTGGTTTTCTTCTCTGTTCAGTTTTTCTCAAGCAAGTCTGACTTTCACCGTCTACCCCTTATCTTTCTGGGCAGTTTTGGTATATTGATTGCCAGCAGCAGTCTTCTGGGGATCATGTACCCTGCTCAAGGGGATTTTGTCAGTATTGCAGGGCGATATTATCCTGCCGGTGGCCTGGTCGGGAGCTGGCTGGCACATTTTCTCAAAACCTATCTTGGTGGCCCTGGGGCCATTCTTTCTCTTCTTCTTCTGCTCATATTTTCACTCATGTTATCGGTGCGTTTTTCTCCTTATTTTATGGGGAAAAAAGTCGTGAGCGTCTATGGCCGCATTGGCGAAAGCTATTTTCAGAAAAACGGGGCCAAGCATCAAAAAGAAAAATCTGTCAAGGGTCTTTTGCAGGAACCTCAAATCAATGGTTCCATCCCCAGTATGAATGAGCCGGTCAGGATGGAAGAAACTTTTGATGAGGATGAGGATGATGAGGACTTTCAGGTAACACCCTTTACATCAGGGGAATACCGCCTGCCAGGTATTGGGTTACTTGACAAGGTTGAATTAACGGGAAATGAGGTGGCCCTTGATCATTATTATGCCGTGAGTCAAAAACTTGAGGAGAAATTGCGGGATTTTGGTATTTCCGGCAAGGTTGAAGGTATTTCTCCAGGGCCGGTTGTAACGACCTATGAATTTGCTCCGGCGCCCGGCATCAAGATAACCCGTATTGTTTCCCTGGCTGATGATCTGGCAATGGTACTGAAGGCAGAAAGTGTCAGGATCGTCGGCTCCATTCCCGGCAAGGCTGCTTTGGGAATCGAGATACCAAATCCCCAAAGAGAGATTGTTTATATCCGGGATATTCTCTCCAGCGAAACATTTAAGAATGCGTCTTCCAGATTGACCATTGGCCTGGGGAAGGATGTTGTTGGGCAGGCGGTTGTCGCTGATCTTGCTAAAATGCCCCATCTTCTTATTGCTGGTGCCACCGGGTCAGGTAAGAGTGTTGGCATCAACTCAATTATCTGCTCCATTCTTTTTAAGTCCACTCCTGAAGAAGTACGTTTTCTGATGATTGATCCCAAACGGATTGAGCTCTCAGGCTATGAGGATATCCCCCACCTGCTGCATCCCGTAGTTGTTGATCCAAAGATGGCAAACCGGGCCTTGCAGTGGGCAGTGAGGGAAATGGAACGCCGCTACATGCTGCTCGATGAAAAGCGGGTCAAGAGTTTTGCCTCGTATAACAAGGTGGTAGAGGATGAAGAGAAACTGCCGCTGATTGTTATTGTAGTTGATGAACTGGCGGACCTGATGATGGTTTCATCCCGTGATGTCGAGGAGTCTATTGCCCGGTTGGCTCAGATGGCAAGGGCTGCAGGCATGCATCTGATCCTGGCTACCCAGAGGCCATCTGTTGATGTGCTGACCGGCCTGATCAAGGCGAATTTTCCCACCAGGATATCCTTTAAGGTCTTCTCTAAGATTGATTCCAGGACAATCCTTGATATGAGCGGTGCAGAGCATCTGCTCGGGGATGGAGATTCTCTCTTTCTGCCACCCGGAAAGGCCAGGATGCAGCGTATCCATGGGTCTTATATTTCAGAGAAGGAAACAGAGCGCGTAATTGAGTTCCTGAAAGAGCAGGGATCAGCCCGCTATGACAAATCAGTCCTTGAAGCAGTTGAAGAAGAGAATGGGGAGCACGACTCCATTGGCGCAGACGAGCACGATGAAAAATATGACGCTGCCGTGGCCCTGGTCTGTGAAACAGGGCAGGCCTCTATCTCCATGGTGCAGAGGCGTTTGCGGGTTGGTTATAATAGGGCAGCCCGGATGATAGAAATTATGGAAAAAGAAGGTCTCGTCGGGCCGGGTGACGGATCAAAGCCGCGGGAAGTGCTCGCCCGAAAGAGTTATTAGAATGAAATAGTGAAAAAATGGTTTTTGCATAAAAAAAACTCGAAATTTTATAGTATTCGAATGTCTTTTTGATTCCATATTTTTTCTTCTGTTTTTCGCTTTTATCCCTTTAGGCATCATTATATAAGTTTTTTTCTTGACATTTAATATGCGACAAATTATACAAGCCGTTGTCTTAAAAAATGAGTGACGGTTCAGTCAGTATCGCTTCCTGAGCGCCAAGAAAAAAATATATAAAAAATTTCATATACTTGGGTTCAGACAAGTTGGATTTCTGACAAAAATGTGTTGTTTAAAGAAGCTGCTTTTAAACGCATAATTTGATTTTCGGTACTGTTTTAAAAGTAAACTTTTTTAGTCATAAGTTTCGTGATGTGTTTTTTTGTTTTTGTATAGGTTTGTTTCAGTAATGAATGATTGTAATCGTCAAGGCTGAGGCAAACTGATTTTGTCCTTGAGTAACAACAGGTTTCGTAAGAGGCGAAGCCATAAAGGTTAATCTTTTTGAGGAGGTAAGTTAATGCCAAGCTACGTAGATCCTGAAAAGTGTGATGGTTGCAAGGGCGGTGACAAAACTGCCTGTATGTACATCTGTCCCAATGATCTGATGGTCTTGAACAAAGAGGAAATGAAGGCCTACAATCAGGAACCCGATGCATGCTGGGAATGTTATTCCTGCGTAAAGATCTGCCCACAGGGCGCGATCTATGTCCGCGGTTACAATGACTTTGTACCCATGGGCGGTCAGGTTCATCCTATGAGAAGTTCCGATTCCATTATGTGGACCGTTAAATTCCGTAACGGTAACATGAAGCGGTTTAAGTTCCCTATCCGTACCACGGCTGAGGGTGCTGCTAATGCCTATCTAGATTTGAAAGGTGACAGCCTTGACAATGAGTTGCTTTCCACTCAGAAATCTCTTCCGTCTCCTGATCCAGCGAAAATGGCTAAGTAATTAATCAGTTAAGAAAACTTATTTTATAATAGGAGGAATAAGCATGGCGTTACCTAATAAGCCGCTGGGCGAATTGCCCGCAGTAGTTAATCCTGAAATTGTAGAGCAAGAGTGTGATGTTCTTATCGTCGGTGGTGGTATGGCCGCTTGCGGTACAGCATTTGAGATCAAAAAATGGGCCCCTGCCGACATGAAAATCCTTTTGGTCGACAAGGCTTCCATGGAGCGTTCCGGCGCTGTTGCCCAGGGCCTTTCAGCTATCAATACATACATTGGCGAAAACCCGATTGAAAATTATGTAAAAATGGTTCGTAATGACTTGATGGGCGTTGTCCGTGAGGATCTGATCTACGATCTTGGCCGTCACGTTGATGATTCCGTTCATCTGTTTGAGGAATGGGGTCTGCCGGTTTGGAAAATTGCGGAAGACGGTTCCAACCTTGACGGTTCCAAGCCTGCCCCAACCCTTCCTGAGGGTGGCAAGCCTGTTCGTACCGGTAAATGGCAGATTATGATCAACGGTGAGTCCTATAAGTGCATCGTTGCTGAGCCTGCCAAAACAGCACTTGGCGAAGAGAACTGCCTGGAAAGGATTTTCATCGTTAAACTGCTGCTTGACAAAAACGTACCAAACAAGATCGCAGGTGCTGTAGGTTTCTCCACCCGCGAGAACAAAGTACATGTATTCAAGTGCAAGACCATGATGGTAGCCTGTGGTGGTGCTGTTAATATTTTCCGCCCACGTTCCACTGGTGAGGGTAAAGGCCGTGCCTGGTACCCTGTATGGAATGCCGGTTCTACCTACACCATGTGTGCCCAGGTTGGTGCTACACTGACCATGATGGAAAACCGCTTCACGCCAGCTCGTTTCAAAGATGGTTACGGCCCGGTTGGTGCATGGTTCCTTCTCTTCAAAGCTAAAGTGCAGAACGGCCTTGGTGAGTTCTATGCCAATACTGACGCAGTGAAAGATGAGCTTGGAAAATTCATGCCTTACGGCGCTTCTGCTGTTACCCCGACCTGTCTGCGTAATCACCTGATGATTGAAGAGCTGAAAGCTGGCCGCGGTCCTATTTATATGGCTACCGACGTTGCCCTTAATGCCTTCCTTGATGATGCGCGTGCAGCTGGCAAGGATGAGAAAGAAGTCAAGAAATTCTGGAAACATCTCGAGTCTGAGGCATGGGAAGATTTTCTTGATATGTCAGTTGGGCAGGCTGGTCTCTGGGCTGGTGCAAATATTGAGCCTGAGAAAACTGGCTCTGAAATTATGCCGACTGAACCTTACATGCTTGGATCACATTCCGGCTGCTGCGGTATCTGGGTTTCCGGTCCTGATGAGGATTGGGTGCCTACCATCGATGGTCCTCGCTCTCATCAGTACAAGTGGGGCTACAACCGTATGACCACCGTTGACGGCCTTTTCACCGCCGGTGATGGCGTTGGCGCTTCCGGTCACAAGTTCTCCTCAGGTTCACATGCCGAGGGTAGAATGTGTGCCAAGCAGATGGTTAAGTACTGCCGCGACAATGCTGATTTTAAACCTGAATTGAAGCAGACTGCTCAGGAACTGGCTGATGAGATTTACGCACCGGTCAAGCTGTATCATGAGCATGTTGGCAAATCAACCGCTGCTGACGTTAACCCGAATTACTGCAAGCCAGCCGGTTTGATGATGCGTCTCATGAAGGCTACCGATGAGTATGGTGGTGGTGTTGCTACATACTACATGACTTCCGGTAAACTGCTTAACATCTGCCTTGATCTTCTGCAGATGATGCGTGAAGATGCTGCGTTGATGGCTGCAGGCGATCTGCATGAGCTTATGAGAGCATGGGAAAACTACCATCGTATCTGGTGTGTTGAAACCCATATTCGCCACATTGAGTTCAGGAAAGAAAGCCGGTATCCAGGTTTCTATTACAGGTCAGACTTCCCGACCGTTGATGATGAGAACTGGAAATGCTTTGTCAACTCCACATTTGATCCTGCGAGCCAGGAGTGGAAGTGTGAGAAGGTGCCTTGTATAAACATCATTGAAACAGATCCATGGATCTAATTTCTATATAAGGATCAGTTAATACCTGTTTACAGGTAATCTTATGTAGAGACATACAAAATAAATCTCCAGGCACCGATAACGGTGCCTGGAGATTTTTCTATACTTAGGGGTTTTGGTTGGTTGTGTTGGTTGAGATGGCTTGCTACTGCCTGATACCATTACAAATACCCTGTAGGAAGCACAAATCATTTGAACCAAAATAATCAACCCTTGAATTATGAAAAATAATATGAATGGAGGAATGGCATGACAGAAGAACACACACCTGTGAGTGGTGGCATTCTGGTCGTTGGCGGCGGCATTAGTGGGCTGACGTCAGCGTTGGAAGCCGCGGAGGTTGGGAGCGATGTCTTTCTGGTTGAAAGAAATCCTTATATGGGCGGTCGAGTCGCACAGCTGAATCAATATTTTCCCAAGCTGTGTCCCCCCTCCTGCGGCCTGGAGATTAACTTCAAACGGATCAAGAATAACCGCAAGATCCGTATGTATAACATGACCGAGGTAAAATCCGTTTCCGGTTCTCCCGGCAACTACCAGGTAACGCTGGAAACAAAACCACGGTATGTTAACAATAACTGCACCGCATGCAATGCTTGCGCTGAAGTCTGCCCTGAAGAGCGGGATAATGATTTCAACTTTAACATGGATAAGACCAAGGCTATATATAAGGCCCATGACATGGCTTTTCCCATGAAATATGTCATTGACATGGATGCCTGTACCAAGTGTGGCAAATGCGTTGAGGCCTGTAAATATGAAGCCATTGAGCTTGACATGGAGACCAAGACATTCACCCTGGATGTTGGATCTGTCGTCTGGGCAACCGGTTGGAATCCTTATGATGCAACCAAGATGGATAACCTGAAGTTCAATGAAAGCAACGCTATCATAACCAATATGATGATGGAGAGGATGTCTGCACCCAACGGTCCAACCGAGGGCAAGATCCTGCGCCCCGGTGATAATAAGGAACCTGAAAGTTTTGCTTTTGTCCAGTGTGCCGGTTCACGTGATGAGAATCATCTTGAATACTGTTCGTACGTCTGTTGTATGGCTAGTCTGAAACAGATCACCTATATCCGGGAGCGATATCCTGAGGCAAAGGTAACGGTTTTTTATATTGACATGCGTACTCCTGGGAAATACGAGAAATTCCGCGAGAAAGTGATGGATGACGCAAATGTCCATTTTATTAAGGGTAAAGTTGCTGACATTATTCCTGAAGCAGATGGTAGCGTAACTTTGATTGCTGAAAACGCGATTACCGGTGAAAAAGTTCAGGAAAAAGTGGATATGGCGATACTGGCTACCGGCATGGCTCCTGCCATCCAGGCTGAAGGTGCATCCCTCGGTCTGCAGATGGATAGTAACGGATTTGTTTTGAGCGATGAAGGTATGATAGCCGCCGGATGTGCCAAGAAGGCTGCCGATGTGGTGACCAGTAACCAGAGTGCAACAGCAGCAGCTCTTAAAGCCATTCAGGCGTCAAGGAGGTAGGTCAATGGATAAAAAATACAGTGC
>Ga0224507_10000495_pt1 | contig 15499 bp, 14 predicted proteins | sample SF_Jan12_sed_USG_3_FD_170159 | JGI IMG/M metagenome (GOLD analysis project Ga0224507, IMG submission 170159) | Sediment microbial communities from San Francisco Bay, California, United States - SF_Jan12_sed_USGS_13 | ecosystem: Environmental > Aquatic > Marine > Sediment | place: USA... | reverse complement strand
TGGCATTATAAACAGGGCGTGACACCTGTAACTGCAAACTGCCTTTATACTGATTAGTTGAAGGATTGTCAAGAATATTGATAATCAGGCTGCAATCGATCTTTTCATGATTTTTATAAGCTATATTCGTCCATTTTGTATTGTTCATATACTCAAAAATGGCATTTTGCATCGTTGTAAACACCTGTCTGTTAGACACGCCAATTTCTGAAGCATTGATCGTGACCACACAATTCAATTCCTGTGCACTGGTTTGTAATGCAAAAATAAGCAGTATAAAAGTTACGAATTTACCCATGGTATTTATTTGTTATTTCTTTGAATATATCCTGAGCTACTTCCAATTTTGATTTCAGTTCAAAAGATGTGATATTTTCATCCCTATCGATCATTGTAATTTTATTGGTATCAGTTTTAAAACCTGCCCCTTTATCCTGCAGGGAGTTTAAAACGATGAAATCCAAATTCTTACTTCTTAACTTGCTTTTGGCATTTTCTATTTCGTCATTAGTTTCCAGGGCAAAGCCTACCAGTAATTGTTGTTCCTTAATTTTTCCTGCCGAGGCTAAGATATCTTTTGTTGGTTTTAATTCAATGGTCAATGAAGTTTCTTTTTTCTTCATCTTTTGACTTGCTTTGCTCACAGGCGTATAATCTGCCACAGCGGCAGCAAATATCGCCACATCCATATCTTTAAAATACTGATGTGTTGCAATATACATATCTTCTGCACTTACAACATCCACTCTTTTAATGGCGGTATTGTTTATTTTTTCACCGGAAGGTCCGGCTATCAAAATAACCTCAGCTCCCAATCCGGCTGCTTGATCTGCCAGGGCAAAACCCATTTTACCCGAAGAATGATTCCCGATAAAACGAACCGGATCAATGGCTTCATAGGTAGGTCCGGCGGTGATCAGTACCTTTTTCCCATGGAGTGGTAATTTCGACAGCAAATCATTTTCAATAAAAGCAACAATATCTTCAGGTTCAGCCATTCTGCCTTCACCTGTCAGCCCACTGGCCAGTTCACCAATACCGGGCGGAATAAAAATATTGCCAAAACTTTGTAGTTTTTTAATATTTTCATGGGTTGTTTGATGCTGATACATATCAAGATCCATGGCCGGCGCAAAATAAACCTGAGATTTTGCCGATAAATAAGTGGCCATCAATAAATTATCGCAGGTACCGTCGGCCATTTTAGCCATGGTATTTGCCGTTGCCGGAGCTATGATCATTAAATCGGCCCAAAGGCCAAGGTCAACATGACTGTTCCACGCTTCGTTCTCATTTTCTTTTTCATAAAATGTAGAGTGAACAGGGTTTTTGGAGAGTGTTGATAAGGTAAGGGGTGTTACAAAATCCTTAGAAGCAGGAGTCATGACTACTTGGACATTGGCTCCTGCTTTTATAAAATGTCTAACTAAAAATGCTGTTTTATAAGCTGCTATTCCAGCGGTTACACCTAGAAGTACATTTTTACCGCTTAAAACAGACATATTAATCTAATTTTTCGTTATTTTCTTCCGGGCTTCTAAAATAAATTTCATCATCCAACCATTCCTGTACAGCAATAGCTGTTGGCTTTGGCAAACGCTCATAAAAACGTGATACCTCAATTTGCTCTTTATTTTCAAAAACCTCTTCTAAACTATCATTAAAAGTAGCAAATTCTTCCAATTTATCAACCAATTCACTTTTTAAGTCCTCATTTACCTGCGCCGCTCTTTTTGACATGATAGCAATCGCTTTATAAATGTTCTCCGTAGGGGCCTCTACTTTTGTCTTATCAAAAGTTATGGTAGAAATAGGAGCTTTGGTATTTTTATAATCTTTCATAATTAATTATTTTGTGATATTGTTGCTAATTCTTCTTTGGTCTTTTCTAATTCTTTATTAATGTCATCAAACATATTATCCACTTCTTTCTTTTTGTCAGAATCAGGAAATGATTTGTTAAATTTACTATATGCTAATCTGGCATCTAACAATCTTTGTTCTTTTTTGCTTAAAATACTTTTCATCCCCAGATCATAGGAAGCTTTAAACTTATAATACAAAGCATCTTCCTTAAACTGAGAACCCAGATGTTCTTCATTAAAGGTATCAAAAGCGGTAATGGCAGCAGTATAATTTTCGGTATGATAATATTGTTTTGCTATTTCAAAATCTTTTTTCTCCAATCTGCTGATCAGCTCAGTATACGCCTTATTTGCTTCGGGTATAAGCTCTGAATCAGGATAGGTATCTATAAACTCCTGATAAGCTGTCAATGCCTTTTGAGTATCCTGTTGATCTCTTGAATATTTAGGAGATGCCAGGTAATAACTTTTGGCACCTAAAAATGCTGCTTCTTCAACCTTGGTACTTGAAGCATAATTCACTATAAATTTTGAGAAATAATAAGAAGCCAGTGAATAATTCTCGGTATTATAATAAGAATCGGCAGTCATATACTGAATTCTTTCCATTTGAGGTTTACCGGCATAAGGGCCAACCAATTTTTCAAAAAGTGGAATGGCCTTTTTATATTCTCCCTTTTCATACAGATCAACGGCCATTTTATATCGATCCTCATTTTTCCCTTTATTCAATACTTTATTGTATTCACCGCATGAACTCAACAGCACCATCACGAACAAAGTAAATAGTAATTTTTTCAATTTTTGCATCTGGCAAAATTAATATTTTAAAATGTATTATTAAAAATTATTTTTTTCTAGGTAAAAAAAAGCAAATACCAATACAGCCCTTATAAAATAAAGGAAATCAGTTCCTATTCAAATTTTATAAAAAAAAATTATTGGACTGCAGTATCAGCGGTAATCAATTTAACGTCATTATCAAAGAGATACAAACCACCTTTATCATCGCCGATAAGGTTAATTTTATCTAAAATAGTTCTTGCCAGAGCTTCTTCTTCTATCTGTTCAGAAACATACCATTGTAAAAAATTATGGGTTGCATAATCTCTTTCCGTTAAGGTGATATGTACCAGATCATTTATTTTTTGAGACACCATAACTTCATGATCAAATAAAGTTTGAAACATTTCTTTAAATGAACCAAAAGATAATGGTGGCGCTGCCAAAGCTGAAACTTTTGCATGAGCACCCCTTTCATTTACAAATTTGACCAATTTTAACATATGCATTCTTTCTTCGTCTGAATGTGCGTACATAAAAGAAGCTACACCTTCAAAACCTTGAGTTTCAGCCCATGAAGCCATTGCTAAATAAACTTGCGAAGATTCTGCTTCTATTTTTATCTGATCATTTAAAGCCTGTTCTATTTTTTTTGATAACATGATATATATTAATTTTTATAAAGATTGACAAAGGTATTAATTTTTTGCTGTAATTCACCTGTAACTTCCACCAAAGGCAATCTTACATGAGTATCGCAGATTTGCAGGGCTTGCAGCATGGCTTTGATTCCTACAGGATTCCCTTCTTCAAAGATCAAATCAATGCTCGGCATCAATTTATAAAACATTTCAAAAGATCTTTTTGCCTCTCCCGCCAGGCCTAATTGAATGATTTCTGTAAAATCTTTTGGCAGGGCCTGTCCTATGACCGAGATCACGCCCGATCCACCTGCCAGTGTTAATGGAAGGGCCAGCTTATCTTCACCAGAGATGATCATAAAATCTACGGGTTTGTTCTTGATCAGCTCCAGTATTTGCTCAAAATCACCTGCGGCCTCTTTGATAGCCACAATATTATCAAAATCATTTGCCAGCTGCACAACCGTTTCCGGAAGCATATTACTTCCTGTTCGTGCAGGCACATTATACAGTATAACCGGTAGCGGGCTCGCTTCCGAAACCGCTTTAAAATGCTGATAAATACCTCTTTGCGATGGTTTGTTATAATATGGTGATACCGATAAAATCGCTGAAAAGCCCGATAGATCTGACGTTCGCAATTCATCAACAACCGCCTGAGTGTTATTGCCTCCAACACCTATAACCAGTGGCAACCGGTTATTATTCACCGCAATAATTTTATTTTTTACCTCCTGCTGCTCCTGCTTTGATAATGTTGCCGTTTCTGCCGTAGTACCAAGTACTACCAAATAATTCATACCATTATCTATTTGATAATTCACCAAACGCTCTAAGGCATCAAAATCAATGGCACCTCCATCTGTAAATGGGGTAACCAGCGCAACACCTGCTCCTGTTAATTGTTTCATCCTTTTGAATTGAGAAGTTTCTATTTATTTTATTTGAGTAAATTCAATATTTCCAGATACTTAACTATTTCATTATTGAAAGTATCGATTTTATTTCCGGGTAACTGTATCGTTAAATTATAAAGATAGGCATATTCATTTTCAAAACCCACCTTTAACTTTGCCTTTGACCTGCAGGTCAGTACCTGACCGTAAACAGTTGCTTCAGAACAGTAATTGATCAACAGATCAGAGGGCGCATCAACCATATTCTTTAAACTCTCATTATTAAGTTTACCATTCAATCCGAAAGATTTTTCAGAAAAGACCTCGTAGAATTCAAACGCTTTTTCATTGGAATCATTGGTCAATAAAATCACCTTGATGTTATTTTTATCTATCCTTAAGTTTTCACTCAATTTCTTAGTGAAATCGTATGTTTTAAAAAGGTCGACTTCAGCAATAACAACAACCGTTTGGATTTTATTAACACTACTTAATTCTAAATTAGTCGTGTTTTTCGGTTGCTTTTTAATATATTTATGCGCTGTTTTACTTTTTAAATTCAATATACCCATTTCCATAAATTATGCCAGCAAAACTATATAAAAATTTAATAATTATCATTCTTTCAGGATTATTAAACACATTCTTTATTTCCTGTAAAGAAAATAACATGGCCGTTAAAAAAATCAAAGGCCAGCAAATTGAGGTCAATGAAACTTCTGTTGCCGATAGCAGCTTTACACAGATCATTGCGCCTTATAAAAGTGAGCTGCAAAATAAAATCAACAAAATATTGTGTTACAATCCTCAAACCTTAAGCAGAGAGGAAGCTGCACTCGAAAGCTCCTTAGGTAATTTTTACGCCGATGTATGTTTTCAAAAAGCCGATAGTATCTTTAAAAATAAAACGGGTCAATCCATTGATTTTTCTTTATTCAACTATGGCGGAATTCGCACGGCCATCCCGAAAGGCCATATCAAAGTAAAAAATATTTTTGAACTGATGCCTTTTGAGAACAAACTGGTCATAACAGAACTGACCGGGGCTCAAACCCAAAAACTTTTTAATTATTTAGAAGAACGCCAAGAAGCACATCCGGTTTCGAATGTGCAATTGGAAATGAAGGCAGATAAATTACATAAGATTCTGATCAATGGTCAGGCTTTTGATCCCTCAAAAAACTATTTTGTTTTGACCCACGATTATTTACAGCATGGCGGTGATCATATGGATTTTTTTAAAGATCCCGTGAATTTATTCAGCACCGAATACAAGGTAAGAGATGCTTTGATCGATTATTTAAGCACTGTAGACACCTTAAGATTTAAATTAGATGGCAGATTTATTAAAGTAATAGAATGAACAGACGTATATTTTTGAAACAGAGCACCGCAGCAGGTGCATTAATGAGCTTAGGAGGACTTGCTTTAACTTCATGCAATCAACCTTTAGAAAAACACCTGACGATTTTACATACCAATGACGTACACAGTCATATTGAACCATTTCCTTCAAGCCACCCAAATTATCCTAATCTGGGCGGAATTGCCAGAAGGGCCGGTTTGATTGAAAAAATAAGATTAGAAAATCCCAATACCTTATTACTGGATGCCGGTGATATTTTTCAGGGAACACCTTATTTTAATTTTTTTGGCGGCGAGGTTGAATTCAAAATGATGAGTAAATTGAAATATGATGCCAGCACCATTGGCAATCATGATTTTGACAATGGTATTGATGGCTTAAACAAACAATTACCTCATGCAGCTTTTGATTTTTTAATTGCCAACTATGACTTTAGCAACACCATCCTCGATGGCAAAACCAACCCTTATAGAATTTTTACCAAAGACGGTATAAAGATAGGTGTCTTTGGTCTGGGCGTTGAATTAAGTGGTTTGGTTGACCCTAGGCTATATAAAGAAACGGTTTATATAGATCCTGTTGAAATTGCTCAGGATATGGGTAAGCTGTTAAAAGAAGAAAAAGGCTGTGACCTGGTTATATGTCTTTCCCATTTAGGTTATTATTACAAAAGGGATAAGGATAAAATCTGTGATCTGAATCTTGCCAAACAAAGTCAAAATATAGACCTGATCATCGGCGGGCATACCCATACATTTTTAAAAAAACCAACGGTCACAAAAAATATGCTCGGTGAAAATATGCTCATCAATCAGGTTGGAAAATGGGGTATTAATGTTGGTCGGATAGATTTTTATTTCGATGCTGCCAAAAACATTTCTGCAACAGGTAAAAGTATCATTGTTTGATTTTTTTTTAGTCCTGACCCATTGATTCATCGGATGACTAAAGTCATCAGATGAATAAATGTTTCATTTTCTTAGACGCTACCAGGTTTTGGCAAAACCGGCATCTACCATTTTATTTTCACTTTGGGTATGAAGCGCATAATTAAAGCCCTGATATACACTATAAGCTCCCGATTCGCCTTGATTGTTCAATGCCAAAAAACCTACCTGAAGATTGGTTAGATCTTTGTGCTTTGCTACAATTCTGCTAACAGCTTCTTTACATGCCGCATCAGGAGTCATGCCGTTTCTCATCAGTTCAACAACAATGGCAGATCCCGCGATTCTGATCACTGCTTCACCTACCCCTGTGGCACAGGCAGCACCCACCTCATTATCTACAAAAAGTCCGGCGCCTATCAAAGGCGAATCTCCTACCCTGCCATGTAGTTTATAGGCCATCCCGCTGGTGGTACATGCTCCCGATAAATTTCCTGCCGCATCTAAGGCAAGCATACCGATGGTGTCATGATTTTCACTGTTGATCAGGGGTGCATATTGAGATTTTAACCGCCATGCTTCCCAGGCTTTCTTTGATTTTTCGGTAAGTAGATTGCGCTCTTCAAACTGTTGCTCTAAAGCAAATCGCTTTGCTCCTGCACCAACCAACATCACGTGATTGGTAGCTTCCATAACTTTTCTGGCAACAGACACAGGGTTTTCAATATCCTGTAAAAAAGCCACAGCGCCACAGTTGCTATGGTGATCCATTATACAGGCATCCAAGGTCACATGACCATCCCTGTCGGGCAAACCACCTAAGCCTACACTTGTATTTTCAGGATCTGACTCTGTCACTCTTACCCCGGCCTCTACAGCATCGATAGCCTTACCCTTTTGCCCTAAAATTTGCCATGCTGCTGCATTGGCATCCATGCCGTGATTCCAGGTAGAAACCACCACAGGCTTTGTTATTTTTGTCTTTTTATCAGAAAGATCTTCCTTCTTATGTTTATTTTTTGACATTCTAAAGGCACTTAACAGCAGGGCCGCACTCCCTATAGCCGAGACTTTAATAAATTTTCTACGATGATTCATAACTTAATTTTTATAATGGTTCTGCCATAATTTTAACGGTTTTAACCAATGATCTAAATGATTATGTCTAAAATATTACACATCCTGCAAAAAGACACTTGAGCTTCAAATATTTAGGAAAGAACGCAATTATAAAAGACTTATACAAAATATACTTTTGAGTAAGATAAAAAATAGTATCTTGACACCTTTAATTTTTTTTTATGTTAGAGCTTGCCGGAATTATTATTTTAGGAATATTAGCACAATGGTTTGCCTGGAAATTTAAAATTCCAGCCATTTTACCCTTGATCCTTATCGGATTATTTTTTGGTCCGATTTCCACATTAATCTCCGAAGATGGTCATAAATGGATTGAACCGGTTTGGAATGGTGAAACCGGACTCTTTCCGGGCGAAAGCCTGTTCAATTTCGTCTCACTGGCCATTAGTTTGATCTTATTTGAGGGCGGACTCACCTTGAAAAAAGAAGAAATTAGAAATGTAGGTCCCGTGATCTACAAACTCATCACTCTGGGTGCCTTTGTCACTTTGGTAGCTGCCGGTATTGCAGCACATTATATTATTGGCTTGAACTGGCCCCTCTCATTTTTATTCTCTGCCCTGATCATCGTAACGGGTCCAACGGTTATCACGCCTATTTTAAGAAATTTAGCCATTAAAAAAGACATTTCAACCATTCTTAAATGGGAAGGTATTCTGATCGATCCCATTGGCGCTTTGGTAGCGGTATTGGTTTTTGAATTTATCAGCGTGGGTACCGATCACGGTACCAGATATACGCAGGAAACCTTGATTGAGTTTGGAAAAATAATCATCATCGGATTCTCGATCGGCTTTACCTCTGCCTATGCTTTAGCCACCTCTTTGAAACTAAAAATGATACCGCATTATTTATTAAATGTTGTCGTATTAGCCTTGGTATTGGGTGTATTTGTCCTAGCCGATTTGTTTGCCCATGAAAGTGGTCTGCTGGCCGTTGTTATTATGGGTATGGTATTGGGAAATATGAAATTAGACGCCTTAAAAGATGTACTTTATTTTAAAGAAACCATCAGTATCTTATTGATATCCATTCTTTTTATTTTACTTTCCGCCAATATCAACATCTCTGATCTGGAGCTGATTTATAACTGGAATTCATTGATCTTATTTGCTGTTGTGGTTTTGGTAGTACGCCCTCTTGCTGTTTTTTTAAGTGCGGCCAACAGCAATTTGCTGTTCAATGAGAAGCTTTTCATCAGCTGGGTAGGTCCGCGTGGTATTGTGGCTGCGGGTATTGCTTCTCTGTTTGGATTAAAACTAACCATGCAGGGTGTAGACAATGCCAATTATATAACGCCTTTGGTGTTTATGATCGTTTTAGGAACCGTTTTATTGAATGCTACTACCGCCCGTTTATTTGCCAGTATTACAGGCGTATTGCTAAAAAAATCTGACGGTATATTGATTATTGGTGCTTCTAAAATCGCCAGACTGATCGCCACTTATCTGGTTAAAAACAAGCGACATGTCGTTTTAATTGACAGTAACCCCAAGCATATCGAATATGCAAAAAAAGACAATTTAGATGCCATTGCCTGCGACATCTATTCTGATGACCTGATTGAGAATATTGAACTCAATGATATAGGGTATCTCATGGCTTTGACCGGTAGTAAAACCATCAACGAATATGGAATTTCTAAATTAAAACCCTATTTTGGGGAAGAAGGTGCCTACAGGCTGATCAGTTCAGAAGAAATGCTCGATCCTTCCAACAATCCCGTCGAAGGTCTGTTTTCACACACTGATGATTATATCAATTTAAGTGAAGTGGTAAGAGATTATCCTTATATCAATGAAGTAAGCCTCACTTCAAAAGAACATTATCTTGAACTTTTAAATGCCACCAAAAATAATGTAAAAAGCGTACCGCTATTTATCAAAGACAATGAAAACAACATCCATATCATCCAATCTAACAGTGAAGATATGCAAATTGAATCAGGCTATCAAATGATGTATCTGGGTAAAGAAATAGAACTGCCAAAGCCCTGAGACTGAACAAATAAAAAAAAATTAAATCTTTTTCATTTGCTGCTTGACCATTTTAATCTGATCGGCCAGCATACCGTGTTTGTCTAATTTTTTAGCTTCGGCAATTAAATTAGTAGCTTCTCTTTTTCTTCTTTTTGTCAGGGCGATACCTGCCAGTTGCAATTTAGCCATCGCTTTATCATGATCCATAGAAAGACCCAGATCTAAAGCTTTCTTAAAATGTTTACCCGCCAGCGTTAAATTGGTTTGCGACAAGGTAATGCCTCTTAAAAAATTATAATAACCCTCCTGCTTTTTAGTCAAAGCCGAAGATGGATTTTTGATCTTATCAAGTAATTTAGCGGTTCCTACCATATCCTGCTTTCTTAATTTTAAAAACGACCATAATAAAATTTCATTTTTAAAATATAGGAACACAAAAATTCCGGCGAGTAACAAAATTGAAATGCCATTCATAATATGACCCTTGGTAAATTCAAAAACTGCCCAGGCGGTAATTAAAACTGCTAATACTAATTTTATATTTTTATTAAACATATGCGATTCTTTAAATTGGACTGCAAATTTACATTTTTTATCAAATTTTTAGTCATCAAATAACTTTTCTTTCTCATAATTCATTTAACTTTGAAACATCTTTTAAAAATAAAGATGGCATGACAAGCACAATATATTTAAATATCTTCATAAATATAAAATCTCCAATGCAATAGGACTTATTTATATTTCAACACATTATTCAACATTCAATTAATTTTTAATACCCGAACGCAGCTTATCAGGAGCGGGCATTAATTTCTAAGCATTTACAAATCATAAAAAATATCTGAATCATATTCAGTAGGCATTTTAAATATTAAAAATTTTAAACATGGAACTACCTTACGCAGAACCTTATAAAATTAAAATGGTTGAATCTATCAACAGATCAACCATAGCACAAAGAAAACAATGGATCAAAGAAGCCGATTACAATTTATTCAACCTTTCATCCGATAAAGTTTTTATCGATCTACTGACCGATTCGGGCACTGGCGCCATGAGCGACCGGCAATGGTCGGCCATGATGAGCGGCGACGAAAGTTATGCGGGTTCACAGTCGTTTTTAAAACTTAAAGAAGTTGTCAATCAAATCACCGGATTTACTTATTTTTTACCAACACATCAGGGAAGGGCTGCTGAGAATGTTCTGTTTTCTGCCATGGTAAAAGAAGGCGATAAAGTTCCGGGTAATTCACACTTCGATACAACCAAAGGACATATAGAATTTAGAAAAGCAACGGCTGTTGACTGTACCATTGACGAAGCTTTTGACACCACCGTCCTACATCCCTTTAAAGGTAATGTAGATCTTCATAAGCTGGAAAAAGTATTCAAAGAAAATCCCAAAGAAAACATCCCATTTGTTATTCTTACCATTACCTGTAACAGTTCGGGGGGTCAGCCGGTATCGATGCAAAATATCAAAGCTGTTTCAAAAATGTGTCAATCGTACGATATTCCCTTATTTTTTGATGCGGCCAGATTTGCCGAAAATGCTTATTTCATCAAATTAAGAGAAGAAGGTTATCAGGACAAATCCATTAAAGAGATCGTCAAAGAGATCTTTTCATATGGCGATGGTATGACGATCAGTGCCAAGAAAGACGGCTTGGTAAATATGGGTGGGTTCATTGCTTTAAACAATGAAGAAGTTTATAAAAAAGCCACTGTTTTTAACATCATGTACGAAGGTTTTTTAACCTATGGCGGGATGAACGGCAGAGATATGGCGGCGCTGGCGGTAGGCCTTGACGAAGCCACCGAGTTTGAATATCTGGAAAGTCGTGTTGAGCAAATTGCCTATTTGGGTAAAAAACTGGTATCCTATGGAGTACCGGTGCAACAACCCTTTGGTGGTCATGCAATTTTTATTGATGCCAATAAATTTGTACCTACCATTCCAAGAGAAGAATACAGAGCCCAGGCACTGGCTATTGAACTCTATATCATTGGCGGTATTCGTGGGGTAGAAATTGGTACCGTTCTTGCCGATCGCGATCCATTTACAAGAAAAAACAGATACCCCGAATTAGAACTGGTGAGATTGGCTGTACCCAGAAGAACCTATTCTCAAAACCATATGAATTATGTGGCTGCTGTGTTAAATAATATTTATGAAACCCGCGAACAGGCCAAATCGGGTTACCGCATCATAGATGAAGCCCCTATCATGCGACACTTCACCGTTAAGTTTGAGAAAATTTAAATTTTTTATTATCAAATGGCTGACTATTTTAAGTTTGTCAGCCATTTGATCATTATAACTAACTTGAATCTATTAAGCAGATTATCATTTCTTAAAAAAAAGAAAAATATTAGCAACATGCCTTAACCATTTCAAATACTACCATCATTTAACTGTCCTATGGCCCCTTTGTAACTTTTATGACATTTGTCATTGCATGAATCATTTCATCCCCTTACATTTGCCCCATAAAAGACAAACAACTCTTTTAAAATTGTTGTTTTTTTTTAGGAACCAATGAAACAAGAGCGCCGTTGTTAAAGGCGCAAACAATTAAAAAAATCAAAAAAATCAAAAAAAATTATTTCGATGAAACGTCTTATCCTAACACTGATAATAATTACATCTCTAACAACAAAATCAAAAGCCCAGGAATTAACAGTATCCGGCGAATTAAGACCAAGGCTGGAAGCACGACATGGCGTTAAAACTTTAGCGACACCAGATGATGATCCAGCTGTTTTTGTATCACAAAGAACCAGAATCAACTTAGATTATAATACCGAAAAATATGAAGTGTTTTTCGCCTTACAAAACGTCAGGGTTTGGGGTGATGTAAGTACCCTTGCGAGCAGTGATAAAAATGGCATCGCCTTTCATGAAGCCTGGGGTGAATACAAATTCAATCCAAATTTTTCTATCAAACTGGGGCGTCAGGAAATTGCATATGATGACCAGAGAATCTTTGGCGCGGTTGGCTGGGCGCAACAGGCCAGAAGCCATGATGCTTTACTTGCTAAATTTAAAACAGGCGAAAAAGGCAATTTACATATTGGTCTGGCATTAAATGCCAATGGCGAAACGCTATTTGAAGAAGATTATGCGGTAAACCAGTATAAAAGCTTACAATATGCCTGGTACCATACCAACTTTTCAGAGGCCTTTGGTTTAAGCGCCCTGTTTTTAAACAATGGTATGACCTATGACAAATTTGTTGATGCCAACAGTACAGATCAAAAAACTACCTATAGTCAAACTTTAGGGGGCCGATTGACCTATAAGAAAAACAGATTCAATGCCGATGCGGCTACTTATTTTCAAGGTGGAAATACACCAAACGGTGCGAAAGATGACCATATAGACCTATCTGCCTATAATTTTACTATAAATGCCAAATTCAATATTAGCGAGCAATTTTTAGTAGGCGCCGGAATAGAAATATTATCTGGTAATGACCAGGGCAGCAGCAGTTCAAAAGACAAAGCTTTTAAACCATTTTATGGTACCAATCATAAGTTCAACGGCTGGATGGATTACTTCTATGTAGGCAACCATATGAACAGTGTAGGGCTGGTTGACATCAATACGCCAATGATTTACAAAAAAGACAAATTTTCGGCAACTTTGATACCTCACTTTTTCTCTGCCGAAGGCGATCTTTTAAATAGCAATGGCAATAAGGCCGATGCCTATTTAGGCACAGAAATCGATTTAAATCTGGCTTACAAAGCCTATAAGAATATCACTTTTAATCTGGGGTATTCACACTTGTTTGCCACAGATTCTATGGAGATCATTAAAGGTGGTAGTAAAGATGAAACCAATAATTGGATATGGGCAATGGTGACCTTTAAACCAACCTTTTTCAACAAAAATTTTAATCAATAAGTTTAGTTAGTTAATTGTTTCCGGCGTTGAATTTTCAAAACAATTCAACGCCGGTTTTTTTTGCGCTTATTTCACCTCCTCCCCACCGACATACTCCAGGCGGCTCAAAATTATTTTTCATCCTCTTTTTTTGATTTGAAGCACTTTCAAACTTTAACAAGGTTATTAGAACTTTTGCAATTTCTGGTAAAACCATACGAAAAGATCAAACACCAAAGTTAAAAATTGTTCAATCAACGGCATCCTTACGATCACCCTATCATTAAAAAGTGCAGCGCATCACAAAATTCCGAATTCATGCTTAAAAAAAACTGAATCAAATCAACTTTTACACAAATCACACAAACACTACATACTGTTTATCAGTATTTTAAAAATATTTTTAAAATACTTTTATAATAAAAGACTAAAAGGTATTTTATTGATATATTTGTCCTATAATTATAAATAAACACAGAACCATGGGGATAACAAAAGAAAAAACCGTTGCTGAAATAGTCACTGAAAATATGGGTGCTGACCATGTATTCAGCAAATATGATATTGATTTTTGTTGCGGTGGACAGGCCACCTTTGCCGATGCATGCAAGGCCAATAATTTAGATTACAAAATTTTAAAGAAAGAAATAGAAACGATCGCACAGATCATCAGTAGCGATGTCAATTACCATGAGATGGATATTGCTTCTTTAATAAACCATATTCAAGATAAACATCATGCCTATTTAGACCAAAACATACCAGTTATAGGCCAGTTAGCAGCAAAAGTTGCCGAAGTGCATGGCGAAAATCATCATGAAGTTATTACTGTAAATAATTTAATTACCGGTTTTACCACAAACTTTTCCAAACAATTGGCAACCATTCAAAAACTTATTTATCCATCGATAAAAGCGCTGTTTATATCAGAAGAAAACCAGTCGAAACCTACTACATCTGACCGGTTCTTATTAAATAACTTAATGCAAAAAACCATAGAAGTACATCAGCAGGAGGGGCAGCTATTTAAAAAGATTGCTGAATTAACCAACGGTCACAGGCCTCCAGAAAACGCTTGCAACACCTATAAACTACTCTATACCAAACTACAGGAGTTTGAATTGGCTTTACATAAATACATACATTTTGAAATAAATATTTTGTTTCCTCGTGTATCAGATCACCAATAAAGGCCTGTCAAAATTCACTTAAAAATTAAAAACATTTCCAACAATGAATGCGTTCAAACCCACCATTGAAAAATTACCTGAAGGGCATCCCGTAAAGGTTTATTATAAAGAAAGCCAGTTAATTCAAGACCTTTTGCTTGAGTTACATGATGCAGATCCGTTGCTTGATTTCCAAAAATACTATAATGTCTTTAACCAGCTTAGCACCATCGAAAAACGCTTTGCCCGAAAAGAAAATCAGTTATTTCCCTATTTAGAAAAACATGGCTGGGAAGGTCCAAGCCAGGGCATGTGGTCTTTTCATGACAATTTAAGAGATCAAATACGTTTGTTAAACACTTATAACAGCGAAAAAAAAACTACAAAGATCATTGAAAATATCCCCTATTTAATTGCCGGCATCAAACGATTGCTAAGTATTGAAGATGCCCGGTTGTTTCCCAATGCCATGGATTTATTAAGCGAAGATGACTGGAAGGAATTTTATATAGGTGATGAAGAAATTGGCTGGATGCTTACTGAAAAGCCTTCGCCCTACCCTGCTCAAAAAGAGGCAGCCTATGTGCACCCTGCTGACGACACCAAAAAAAGGGCACTGACCTTTTCAACGGAAAACACCTTTCATTTAGATGAAGGCTATATGACTCCGGAGCAGGTTAATTTATTGCTTCGTTTTTTACCGCTTGATATCACTTACGTGGATGAAAATGATAAGGTCATATTTTACAACAGGGGCGACGACAGAGTATTTCCTCGCAGCAAAGGCATCATCGGACGTGAAGTTAAATTTTGCCATCCACCAAAGAGTGTGCATATGGTGATTCAAATTGTTGAAGAATTTAAAGCGGGTAACAGAGATG
>Ga0224507_10000493_pt1 | contig 15501 bp, 13 predicted proteins | sample SF_Jan12_sed_USG_3_FD_170159 | JGI IMG/M metagenome (GOLD analysis project Ga0224507, IMG submission 170159) | Sediment microbial communities from San Francisco Bay, California, United States - SF_Jan12_sed_USGS_13 | ecosystem: Environmental > Aquatic > Marine > Sediment | place: USA... | reverse complement strand
ATGCTCTTTTTCATAGACTTTTGATTTCCTTTCTACAATATTTGCATATTCCAATCAAGTTCAATAAACAAATTATTTTATCATACATTTTCATAGTTACTGTCATTTAAGAGAACATTATTTCTAGAATAATCTACATCAACAGCAATGATCACAGGCCTGTCTTTGATTTTTTTAGCATCCTCTAAAACCTTTGAAAACTCTTCTGTAGATTTAACCACATACCCTACTGCTCCAAAGCTTTCAGATAGTTTGATAAAATCCGGATTGGTGAATTTTGTAAAGACGCTTTTACCAAATTCATTTTTTTGCTTCATTGATATCATTCCCAAATCACGGTCACACCATACTACGGTTATAATTGAAATCTTCAGTCTGACTGCAGTTTCAAGTTCTTGTATGTTCATCAAAAAACCTGCATCACCGCACATTGCCATCACATTTCTTTCAGGATGAACAATTTTTGCTGCAATGGCGCCTGGAAATGCAAAGCCCATAGAACAAAACCCGTTGGGAATGATGCAGGTGTTTGGCTGGTATGTTTTGTAGATCTTTGCAATCCAAAGCTTGTGAGCGCCAACATCGGACAAAACAATGTCGTGTTCTCCCATGGCATTTCTAACGTCAATTACCAATTTCTCAGGTTTTATTGGGAATGACATATCATCATTAAACGAATCTCTCCTCTCATCGACTTCGCGTAAAATCCTCTGAAAAATTTCTGGAATTTCTTTTCGTGGAAAAACATCTAATTCGGGATGTAATTTTTCTTGTGATTCTAATTCAGATAAAATTGCATCAACGGCATATTCAATGTCGGATGATATCTCCACTATCGGTCTATAATAGGTATACACCTCAGAAGGCGTGAAATCAATGTGGATGATTTTCTTGTTCAGATCAAGATTCCAATTTTTAGGACTGTATTCTACAAGATCAACTCCAACTGCAATTACAACATCAGCTGATTTCATTGCCAGCAAAGCGTGATCCGCATCTTTGATACCAATGGTATGCAAATGAAGCGGAGAATCATCAGACACCACACCTTTGCCCATAAATGTATTCATGGCTATGATGCCTGTCTTCTCTACGAATTTTCTGATATATGGACTGGCATTTTCTCGAACACATCCATTGCCCAGAAAGATTATCGGGTTTTTGGCGTGAATAATCAGCTGTGCAGCTTGCTTAATCAATTCCACATTTGCCGCAGGTCTAAAGACAGGTTGAGGTTCAATTGGTGGAATATCCGCGTCTTTTTTTGCAATGTCCTGTGGTAATTCGATGTGTACAGCTCCCGGTTTTTCCTCCAGGGAAATTTTAAATGCGCGTCTTACAATTTCTGGAATGTTTTGGGGATTACGTATTGACCAATTCCATTTTGTAATGGGTTTGAACATTGTGATGGCATCCATGTTCTGATGGGATTCTTTGTGTAACAGATGGGAATCAGTCTGTCCGGTGATTGCAAGCAATCTTGATCTGTCCATGTTTGCGTTTGCAACACCAGTTACAAGATTAGATGCGCCCGGACCTAGGGTGGCCAGACATACTCCGACTTTACCCGTTAGTCTTCCATACACATCTGCCATGAATGCAGCGCCTTGTTCGTGTCGGGTTAAAATGAATTTGATTTTAGACTCAGATAACGACATCATAAAGTCAGCATTTTCTTCCCCTGGTATGCCAAAAATGTATTCTACACCTTCATTTTCCAGACATTTTACAAATAAATCAGAAGCTTTCAATATCGTCCCCATTGTTTGCAGCATGATTATTTGTTAAAAGAGTTCCAATTTCAAAATCACTAATTGACATGTATTGCTAGTTTTTTAAAAGAATGCATCCATAATTTTAACACAGCGGAATTACAATAGTCAGAAACTAACTTTCCTGATCAATGCTTCCACCCTGACCATACAAGACATGCATGGTAAATGTATCAGTAACATCAGGATGGTTTCGCAATCTTTTGATAATCTGTTCTACTCCATCAGGATCTGGAGTTCTAATCTTTATGAAGACATCATACTTGCCCCATATGCCATTGATTTCAACTATCTCTGGTAACTCTTTGAGTTCAGCAATTACGTTGGTTTCACTGCCAGTATTACAGTTTATGAGAATGTATGCTTGCACGTATTGAAATCCTTTTTAGAATAAATAAAGATCTCTGTACAAACCGTATGCAAATGTAAAATTAATCTCAAAATTATAAGTTAAATGCAATTTTTGCAACATACGATATAAAGAATTTCTCGGGTTAGATTCTTGATTTTATTGCATCTGTTCTAGGTTAAAAAACCCTAGAATTTTATTTTTTCAATTTATTCAGTCACGTTCAGAATTTTCATCATCTTTCATCAAACTATCCATAATATGTCCATGAGATAATTTTTGAAATACGAATACAGAATCTGCAATAAGTAATACTGCCACTGCCAAACCAATACCCGAAATAATGAAGGGCAAGAATGGAAGGAATTCAATATCTCCGATATAGGGCTGAATAACTGCAACTAATATCAAAATAAATCCAACAAAGAAAATATTTCGCAGTAATCTATGCAGGGGTTTTTCTTCAAGTTTCTTTGTATCAGCTGGAATTAGTTTTGTGGATAAAATGTCAGACATGTTTGTAACTAGTTTTTCAATTTTTCCAAGCATTGCAATTACAGGATAAATGATTAGCAATATACTCACAATGGAAAGCAGTATTTCAGGCTCGATAGCTAAAGGAATTCCAGTTTGAGTAATGACATTTACAATATCGTCATTAAAATAATCAATGACTGCCAAAATTGCAATAACTATCATAAGATTCACAAAAAACTTTGGACCATGTTCTTTGAGTAATTTATTAAACTGATTGTCTTCATCCGATGAACTCATCAACTTGTTAAAAAATCTACCAATAACAAAAATTGGATCAAGTAATTTCATCGGGACAAGACTTTGTTTGTTGGCAAGAGTCGGCAACACTTTAAGCAATAACGGAATGCAAAGCATTGTTGCCAAAGTTACAAGCATTGTAACAGGATACAACATATCTCGTACAGAACCGCCATCTACCGCCTGTTTTGCCATGATAAATGAAAATTCTCCCCTAGGCACCATGACTGTGCCTATAGTAGAGGCACCAGTAACATCATGCCCACCAATTGATGCACCAAAGAAGTTCCCTACAAATTTTCCTATAACGGCTAAAATTATGATGGGGATTGAAATGAGAGCAACTTCAGGTATTGCCGTGATATTTACAAGCATTCCAATTGATACAAAAAATATCACACCAAAGAAATCTCGCAGTGGAAGAATTTTTTCAGTGATGCGTTCAGAGTGTTTGGAGGATGCGATAATCATCCCCATGATAAATGCCCCAATCGCGGAACTCTGTCCTAAGAAATGAGCAAAAACTGCTAAACCAAATCCTAATGCCAATGCCGTGATAAAGGGGCCTTCAGGTATGTCCAATCCATGAATTTTTTCCAATAGTTTTGGGATTAGTTTGATTCCCAAACCTAATGCAACGACAAAAAAAGTCAAACTTTGCAATACCAACATCCCCACTCCAGTAAAGTCAAGTTCTGCTCCAGCTGACGCATTTCCCAGGATTACCAGGAGCAAAACGGCTGCAAGATCTTCAACAATCAAAATCGTAATGACGGTGTTGAATTCTTTGGTTTTAACCAAATTCAGATCTCGTAAAACCCTGAGAGAAATTGCAGTACTGCTAATAGATAGAATTCCTGCCAGATACAGGGCCTCCAAATGAGTCCAACCAAAAGAGAATGCCCCAATGTATGCCAAGAAAAACATTATTGAAAGTTCAGACATTCCTACAACAATTGGTTTTATTCCAGCTTTGCGTAATTTCTGTAAACTAAACTCCAATCCAACTACAAAAAGCAAAATAATGATTCCAAGCTCTGCTAAAAGATTAATCAGTTCCACATCATCAACAATTCCAAGACCATAAGGCCCTGCAATCATTCCAATTAAGATAAAGCCAATAATGGTGGGAAATTTGATTTTTTTCATAATTCCTGCACCAATCATACCCCCACCAAGAAGTAACGCCAGTAATGCAAGAAAGTCAGTTACTTCAACTGTCATAACTTTAGATGATTTTTCCAGTTACAGCATCTATTCTGGCAATCGCAACCCTGTTTTTCTTATCATAGCATTTTGTCTCATAAATTGGAACAAATATCTCACGAAATTCGGTCACAACGTACTCCTCATGATTGATTTTCAAATCGTGTTTGAGGCTTTCTTTGAGTTTATGAGATAGTTTTGAAAAAAATTCATCATCCGTCATTTTGATTCTCCTGACATGTTCCTTGTTTACATCAAGCACCCTTTGGGCATAATTCTCTACTGCATCAGAGTTGGTGCTGTAAGCAAAAGTAGATTCCAATCCGTTGTGATCAAAATACATGGAATCAGTCATGCTTTTGACTGCATTTTCAACCACATTGAGTTTCAAATCTTGCTTAGTAATTCCAACCCCCTGTTTCATTTTTTTACCAAATTTTTTCCAAACACCAGATTCATTTAAGATTGGAAATTTTTCAGTTCCAATTGCGACTTCGACAACATCAGGATCCACTTTTATCATGTATGAAGCATTTCGATCAAAGTCAATTTCATAATGACCCAAAATGAAAACAAATTGCTCCAAATACAATTGCGGATTTTCAACTATTATCTCATCAGGTTTGGGTCGTCTTAATGCAGAACCAAAAAATGACGCTTTCTTTTTATCTAAAACTTCCATAACGTCTTGAGGCAAGAGTTTAGTTCTGAGCACAACGGTTTCTTTTGTTGGAGTGTTACTGGGTTTTAGATTTGTTTCATCTGTCAACTTTGTTTCAAATCCTTGCTACACATTCAAATTCTGTCTAAGATCTTTTTCTTTTTCTCATTGAATTCTTTGTCAGTGAGGATGCCTAGTTCTTTGAGTTTGGCCAGTTTTTCTAAAATTTCAAGGCTTGAAGTACCATATTGTGTACCGAGTTTGATTCTTCCGACAATTAATTCAAAAAAGTAAAAAAAGGCATTAACAATTTTTTTATAAAATTTGGGACTTTTCTTTTGTATCATACTTTTTTGCTCTAAACCTTTTTCTCTAATTTTCAGTGAATTGATTTTTAATGTTTTTAGATATTCTTGAGATTTGAGAAAATCTGTAGTGGAGTTAGTAACTTGATTCATCTTTTCCAGAGATTCTCTACCCAACTGCTTCCCATGTTCGACGGTTTGGGCATAATTCTTTGTGACATCTTTTAGAATGTGCTCTTGTTTTTCCTTGAGAGTTTTTCTTAAATTGCCTGATTTTTCTTTTTTATTGACCATGTTATTGATGTACAAAGACTTAGTGTAAAGGTATTATTTTAACATCTGCATTGTCAGAGTATTACCAATTGTAAAATTAGTCTTTAATTGTAATCTTGTCCCCAACACCGATAATTCTATCAGAAAGAATAATTTTTGATTTAAACCTTGATTTTATTTCAAGTGATTCAATCTTGTTTGTTTCAGAGTCAAGATTAATCTTGATCACTTTTCCCATATGCTTTCCATCTACATCCACAACCTTATCGTTGGGTTTTATTGGAATCGAATTTAGTTTAAGGGATGATTCAGTCAAATTTTCAAAATATGTGACAGATAAGAAATACTCTGAAGATAGTCTTTTTTTTACCATAACTCCTGAGAATGAGAAAGTTTGCGGGTCAATACACAAAGACTGTATTTTTCCACAATCCTTTTCCTTACTGTCAAAAACAGGTAGGCCGATAAATTGTTGATCAGACCAGTATTTTGCCGGAGATTTACTTTTGTTTTTCATTTCTTAAACCTGTGAGATTTCTTTAGTACATTTTGCAGAGCAACAAGCCCTGTACAAATCATGGAATTCATTTCCACAATGTTTGCATGTTATAATCATATCCATAAAATAGAACTGAAAAAGTACATAATCAGAATTAGACTCAAACAAAATTGACATTTGATGTATTGAATGGACATAAAAATTAGATTTTAGAGAATAAAATATCAAGTGAATTTTCAAATTGCCTGTTTAGTTTTTGAAGATGATCAGCATCTACAGAAAGGGCATCTTCATCAAACCACGGCGAGGACAAATACAGGGCTCTATTCATCTCAACCTGTATCCAAGGGACAGGATTATTCCCGTATGTTTTGGTTATGTGCCCCCCATGAAACGGATCATTTAGAGATATTTCATTTCTATCAACAGAATAACCTTCAGATATGGAATCAGCTAGCAATTCAATCATCTCTTGCGAGGATGTTTGCCCATCATTATTGGATATGCAGAACATTGGTCTTTTTGATTGCGTTTTATCTGGGGAAAAATAGGGAGCAGCAGAGGCCATGGAATGGCAATCCAAACATAATCGTAAATCCAATTCATCAAGGCTTTTTTGAATTGCATGATGGTATGGTTTGTAATAAAATTCGATAAGCGTTGTTTTAAGGTAATCATCTGGCTCTTTTCCATTTGTATAGATTGGTTTGTCATAGCAGGTCTTGCTCTTGATTAATCCGTCAGGGTTATCTGGCGGCATGTCCTGTAAAGAGCGATTAAGATCTACAAAGGCTCTAGCAATGTCTGTTTTAATTACACGCTCCACTTTATCCCCCAAGTCATAAAGTTCCATCACGAAAGGATCAGAGTCATCAAACAAGTCCTTGTTAGTAATTGACAGATGTCCCTCAAGTTCTACAGGTTTACGAGTTCCACCATGTGGAATTGATAATAGAATTGGCAGTTTAGTCAATTCAATCCCTCTGCCGTTCCATCACGACGAACTTCTGCAACTCCTTGAAATCCCTCACTCGTTTGACATTTCATTACTGCGTGTATTGCGCCCAAAAAGAATGAATATCTTTCCTTGATATCAATTTTGTAACCCATTTTTTTTAGATGTTTGATTATTTCAGCAAGAGAATCGTCTGCCTCTAAGCTAATTTTTCCATCTACTGCGCAATGAATTCGAGGTTTTTCCATGGCCTTGTCAATTGAATTGTCATGATCAATTATTCTGGAAATAAAATGGCTCAATGTTGAGAATATTCGTGCACTGCCAGGGGTGCCCATCACTATCCATGGCTTGTGATTATAAAATACTATGGACGGACATACGGACGTCCAGGGTATGGCGTTGGGTCTCAAATAGAAAGGATGGTTTGGATTCTCAAACTCAAAAGCAGACATGTAGTTGTTATACAAGAATCCTAATCCATCGGCTGCAGCTTTTGAGCCATAAACCAGTTCAATTGACTGTGTAATGCCTGCAGCATTTCCTTCCTTATCCATTACAGAAAGATGAGTTGTATCTTCAGTATCCATTGAATCTCTTAATGGAAGTTCTGGATCAACAGTATCGCCAATGGATTTTGAGAGAGTTTTTGCAAAACTTCGACTAAGGTGAATTTTTTCATTAATTTGGTGATAGGTTCTTGGATTAAACCTTCGTTGTTCTCTGTACAACAATGCTTTACGATGAGTTTCAGCCACAAAATGATAAGACTTGGGAGTTCTGGTAAGAAATTTGGATGGAAGGTTGCTAAGCATCATTAGTACTAGCAGCATTGTAGGACCAGCTGCAGGAGGAGGTACAGTATAAACACGAATTCCGCGATATCTTCTGCTGATTACTTTTCTTTCTATTGGGAGTGGAATAAATGCAAGATCTTCTTTTCTCAAAAATCCACTATTGAGTTTCATATCTTTATCAATCAAGGTTGAAATTAATCCGTGATAAAACGAACGAAATCCATATGCTGCTAGCTGCTCAAGAGTGTTGGCTAAATCATCTTGAACAAAAAGATCGCCTGTTTCATAAGGCACCTCACCGTCTTTTAGAAAATACTTTGCACCCGATTTTGACTTAACCTTGAAAAAGTTTTCAAGATGTTTTTCTTGCAATTCATGTTGCATTTTGGTAATTCTATATCCTCGTTTTGCAATGCGGATAGATGGTTTTACGACGGCAGACCAATCCAATCTACCGTATCTTTCATTCAGATATCCAAGAGTTGCCACAGTACTAGGTACTGTACTTGCCTTGTATCCAAGACGGCTAAGAGATTTTTTTTGAAAAAATGAAATATGTGCAAGGGACGGGGCCCTGCTGGATCCGTCAACTGCCAAAGTTTTTCCATCAATGTGAATAATTGCCATGGATTGCCCACCCATTCCTGAAGCTTGTGGTTCGCATACGCCTAAGGCCAATGCAGAGGCACAGGCAGCATCAATGGCATTTCCACCCTTTTTGAGCATCTCCACTCCTGCCATTGTGGCATCAGGAAAAGCTGTTGCAACCATTCCCTTTTTTGCAACAGAACATTTCTTGTCCGAAGTTGGTCTAAACGAGTTTTCTATTTTTTCAATATCCATCAACTTTCACCTTTAGATCTCCTCACCACAGTGAGAGCAATGTTTAGACGTTTGCCTTTTCTTGCGTAATTCTTCGGTAAATGCAGATGCCATAATACCTGTTGGGATTGCATATACTGCTATGCCTAGAACAGCCACACCAGAAGCAATTAATTTTCCAGCTACGGTTACTGGATAAACATCACCATAACCGATAGTTGTCAATGTAACAATTCCCCACCACATTGAAGTTGGGATACTAGCAAAGGCCTCTGGTTGTGCTTCGTGTTCTGCATGATACATAAGACTAGATGCAAAAATCAACACTATAAAGAGAATAAAAAATGCAACTGCCAAATCACCTGCTTTTGATTTGAACACCTCACCAAGTGTTTGCATAGGATCTGAATATCGAGCAAGTTTGAATAATCTAAACAGTCTCAAGAGTCTGATTATTCTTATGAATCTTACATCAGTCACCACAAAGGGCAGGAAAAATGGAAGTATTGCAGCTAAATCCACCAACATCATAGGTGTAAACAAAATTCTAACTCGGACATATTTGGAATTTTGATATCGGGGGTTTAATTTACAAACTATAATTCGTCCTGCATACTCTGCAGTAAAAACAATGATTGAAAAAACTTCAAAAGGTGTAAACAGATAACCATATTCATCTAAAACGGATTCTTCTGTTTCAATTATTACAACAAGAACATTTACTGAAATCAGAGTTATGATAAAAATCTGAAAGCCTTTTGTGATTCTATCATCAGTAGTTCCTTCAAGGATTTCATATGTTCTTTGTAAAATTTTATTTGTCAATCTATAACCACCTTTTATTTCTAAACCATAGTAGCATCACCAACACAATTATTCCCATAACCCCAATCATGACAAAGTAGCTGCCATCCCATTCCAGCTCTGGAACATATGAGAAATTTGTCCCGTAGATTCCAGCAATGAACGTGATTGGGATAAATATGCTAGCTATGATGGTGAGGGTCTTCATGACCTCATTCATTTTATTGCCAATGCTTGAAAGGTATGTGTCAAGCATCCCACCTATCATTTCCCTTAGCCCTTCAATGTTATCCATTACCTGAACGGTGTGGTTGTACACGTCATGAAGATATGTCCGAGTGGGTTCTTCTATTAGATCAGATTCCATCCTGTCAAATCTGTCAATCACTTCCCTGGTCGGCCAGATGGACTTTCTCAATGTCACCATTTCACGCTTTAATGTGTGAATGGTTTGCAAGGTCTTCGGGGTGGGATTATTCATCAATTCTTCCTCAAGTTCTTCTGATTGCATTCCAATCTTTTCCATTATCACATAGTAATAGTCAATTATTGAATCAACTAGAGTATAAGCCAAATAGTCACTCTTTTTCTCCCGTATTTTTCCTACAGAATTTTTGAGTCTTTCTCTGATTGGATCAAAGATATCATCCTTAGTTTCTTGAAACGACAGAATGTAGTCTTTTCCAACTATAATGCTTATCTGCTCCATGAAAAGATGATTGTCAGAAAGTATGTGTGGAAGCTTTAGAATTACCTGCAGATAATCCTCATGATTTTCTATTTTTGGGCGCAGCTCGGTGTTCATGATGTCTGCCTGCACAAGACCGTGTAAGGAATACTTCTGGCCAATTTTATGGATTACGTCTGCATCATGCAATCCAATTATGTTGGTCCAGGTTACCGTAGATTCTCCGTCATGCGTGTTAAGGCACTCGTCTATTGTGTCTTTCATGTCATGTGAGAACTTTGCCTTGTCAAACTTGATCTGATCAAAGGTGACTTTTTCTACTAGTTTTTCCCCTACATGTACCAGCGCCCCTGGCTGCAGTCCCACGGTATCAGATAGTGTGGTTGTTGCATCATCCGGATTTTTGTTTAAAAGTTTTGTAATGTTGGCGATATGGATAAAATCTGCATTTCGCGTAATCGCTGTTACTTTGGAGGTCTTGCTTACCACTCCCACTATAACAAATCCCGCTATGACGGAAAAGATAATGCTGACTGCAAGGGGGACAAAGTTTCCATCTACAGCTGCTTCGTATATTGCCTGAACATCTGTTGACGTATTGATTTTGACAATAGAGCCAATTATCAGATCAACTAAAAAGAACATAAATGAAATGATTGCACCAATCACTATTGCAGTAACAGCTGTGATCTTTGGCGGTATGTCAATGTCCTTTTCGTGTTTGTATGGATAGATGTATTTTTTATTTTTTACAATCAAGATAGCTATTACGGTGATGATGATGGTGGACATTATCCACCAAGCAATAAACCACAATCCTTGTCCAGAATCAATCTGCTCTATTCCAGATATGAGATCCTGTATGTTGCCAGTCAATGGCAAAGACAAAAGCGAAGTTGCAACGCCAATGAAAATTTGGTAGACAAATGCAAACACAAATCCCAGTACCAGTCTGTTTGTAATGATACCGATTTGCTCTCTCAATTATCGTCCTCTGATTTAGTTGTAATTTTTTGTATGCGTATCTTTGTAGATCTATTTTTTTCTACTTGTTCAACGGTGAACTTCAAAGACTCGAGGATTATGACATCCGATGGTTTTGGGATATTGTGCAGTTTTTCATGCAAAAGACCGTTCAGTGTTGAATAATCATCCCCCGGCAAAATATCTGTTTTAAAATATTCATTGATCACATCTATTTCTAAATCCCCTGTCGCAAGTATTGTATCATCATCTATTTTCTCATAAATCGCTCTTTTAGAATCTGTTTCATCGTAAATCTCCCCCACTATCTCTTCTATGAGATCTTCCATAGTAACACATCCTTCAAACCCTCCAAACTCATCTATCACTATTGCCATGTGTGTGTTTTTTGCCTGCATTTCTTTAAGAAGTGAATTCATTCTTTTTTCTTGAGATACAAATATTGGTTCACGTACTAGGTCACCAAGTTTCTTTTTTTGTAATTCAGGGTCTTGTAGATGTTTTAGTATGTCCCTTACGTGTAAAACCCCTACAATATCGTCTAAATTCTTTCCATAAATTGGAATTCTCGAATGCCCACTCTTGTCTATCAAGTCTGCGGCTTCGTTCAAACTCATTTGTGAATGAAGAGCAAATACTCGCGGTCTAGGAGTCATGACCGAACGAACTACCGTCTCATCAAAGTTGAGTGCACCATGCACCAGCTTGCTCTCATGTTTGTCTAATGCGTCATCTCTATGCCCTTGCTCTATTATGCCCCCAATCTCCTCCTTTGTTAGTGCGGGAGGATTATAATCACTGCCAGTTATATTGATTATTCCCCTAGTTATCTTTTCAAGAATCCATACTACAGGATAAAATGCATAGCTAAACGCCATCAAAATACTACTGCACCGTAAGGAAACCTTTGTGGCATTTGCATTGCAATATGTTTTTGGAGTTACCTCTCCAAAAATTATAATCAAAAACGTCATAATACCAACTGCGATACCCAAACCAGGCTCTCCAAAAATTTCGATTGCAACTACCGTAGCCAATGATGCAGAACCGATGTTTACAAGGTTGTTTCCAAGATTTACACTTGACATCATCCAACCTGGATTTGACTTTAGTTTCTGAAGTGCTTTGGCACCTTTCACGTTGTCTTTTACTAGGCGTTCCACAGTAGCTTGAGTAGTTCCAACAAGTGCAACTTCCAGCCCACTAAAAAAACCAGAAAGTCCAATGAGTGCTACAAGCGCAGCTAGTTCATACTCAAGAGCCATCTTTTTCAGAACACATGTAAATAACTGACGTTAGCAATGCGGCCCTCTCAACAATACTGTCATGAACAATGTACTCTTGTGTGGAACGATATTTGTGACCTTTGGGTCCAAATCCATCCAATGCCGGAAGTTCTATTGGCACATTGCTGATGTCAGAAGACATGATTTGTTCATATCGTTTTATTTTAATTTCATGCTTTTTTGCCAAATTTTCAATCTTTTCGTAAAATGTAGTATCAGATTCCTCTTCCATTACTGGAGGTCTAGTATGTATTTGGTTTATTGCAACCTCTAGTTTTGGTGCGCCTGACTCGCGCTTTTTCATTATGTTTCGTATTTTGGCATCAAGTGAAGTTCCCAGTTGTGGCGTCTTAAAGCTGCATATCAATGAAAGTGTTGCAAAGTTTGGCGTATGTCCATGGGTACCCTGAGATGCAATGGATGTTGTCCTTACTCGATAGTCTTTTTCATCCTTTGATAGTTTTTCAATTGCTGAAATCTTCTTGCCCAATACGGGAATGATTCCGTGAATGTCTGCAGAAAATACATTTGGAGCAGTAAAGCGGATCTGGTAGTCATTTCGCCCATAGCATGTGGTGATTATCCCCCCATCCTTGCTGGCAGATTTCAGTCCCAAGACATATCGGGATGTTTTTGAATATTGTTGTACCATGTCCTTGCTGAATTTGCCACCCAAACTGTCATCGGTAGTTAGCAATACAGCACACCTTACTTTTCGTAATCTTTTGGCAAAACGAAGCGCATGCAATGCACCCAACATCACAATCAACCCCCCCTTACTTTCAGCTATTCCCGAACCTAGTATCTTGTCACCATCCTCGTAATAATTTATCATGTCGTTTGGTCCGTAGTGTGTATCCATGTGAGAAATGATCAAGACGTCATTTTCTGACTCATCGTGATTTTTGAAATAATGAAAATCACCAATGTCAAATTGCTTATGAACATGCTCGTCAAATCCCAAATGCTTCAGTCTACGTGACAAGATATTTCCCATCTTGTTTACATTGTCAATATTATACACATGGGTATTGAGATTTACTAAATCCCTTAAAGTCTCTTTTAGGCTTTGCAGATGTCCTCGCAAATATGTCCTTGCAACAACACGTAACGGTTGTGTCATATCAGGTTCTGCCCTTGCAGCATCCAGAGATGAGCCAAAGTATCTCATAACTGCAACGTCCAGTATCTTATTTATCAAAGACTCGTATGTGTATCCTGCAGTCTGTGCAGCATAAAACAATGAACCTGTTATTCCAAGACTTGCCATAGAGTTTAACTCAAGAATGTAAAGATTCTCATCTTTATCCATTCTGAAATCTACTCTGCAATAGTCATTTAGTCCCAAGGATGAAAATGAATCTATGCACATCTTCTTCATCTCTTCTGCCTTTTCCTTTGGCAGTTTTGCAGGGCATGTTTTGCTAACCCCGCCTTTCTTCTTTTTATCATCTATTGTTTGTATTTGATCAGGATCATCAAGATTGATTTCAACTATAGGAAGGATGTCTATGCTGGGATTATTTCCCATTACTCCAACTGCAAATTCCCGTCCAGAGATGAATTGCTCCACCAATATGTCTTGCTGGAACTTCTCAATCTGTACCTGCACTGCTTTGCGCAAGTCATCCCAGTTGTCAACTACCTCCATTCCCATCGAGGTTGATTCCAGTTTTGGTTTGACAATCACAGGAAAGACCAAGTCATCAAAAGTATCTTCTGAAGTTCTGAAGACCCAGAACCCAGGTGTTGGAATGTTATTTTTTTGCAGAACAATTTTTGTCATCACCTTGTCTTGAACTACAGCATGTCCTGCCGGGCCTGATCCTATGTATGGAATTCCAAGCATTTCCATCATTGCAGGAACGTGCGTGTATCTATTCTGCCCCTGTATTCCATAGGCCATGTTGAAGACCATGCCTGGAGAATCGCCTGCAACCACCTTTGGCATGAACTCACGCAATTCATCTGCCAGGTGAATGTCTCCTTCAACGACCTTAACTGTATGTCCACCCTTTTCCAAAGCCCTTGCAACACGCTCGACTGCCTTTTTACTGTAATGTTCTTTGGTAGTCATTCCAAAGACATTGATTACGTCCTCAGGGTCGATCTTGTTTTCATTGTAAATTAAGGCAACTTTCAATTTTTAAATATCCTCATAGTTAATTCTTCTAAAACATACTTGCTTTTTTGTTTATAATGTAGTGACATTGTCATACAATGTAATTAAATAAAGACAATTATATTAAATTTCCTAATTGTCATAAAAGTTAAGTTATGGTCAAAAAATTATAAAATATGAAAGATTCGAGTGAAAAATCAGCCAACGTCAGTACAACTATACGTATTCCAAAGAAAGTTTTCGAAAAAATTGAACTTGAAGCAACAACTCAAGATTCCAACATATCAAATCTGATAAACTCCATACTGCGAAAGTACGTATCTTGGGATCGATTTGTAGGCGATATTGGTTATATGCATATGCCCAAAGCGTTTCTTCGCAGCATGTTTGAAAAAATTACCGAAAAAGACATGGAAAAACTTGCAACCACGACTGGATACGGACGAATGCGAGATGCAATTTTGTTTATCAATGGAAAGGTTGATCTGGATGGAACAATCAATGTAATAAAACTCTGGCTATCTGCATCTGAAATCCCGATACGAGTTATAAAAGAATCCGAATATGTGGAATTTATCGTTCCACATAATCTGGGTCAAAAATGGTCAATGTATTTTGGAATAATCTTGAAGACGATATTTGAGGAATTGGATCTTTCATTAAAAAAAGAGGATCTAGAGGAACATACTGTCACAATGATATTCTCTACAAACACTAAAACTAATAAAAAAAAAATATGAGCAAAAACTAGTTATTGCTTCTTTCTATGGCTTGTTGGAGAAAAAGAATCTCAGAAATGTCAGTAAATCTTTAGAGTTAAAATCGACTATATCGTTGAGATTGTAATGTCATCAAATAGTTCCTCGGCATTCTTGATGATTTTCTTGTCATCAGCGTCAGGCTCTGCTGTAATTAATACAAGATTCTCCCCGATTGGAACGCTGATGATAAGCTGCTTTGTCCTCCTTGATGCGATATAGTCAATAGGTCCTAGAACATCGTCAAGATCCTGCCTCATCCTAAAATCCAACTGCATCTGCATGTAGGTCATTCTCACCTTGTCATCCTCAAGTAGCGGTTTGATTCCTTTTCTGAACCCGCCTGCAACAAGATGTCCTAACTGGTTGATGACGCCAACATGCCTTACCTTGTCTTCCTTAGTCAGTTTTTGACATGCCATGTCTAGATCTTGTATCTGTTTTGG
>Ga0224507_10000492_pt1 | contig 15507 bp, 11 predicted proteins | sample SF_Jan12_sed_USG_3_FD_170159 | JGI IMG/M metagenome (GOLD analysis project Ga0224507, IMG submission 170159) | Sediment microbial communities from San Francisco Bay, California, United States - SF_Jan12_sed_USGS_13 | ecosystem: Environmental > Aquatic > Marine > Sediment | place: USA... | reverse complement strand
GGTCTCAAGTCTAATATGGCGGTGGCGATGTAGTGGGTGATCACGCCATTAGCAGTTTCTTCCCATGTCGAAGTGAAGATCGGAGGGGGGAACGGAAAAAAGAATAGTGGATCGATCCACGTCCCGTCATCCAAGAAGCTGTAACAATTCGGTCCTGGCGTGTTCGGTCCCGGATTTTCAGGCCCGCCAAAAGGCGGATTGAAACTCGGCGCGGTCCCACCGGCAGTCTGTTTGACTTGTATCTGGAAAAAGCGATCCGCGTTCGCTTGAGCGGCGCTAAAGCTGGCGATGAGTCCGATGAGTACTGCTAAGGATATTTGTCTTCTCATTACTTTCACTCCGGTTGGCGTCTACAGGCTTGTCACGATGACGAATTCCCTGGCGTGTCGGAGGAACGAGGACCCGTGGCTTTGCGTCACCAGCTTTCACTGATTATGCCTTTGTTGTTGGTAGTTGTATAACACACCGGATGTAGACACCGTTAGTCGACGCGGTCACGCGACTGATTTTTCTCCTCTGCCCCAAAACGCGAAAGAACTGATCAATCAGTTACGACGAATTCTTGAAGTCGATGCGAGGAACTCGCGGTGGAAACGGTGACTGTCGGGTTAGGGTCACAAGCCGTCATCTTACCGCAGATTTTTCGAACGGCTGCTATGCGATGCGAAGGAGCCCCTCAGTTGGCGACCTGACGAGCGTCTCAGAACGGCCAATAGCAGCCGTTGCGATTAGTCCAACTTAGGGCAATTCCAGACCTATCGTCACGCCTCCCGATTCGGAGGCGTATCCGTGCCGAATACCGATCACGTTCGTTCCCGACAATACAATTTCACCATCTTTGCTTATTGCGATAATTGCACCTGTGACCTGATCAATATCACCGATCAAACGGTGAATAACATAGTCGGCCGCATCTTGTAATGCGGTGCCTCGGTACATTGATCGCATGGCGATATCGATCGTCACAGACCGTTGAATAAAGTTCTCCCCCCGGCCTGATGAGGATAAAGCGTATCGATCGTTTGCGAACGTACTCGCACCGATTATGGGTGAGTCACCAACTCTCCCGGGCATCTTCCCGAAATAGCCTCCCGTTGAAGTGCCAGCGGCGAGGTGTCCGCACCGGTCAAGTGCCACAGCTCCCACGGTGCCCGTTTCGGAACCAGTCGAATCGGCCGTACGGATTGGGACAAAGTATGAGGCGGGATCATCAAGTTTCTCCGCACCAAGACCAATCAAAACCTCTTCGCCTGTTGGGCCAGCGAAGAAGACATGCCTTGTATCCTCCATAACGATCCGCGCAGCCTTGATCGGGTTTTTTAGTCTCTGCATCGCGGCAACGGCTCCCGTCTTCCCTGTATGGCCTTCCATTAACGAAGCGTCCGTCTCTGTATACCCGGCTGTATTCAGATAGGAGCCCTTGCCGGCGTCATACAAGCCCGAGTCCTCCATTACCGCGATTGCGTCAACCACTACATCCAACGCTGCCGCTCCGGCCGCCAAATCGGCCCGGGCCTCAGTGACTACCGTTCGAATCAGGTTCATTTGGGCATCGTTGACTCGTTCCATACTGGTCGTTATTCCACCATGCACCAGAATGATGTGGCGGTCTTGAGAGTCGCAGACTTCCGATTCTTGCGAGTCGCCGACAGCGCAGACACCGCAAAGCAAAGCAATTACGGTAACTGCGGACAAAGACTTTCCTCTAATCATTACGTTCGACCCTCTTCAGATAACGTAGATTTGAGCGAAACGACGGATTGCAAATCCGTACCTGTAATTGTAGACAAGTCTAGGCTAGCTGCAGGACTCTGTAGTGAAATCATGTCCTTGAATGCACCGCAGCACTACGTCGCGACAACGGCCGCATTGGGTCACAAGCCGTCATATTACATCAGATTTTTCGAGCGGCTGCTAAGTGGAGTTACCAGGATTTCGTGGACACTATATCTCACTTGTCCCAAGAACAAGGAGTGACAGATGTCCAGAGCAGCTCGAAGTGTTCGGCGAAAGTACGAATTCATCAAAGCGAACCAGAAAAAGTACGACACCAGGATGATGTGCCGCCTATTGGGCGTCGCTCGCAGCGGTTACTACGCATGGCTGAGAAAGCCCAACTCCAATCGGGAGCTAGAAGACAAACGCCTTCTGCGACTGATTCGTGCCTCATTTGACGCCAGCCAGGGGGTCTATGGGGCACCTCGAGTATTCTTGGATCTTCGCGAAGCCGGAGAAACCTGCAGCAAACATCGAGTCGCGCGATTGATGCGCGAGAACAATATTCGTGCGCAGCCCGGATATCGAACCAGGCGCTACATCTCAGGTAAGCCGGCTGTACTTATTCCCAATCTTGTCAAACGTAACTTTGAAGTTTCTAAACCGAATCGAGTCTGGGTGTCGGACATTACATACATCAGGACATGGGAAGGGTGGCTTTACCTAGCAATCGTTATGGACCTCTTTTCTCGAAAAATTGTCGGATGGGCAACCCGCTCAACGATTCATCGAGATCTTGTCTTGGATGCCGTTATGATGTCAGTCAAAGAGCGACAACCGCAGGAAACGATCATTCATTCTGACCAAGGCAGTCAATATGGCAGCGACGACTGGCGGCGGTTCTGTCTCAGCAATGGTCTAAAGCCCAGCATGAGTCGGCGGGGAAACTGTTGGGACAATGCTGTTGCTGAGTCGTTCTTTGGCAGCCTCAAGAAGGAACGCATTAAGAAACGAATCTACAGGAACCGCGATGATGCTACAGCCGACGTCTTAGACTACATCGAGTCTTTCTACAATAGTGAACGACGGCATCAACACATTGGGGGTGTTAGTCCCGAGACTTTCGAGACTACAATGATGGGAGCTTGAGTCTAGTGTCCACAAAACACTGGTAACTCCAAAGGGTCAAAAGCAGAAGTCGATGATACCCCGAAAGCGGCCGTTCGAGCGGCTGGTTTCCGCCGCCAAGCAGACGTCCGCAACGGATCTGAGCGGCGTGTTTACTTGGACCTGAGGGCCGGGAATAGCCCCTATTTGCTGATTGCCTCCAGATCTGGCGCGACCTCCATCGGCAGGGATTCGTCTGCGGCCCATTCCTGAAGTGAGGCCGTATAGACGGCCACGTCCTTGTACCCGAGTCTGGTCATGACAAAGGCATTCGCCGATGCAGCAATACCGCCCCCGCAATAAGTGATTGAACGGGCATCACGGTCTCCTGCGAGGAGCTCTTCCAGTTCACCCAGAGGCCGGTAGCGGCCCGTCTCGTCGATGAGGGACATCATCGGGACATTCGCGGCACCCGCGATATGGCCGGGCCTTGCGTACATGGACATTTCGCCCCGGTACTGGCCTTCGGATAGCGCGTCAATGATGTTGACCGAGTCGTCGCCAATAGCGGCAAGCACCTCGTCCTTGTCGGCTATCAATTCGGGTCGGAGCGCAATTGTCAGAGCCCCTGCGGACCGGTTGACCGGTTCCGTCGACAACTGCTGACCGTGGGCGGTCCATGCAGCGAGCCCGCCGTCGAGCAATGCGGCCCGGTCGAACCCGATCCAACGGAGCATCCACCAGACCCTCGCGGCCCATGCAGAGCCGCTGGCGTCGTACAGCACCACACGAGAGTTGTCGCCCACCCCGAGTGCGCTCATGGCAGCCGCAAATTGCTCCGGCGGAGGCACTGCGAACTGCAACGGGCTCTCGCCGTCGGACAGGTCACCCATGAGGTCGGCGAAGCCGGCGGTCGGGATGTGGCCTTCTTCGTACTTGGCCCGGCCGCTCGCAATACTGAACCGGCCCTCACCATCAGGTTGGACCAGGACAGTGCAGTCCAGTACCACCAGATCGGGATCGTTGAGGTGTTCACTGAGCCACTCGGCAGTCACCAGTGAGTTCATTGTCGGGTCAGCGGCTACGTCGGTTTGATCTTCTGACGCCGAACAAGCCGCGATGAGTCCCAGCACCGCGAGCAGGATGAGCGGTTTGGTGGACCAACTAGAAAATGACATCGAAATCTCCTCGCATTGAGCCTGAACAAATCATGCCGGTCGGCATTGGCAGCGCATCACTGGAAGCTGATCTGGAATCTTACTCCATTGACACGGAACCAAGCGCGAAATCAGTGACCAGAGGCAAGTGGTCATAGTGGCTAGCGTTTCCGCCATACAGCACATCAAATTTCTGTAATCCGAGGTTTGCTAGTTCTTCCGCTGACAACGTCATCGTATTCAATACGAAGCGCTGTCGAACAGACAACACGCTATCTGTGAAGATAATGCGATCCAGCGCACTGGGAGCGAACGGTAAATCGTCATTACGCCAGGTATAGAAGCTCCGTCCCCTCGAGTTGTGGCTAGGTCTGGCATCGGCCAGGTCCGTTCCATCCCAGTCGATTCTGAAATCAGGCCCGAACGTCTCTTCGTCAGCGATGTCTCCACTTAACAGAGTTTCAAAAGGCTGCAAGGAAGCGTTCGGCACGACATTCAAATCGCCCAGTATGACAATTGGCGTATTGTCGGAGATGGTGCTCGCTTGATCCGAACCTCGCAGATTGCGCAGCCAGCGAACTATGGCATCTGACTGCATCTGGCGCAGCCGCACGTCTTCTCTTTCGGCTCCACTCTTGTTGTGCATAGCAAGCAAATATAGGTCTGCACCGCCGAACTTCGCCGGTAAGTCAACAAGAGCTGACGCGTATCCGAAATGAAAGTCTGGCAATCCTAATTCGGGAATCGGGAATGGAACAACCAGCTCGCCACTTTGCTGTCGCATCGGATAGCGACTTATTATTGCGTTATCTGCGACAGCATGAACCTGCCATGATATTCCGTCTTCCAACGGGACATATCTGTTCATCAGCTCTGTGAGTTGCTCAGCCAGGCCGGGCTTCATTACTTCCTGGAGACCTATGATATCCGGATCAATTGCGCGAACGATACGAGCAAAGCTCTCACGACGTACGCCATCCGGTGGGAAAATCGAATTTCGCCTGACGTTCCAAGACATGACTCGCACTTCGGCGAGATGCTGTCGGTGGAGCGCTTCCGAATGCGGTAGGTCCTTTGCATGGTTCCAGCCGCAACCGGAAAAAAAGACTGAAAAGATATACAGCGGCAACAGTGCCCGGAGCCGACGGAAAACGCTCGACATCTAATTTTGTCTCATAACACTAACTTCCGTGCAGCTCGATTCACACGCGTCGGAGAATTCCATCGTACGCCGATATGGTCATTCCAACTGCATGCCGGATAGATCCACGGTGACCCCGGCGGCAACGTGGCAGGCACTACAGCTTTCGGTGACGCGCTGCGCTGCTGAGCGTGCGGCCGTTATGTCGGCCGCCTCGGCCACCGCGCGTGCTGCATTTCGCATATTATCGATGTGCGGTTGCCACGCATCGGGATGACCGGTTACTTCCTCGTGCCGCAGCAGCCAGTGGGCCGGCGTCTTGGCGGCTTCAAGATCGCCTGACGCCAACGCATCGTTCAGACCGCTGAGGTGGGTGGCGTGAAGGTGCATATGCCTTATGAACGTTTCGCTTCCCATCCCCGTCAACTCTGGGGCCGACACGTCGCCCGTCACCGCTTTCGACACCATTTCGGCGTCGGCGCCTTCGGTCGGCGGCGCCGCCTGTTCTTGCTCACTGCAACCGGTCAAAGCTACAGCGAGGCCGATGATAAGGAATGTGTTAATTTTCATGAGTGCTCCCGGGCCAGTTGCTGGCCAGTCAGAACCAATTAGGATCCGTTTTTTAATTTAGCAGAAACGAGCAAGAACTTTCGACGTTGGTCGACGACGTGCTGAATGTGTGCGAATGACCACTCGGCCCTTGTGATGACGTACTCGATGTTTGTGCCGACCTTGCCGAAGCTCTCCAGCTGCCAGATCTCGTCGCCCTGACGGGCCAGAACCGCTGCCGATGGCTTGCTCGTTGCGAGCCCGGCAAGGGAAAACAGCGTATCGACCCCTTGCCCACCAGGCTCAGAGCAATCGAGAATCCAGATTCCATCGCCGTTGGTTCATGCAAGAAGAAGTTCGCTCTTGTGGAATGTTTGCGTAGTCATGACTCTGGCCCCTCAGTGCGGAAGGAAACGAGGACCCGTGGCCATGCGCCCCTGGCTTTGATCAGGTTTGCATTGTCCGGATTTGGCTGCAATTAGTGCAACAAGCAGGCGATCCCGTCAATTCGGAGTTGTACTTAATCGTTGCGTCGCGTCACCAGTCATCGCTTCCGATACCCGGGCGACCGGCTCTGCGCATGTGGCCGGCATCTAGAACTGATCTTCGGCCAACTCCATCGCCGAGCTGCTCTCCGATGTCGCCGCTTCGAGGTAGCCTGCAGACCGGGGCAGAATTTCCTCGGCGTAGAATCTCGCGGTGATGATTTTCGCCTGGTAGAAGTCCGCATTCCCCTCTTTTCCCTCGAGCTTTCTGTGGGCGATCTCGGCAGCTCTTCCCATTTGCCAGGCGCCAACGACGGTACCGGCCAGCATCAGATAATCGAAAGCGGCCAGATAAACGATAGTTGGATCGCCCGGTGCTTTGGCCAGCAGCCAGCTTGTCGCGTCCTCCAGCCGCTGGCGGCCGGTTGCGACCGCGCTCCTGATGCTGTCAAGGTCTGCCCCACGAGCGGCAAGATTGGCATCGAGCTCGGCCATTTCCTTCAGGAGGCGTTGCATGCCGAGGCCGCTGTCGGCGAGGATCTTGCGTCCGACCAGGTCATTCGCCTGGATACCCGTCGTGCCTTCGTAGATCGTAAGGATCTTTGAGTCCCGCAGGTATTGCGCGACGCCGGTTTCCTCGATAAAACCGGTGCCGCCGTGAATTTGTACGCCGACAGACGTCAGTTCCTGGGACACTTCGGTCATCCAGCCTTTGACAATGGGTGTCAACAGTGCGGATCGTTCCAGCGCCCGGCTGCGCGTGTCAGCGTCTTCGGTGTGGCTGGCAAAATCAATCATCGATGCGGTCACGTAGGCGGTTGCGCGCATGGCCTCGATTAACGACTTCATTGTCATCAGCATGCGACGAACGTCGGGATGCTGAATAATACGGGCGGATTCACGGACGCCCGGAAGTTGCCCCTGAACTCGCTCCTTCGCATAGTCGCGGGCAGCCTGATAAGAACGCTCACTGACAGCAAGGCCCTGAATGCCAACCTGCAGGCGCGCCAGATTCATCATCGTAAACATGCACGCGAGGCCGCGGTTTTCCTGACCGACGAGGTAGCCGACGGCGCCACCGTGATCGCCGAAATTCAATACGCAGGTCGGGCTCGCGTGAATGCCCAGCTTGTGTTCGACCGACGTCACGTAGACGTCGTTTCGATCACCCAGACTGCCGTCGTCGTTGACGAGAAACTTGGGCACCAGGAACAAGGAAATTCCGCGTACGCCTTCAGGCGCATCCGGCAGGCGTGCGAGCACCAGATGAATGACATTTTCGGCCATCTCGTGATCGCCCCACGTAATGAATATCTTGGTGCCGCTGACCTTGTAATGATCTCCTTCGGGCACGGCCTGCACCCTGACCTTCGCAAGGTCGGAACCCGCCTGAGGTTCCGTCAGGTCCATCGTGGCGCTCCACTCACCGCTGACCATCTTCGGCAGGTAGCGCTGCTTCAGTTCGTCAGTGGCATGGAGTTCCACGGTATCAATGGCGCCGCTGGTCAACATGGGGCACAAACTCAACGCCAGATTCGCCGTCGCCCACATTTCAGCCGTTGCAGACCCGATCAGGGCGGGCAGTCCCATGCCGTCGTAGTCCTGAGGACAGTCCAACCCCTGCCAGCCACTCTCCACGAACAATTGATAGGCATCAGAAAACTCTGTCGGCACTTTTACCACGCCGTTTTCCACGCTGCAGCCCTGCTGGTCCCCAATGACGTTAGTGGGGCCTAACACTTCGCGTGCAAACCGCGATGCCTCTTCCAGTATCGGCTCCAAAACGTCGTCGGTTGCGTGCTCGAACCCGGGCAACTCGCTGATTTCCCTCAATCCGGCAAGTTCCTTAATGACAAAATTCAGATCTTCAAGTGGCGCAATATAGTCAGTCATGATTCATCCATGGTTTTGTCGCTGTCTAACGATCGCCGATCGGCACAACCTGCCGCGGCTCTGGTCCTATGTATTCGGCATTTGGCCGGATAATTCGGTTGTCCGCACGCTGTTCGAAAATATGCGCGGACCACCCGGTGGTGCGTGACATCACGAAAATCGGGGTGAACAGCTTCGTCGGAATTCCCATAAAATGATAAGCCGATGCATGAAAGAAGTCTGCATTGCAGAACAGCTTTTTCTCCCGCCACATCACCTCTTCACATCGATCGGATACCTGATACAAGCGCGTATCGCCAAATTCCTCGGCGAGTTTTTTCGACCAACTCTTGATGATCGCGTTGCGCGGGTCAGACTCCGTGTACACAGCGTGACCGAACCCCATGATTTTTTCCTTGCGCTCGAGCATGCCGAGAATTTCTTTTTCAGCTTCATCTGGCGACGCCCATTTGTCGATCATCGCCATCGCCGCCTCATTCGCGCCGCCATGCAGCGGGCCGCGCAGGGTGCCGATGGCACCCGTAATGCAACTGTGAATATCCGAAAGGGTCGATGCGCAGACACGGGCGTTGAAGGTGGAGGCGTTGAATTCATGCTCGGCATACAGGATGAGCGAAACATGCATGACCTGTTCGTGAAGTTCGCTCGGCGACTCGTCATGCAGTAACTTCAGAAAATGGCCGCCGATAGAATCGGCCCCGGTGTCCATATTGATGCGCACACCGTCATGCGAGTAGCGATACCAGTAACAGACGATGCCGGGCAGCACGGCGATAAGGCGGTCCGCCGCGTCTTTTTGCTCGGAAAAGTCGTTTTCGATTTCCAGGTTGCCGAGAACGGAAACGCCGGTGCGAAGCACGTCCATGGGGTGTGCCGACTCTGGAATGCGCTCGAGCACTTCTTTCAGTGGCGCTGGCAGTTCACGCAGCCCGGCAAGTTTGTCTTTATACGCTGCGAGTTGTGACGAATTCGGGAGCTCACCGTTGAAGAGCAGGTACGCAACCTCTTCGAATTCGCAGTTCTTGGCCAGATCGCCGACCTCATAACCGTAGTAGGTAAGCCCGGAATGACCCATCGCGACCGTACAGATTGCGGATCTGCCTGCAATCTGTCCGCGGAGTCCTGCGCTGCTTGCTTTCTTCTCAGTCACGGCTTCTTCTCCTTATTCGACCATCGACCCTGGCTCGAACAGTACCCCGGCGAACAGCGTCGGTTCAATAAGGTAAATACGTAAACGGTCGAATTCATGTAATCGTTGCGCGTATAATTTTGCGGATTTTTGCCGCCTTAGAGTCTTCAACGACGTGTGCGAATTATTTGCAATGTCGAGCCGCTACCCGACATCCGTCGGTTTCTCGCTGGAAACGCTGGCGCGGCGCGGCGGGCTGGACGGGCCCCACAAGGATGGCTGGGGCGTCGCGTACTTCGAGGGTCACGACGTGTTTCTGCTGCGTGAGTCGAGCCCTGCCGCGAAAAGCGGTCTGGTCAAGTTCATGGAGAAGAACGGGCCACCGAGCAACCTGGTGCTGTCACACATCCGCCAGGCAACCCAGGGCGAGCCGGCCCTGCGCAATACGCAGCCGTTTCAGCGCGAACTGGGCGGGCGCGCGCACGTGTTCGCTCACAACGGCAATATGCCCGGTATCAGAGACACCTGTCATCTCGATTCACGCCGCTTCACGCCTGTCGGCGATACTGACTCCGAATTCGCGTTCTGCTGTCTGCTCGAGCGGCTTGGCAAACTCTGGGATCGGGCAAGCGGGAAGCCGCCGTCGGTCGAAATGCGGCTGGAGGCCGTGGCCGAATTTGCCGCATGGTTGCGACCGCTCGGCCCATTCAACTTCGTCTATTCGGACGGCGACGCGCTTTTCGCCCATGCGCACCGCAGGAAGCAAAACGACGGCGACATACGGCCGCCGGGCATGTACCTGCTCGTTCGCTCGTGTAATGAACAGGCCGTCGACCTGACCCAATCAGGTGTCATGCTGGCCCCGGTGGCTCAGGAACTGGCGCTCATTGCCAGCGTGCCGTTGACCGACGAACCGTGGGAGCCGATCAGCGAAGGTGAGGTCGTCGCTTTGACACAAGGCCTGATCTGGGCGCGGCAGCCGGCGCCGATGTGTTAGCTTATGCGGCATACGCCTGAGAGAACCTGATTTTGGTCTACATCGCCGTCGTCCTGTCATATGTACTGATTCTTCTCGGCATCAGTGTTTACAAAAGTCGTTCGGTGCAATCGGCTGATGATTTCATGGTCGCGGGCCGCAGCGTTCCTGTGTTCATGCTGGTAGCGACACTGGTCTGTACCTGGATCGGCTCTGGCAGCCTGTTCGGCACCGCCGGGCTGACGTTTCGCACCGGCATCTCGGAGTTATGGTTCTCGGCCGGCGCCTGGGTCGGCATCCTCGTTGTTTACACAATCGCCGCAAGGGTTCGGCGCATTGCTCAGTACACGCTGACCGATCTGCTGGAGAAACGCTACAGCCAGGTGGCCAAGATTCTGGGAACGATCACCATTATCATCGCGTACATGGTGATCGCCGGATACCAGTTCAAGGGTGGTGGCCGCTTCATTGCCATTCTGTCGGAAGGCTCGATCACCCCGGAGACCGGCATGCTGATTGCGGCCGTTCTCATCGTTGGTTTCACCGTATTGGCAGGCATGGTGTCGATCGTATCGATCGATATTTTTAACGGCAGCATCATGCTGCTGGCCATGATCGTGACACTGCCCTTTGCCATATCGTCGCACGGCGGAATTGATGCGGTTGTCACCACCATTCAGCAGACGGAACCCAGTCACTTGTCCGTCATGGGTGGGCACGATGTCTTCTGGGTTGTCGGCATTGCGTTGCCGACCTTCCTGCTGCTGATGAGCGAGAGCAGCATGTACCAGAAGTTTTCTTCCGCGGACAATGAAAAGGGCGCCCGACAGGCGGTACTCGGAATGTTCATCGGTGTTGTTCTGGTGGAAACGCTGATGATGCTCATCGCACTGGTCGGTTTCGCGATCTACGCCGATGATCCGCGATTCTTCCTGGCGGACGGTTCAATCGACCGGACGATGGCCGAGGAAATCATCCTGCGCATTGGTTTCGAGCAGTTACCCGTGATAATCGGCTCATTACTGCTGGCGGCGGGTGCGGCGATTATCATATCGACCGGCAATACGTTCCTGATGGTGACCTCTACAAACGTGACCCGGGATTTTCTGCAGGCATTTTTCTACAAGGACGCCAGGCCGGGGCAGATAGTCTGGATGCAGCGAATATGCATTATTGCCATCGGCGTGCTCGCGTACCTGTTGATGAGCCAGTTCGAAACCATACTCGAGATGGCACTGATGTCGTATACGATGATTGGCGCTTCACTCGCGCCGCCGTTGATCGCGGCATTCTTCTGGAAGCGCGTTACCCGGATTGCCGGTGTCGCATCGATAGCCTCAGGCATGCTGACCGTCATCACGATTGCGGCGCTGAATGCTGTGTACAAAGATAGCGCCGAACCGCTGCAGATCTTCGGCATCTCGTTCCCGATGGACACGGACTACATCGCCATTCCGGCAGTGATCGTCTCGGTATCGACCCTGGTGATTGTCAGCCTGGTGACGCCGCGTCCGGCAGAGGCGGACTGGCGGGATTTCGTCGACGTGAGCTGATCACCGTTCAACACAATGATCATCAGCACTCGGTACCGGGTCTGTCACTTCGCGGTGCACGATCCGGGTCCAGGCAGGTCACGGCGATTTTCCCCTTGTGACGCCCTTCGCCGAAGTATCGTAATGCCTCGGGCACCTCACTCAGTTCATAGGTCTTGTCGATAACCGGAACCAGGCGCCCGGTCTCGATCAGATCCCTCAGCTGAGCCAGTCCCTTGTTTGCTCCCTCCGCGACGAGGCAGAGACGCCTGTCCTCGCGAGTAAGCGGCGCAAGCAGGTTCAGGAGCCAAAGCTGATAGACGCGTGGAATGGATCCGCCGATCATGGCGTAGGTTCCGCCGGGTTTTAGGGCCCGCCGGTTATCGAGCATCGACCGAAAATTCTGACAATCGATAATCAGGTCATAGCGCCGGCCGGTTTTCGTGAAATCTTGCTGCCTGTAATCGATGACGTGGTCCGCGCCAAGCGAGCGAATGACGTCTAACTTGTGTGAGGCATCAACGCCCGTTACTTCAGTCCCGGAGAGCCTGGCAAGCTGAATCGCAATAGTACCCACGCCGCCACCCGCCCCGTTGATCAACACGGCTTGTCCAGGCTGAAGTGGTTCGCCCTTGCGCAGTCCTTGCAGGGCCAGTACACCGGCTTGCGGTATGGCAGCCGCCGCTTCAAAGGTGACATTGGCAGGCTTTGGTTCCACTGCGGTTTCGTGCGCACAGGCGTATTCGGCGAAACCACCCCAGTTGTCCCAGAGGTCGCCGAACACCGCGTCACCCGCCTGGAATCGAGTTACCCGCTTGCCGATGGCCTCGACCGTTCCCGCGATATCGGCTCCGAGTATCTGCTTTGTCGGTTTGGGCCTGAAGAGCCCGAACATGAGGCGGTTTATGAACGGTGTGCCGTTCAGGAACTCCCAGTCCCAGGAGTTGATGGAAGAGGCGTGAACCCGTATCAGCAGTTCATCGTCTTTCGGTACGGGTTTCGGGACGTCCTTCAGTTCCAGACCGTCCGGCGGGCCATATTGCGTGAATACGATTGCTTTCATGAGCGCCCTCTATGGACACCGGTAGTACCGCAGTATCGATGGTATGGGTCTGCTTTGTGCTATTGCAACGTGTCGTTCAGCAGCATGTTGTCGGCCGAGTGCCAGCACGTGCGATTGCCCGCGAGTCAGTACCGATCTCGCGCTCGATCATGCAGGCGTCTTATAGCCGATCGGTGCGTATCGAAGCCTGAGTTACCGCTTCGTGTCGTTTGCGGCTAGCCGGCTTCTTTCTCGCATCGATCCGAGCGTTCGAGGACCAAAGCCTCAAACTCCGCGGCGGGAATCGGCTTGCTGAAAAGGTAGCCCTGGATTTGCCGGCAATTGTGGAGCCGCAGAAAGTCCAGCTGTTCGTCGAGTTCAACGCCTTCGGCGACAACCTCGAGGTCGAGCTGGTGTGCCATCGCCAGTATGGCAGCACAAATAGCCGCGTCGTCAGCGTCGCGATGCAGATCCCGGACGAACGAGCGGTCGATCTTGAGAGTATCGATCGGAAACCGTTTCAAGTAACTAAGGGATGAGTAGCCAGTCCCAAAGTCATCGACTGACAATGTCACGCCAAAGTCTTTCAATGTGTTGAAGGCCTCGATAGAGGCCTCTACATCCCTCATCAGCAGACTTTCAGTAATTTCCAAGTCCAGCGAATTAGGCCTGATGCCAGCATCGGCAACCGCGTTCTTCACGATCGCAACCAGGTCATCCGAATACATTTGCTGGCTGGATATGTTCACCGACACATTGAGGCGGTTCAGCGGGGAATGCCGCCACTCACCGAGTTGTCGGCAGGCCGTCTGCAGCACCCATCTTCCCAGCGGCAGGATGAGCCCGGTTTCTTCTGCAATCGGGATAAAATCGGCCGGGGATATCCAGCCGCGTTCGGCGTGATTCCATCGCAGCAAAGCCTCCGCGCCTACAATTGTCCAGGACGAGAGATCGACTTTTGGTTGATAGTAGAGTTGGAAGTGCTCGTTATCGATTGCCTCGCGGAGTTCGTTTTCCATCGCAAGCCGATGTAACGAGCGTACCCTCATCGTGCCCGAAAAAGACCTGTAGGTGTTTCGACCAGCCGCTTTCGCCGTGTACATCGCCGCGTCGGCATTCATCAGCAGTTCGTCGTTGCTGTTGCCGTCCTGTGGGTATATTGCGATGCCGATACTTGGCGTGATCACGAACTGGTGACCGTCACAGTGGAATGGCTGCGCGAGAGATTCGATGACACGCGCCGCGGCGGATCCCGCGGCGTCCTCTGATCCGACATCACGCAGTACAATGACGAACTCGTCACCGCCGAGCCGTGCAAGCCGGACATTATCCCAACAGTCCTGATTAGCGTGTACAACACGGTCTGCTGCTCGCAAACAGCCCTGCAATCGGGCGGCGACTGCCTTCAGAAGCTCGTCACCCGTCGAGTGACCCAGAGTGTCGTTGATTCGCTTGAAGCGGTCGAGGTCGAGGAAGAGAATCGCGAACTGCTGCTGCTCTATGCGTGTGGATGCGATTATGGCGTCAAGCTCCTGCGAGAACAGCAGCCGGTTGGGAAGCCCCGTGAGACGGTCGTAGAAAGCCAGGCTATGGATCTCAAGCTCGGCCTTTTTGCGTTCGGTGATGTCTCTCAAGATTGCAAGCACCGAGTGCTTGTCACGAGCAACGAAGCGGATTTCGAGATGCACATTGGTTCGCGCAAGAACAAGTTCATGAACCTGTGGCTTGCCGCCGAGAAGTGCGCGCCTGATGCACTTGAGTATCGGGCGCATGTCATTTTCCGCAGTGATTTCCTCGAATGACATCCCATTCATCGCGCCGATGTTGGTGGGGATTCTCAATTCGAAGTCCGTTGCGAGATCGAGTGTATGGCCCTGTTCATCGAGGATAAACACGATATCCGGCAGCGCCTGCACCAGGCCCCGGATCTCATTGAGAGCTTCATTGGCGCGAAGAATGTAGCGCACGCGATGCCCGAGCACGGGCCAGGCAATGGGTTTGCCGATAAAGTCGGTCGCGCCCACGCGATAGGCGCGGTCAACGGATTCATCATCGTCAAGTCCGGTAACGATGCAAACCGGCGTTTCTCGCAGCCTCTCTTTTTGGCGTATCTTCTCGCAGACGGAGAAACCGTCCAGATGTGGCATTTCAACATCCAGAAGAACTGCATCCGGAGCAGCACTTTCATAGCAGCGGAGCGCTTCCTGTCCGTCAGCTGCCTCGATGACATCAAAGCCAGCCTGCTCCAGTACTTCGCGCATGATAAGTCTGGTAGACGGTTCATCGTCTGCTATGAGCACGAGCGGCTGGCTCCGGGATTCGCTGGTTGCAACTATGCGGCTGATGACTGCACCTCCAGCTCCAGCGCCGTGACCACGCGCTCGTATTCGGCTTCAAATCGTGCGTGAACAGTCGATACGTCAGAAAGATCAGCCTCTCTCCCCATGACCTCGAGACGCCTGCAGAGATCGGCCAGACCGAGAGCACCCACGTTGGCACTGCTCGATTTCAAGGTGTGCGCGACTTCCCGCAGCGAGGCAGCATTTGCGCTTTCAACCGCATCGCGAAGCCTGTTCTTCAGTTCCCGGGAACTCTCGAGGTAGAGATCGACGATCCGCCGCAGGATACTGGGCGCGCCGGGCTGCTGCAGCCGTGACAGTCCGTCGAGCACCTCGCGGTCCAGGGGAGCTTTGAATTCCGGCAACGCGTCAACGGAATCCTGGTCTTCGGTCCGGGTTATCGGGTCGGCTGACAAGACGGCGCCGGGCTGCAAGAACAAG